>Ga0210394_10000047_pt1 | contig 295582 bp, 269 predicted proteins | sample IncBWC12MmetaG_FD_160121 | JGI IMG/M metagenome (GOLD analysis project Ga0210394, IMG submission 160121) | Forest soil microbial communities from Barre Woods Harvard Forest LTER site, Petersham, Massachusetts, United States - Inc-BW-C-12-M | ecosystem: Environmental > Terrestrial > Soil >...
CTTTGTCGCCTTTCGACTGGATGGCGGCTGCGCCATCGGCGAAGGATTTCTTGACGAACGCAACGATGTCGGCCTTGGACTTGTATTGGTCGCGCTTGGGATCTTCTGCTGCCTGAGGCTCCTTCCCTATGACGGGATTGGTGAAGAAATAGTTCGATCCTGCCGCGTGCAGCAACTGCTCTGCGAAGCTGCGTTGCGCCGGCGTGGGCTTGAAGTCGTATTTGTCCTCAGGAAAATCCTCGGCCATGGCGATGAGTTTGCGGCCAACCTCGTTCCAGGAATCCAGCACGACCTTCAATTCGGGGTCGGCAGGTTTGACGGCTGCATCTTTCTTCATCGCGTCCTGGGCATGGGCAGGAAATGCGAATGCCAGCAGGACGATAGCGAGAAACGGTATTTTTTTCATTTTCTTTCTCCACGATTGAGTTTCGCAATCAAAGCTTCAGCTTCTTACTTCGCCTGTGTCAGCCCCGCAACAACTGCGGCAACTTTATCGAGTTGCTCATTCCAGCCCTCTAATTGACCGCTATTTTTCGCGCTCTCCATGGGTTCATTTCCAATGAAGGTGAGTTTCGTCTGGCCGTTTCCAAAGTCCTCAAAAATAACCACGTCGTGCGCATCGTCTATGGCCTCATCTTCTACTCCATAGTCCGCGGGCTCAACCTTGTTTCCCTTCGAGTCGGAAAAGTACATGGAGTAAACGATCTTCTCGTGCAGAACAATCTCGTGGTATTCACCAGCATTCCAGCCCTCCTGTCCATCCGGCGTTCTCATGCACCAGAGAAATTTTCCTCCCACGCGAAAATCCATCTTGCAAACCGGCGACGTAAAACCCTTCGGCCCCCACCACTGCATCACATACTTCGGGTCTGTCCACGCCTTCCAAACCAATGCGCGCGGGGCATCAAAAATTCTTGTGATAACCATCCGCTCTGTCTCGTTCACCGTGCTTTTTGTCATCTCTGGCCTCCTCTTTCTTCATTTGATTTACAACTGCATCCAGTTTGTCGAAGCGCTCTTCCCAGAATCGGCGATAGTTAAACGCCCAGTCGCGGACTGTTTTAATCGCTTCTGGCCTCAGCGTGCACACACTCTCTCGTCCACGCCTTGTCTTGATCACAATCCGCGCCCGCACCAGGTAGGCGATGTGTTTTGAAATCATCTGCTGCGAGAGTGCAAACGGTTCCGTCAATCCATGCACGGAGGCAGGCCCATGGGAGAGTCGTTCGATCATTGCCCGCCGGGTTGGATCCGACAAAGCGGCAAACGTTGTACCCAATTTATCCACAACCATATGGTAGTGGATTATCGGGCAATGTCAAGTGTGGATTTTGCGACCCCTGATTTTTGTTTTACTGGTTCCCAATGTGCCAAGCGTTGCCCGGCAATTTTCTGGCCGGGCTACACTGGAAGAGGCGGTAAGATGGTTGTACTATGCGCTTTGTCGCCTCTTCTCTTCTTGTTCTCGTGCTTTCCGTGGCAGGCCACGCCCAGTCAACGTTGCCGCCGTTTCCCGATCCCGCAAAGATCGTGAAGGACGACAAGCAGTTCAACGCAACTACGCTTGGTCCCGGAAACACCTTCACAGTTCGCGAGGCTCCTGATGATTTTCAATTAGAGGCGTTCGATTTCAGCGCGAACGAGGCCGCACTTTTCATGGAGTGGAAGTCTGGCCGCCTTGAGACCCGCGACATTGAGACTGGCAAGCGAGTGTCTGAAATCAAACCCATTGCAGGCCCTATTTGGGAGGCCTACGACGATCCTTCAGGGAAACGGATCATTGTGGTCACGAAAGGCGGAGTGATCCGCTTTATCGATCCCCAAAACGGAAAGAAGGTCAGCGAGATTGAAGTCGAGAAGGGCCGGTTCAACTACGACATTCAAAAGTTGCTAATCGCGCCTGACGGGAGTTGGTTGGCATATGTCAATCAAGACAATGGAAAGGTACTAGATCTTAGCGGCGCTTCACCGAAGGCAGTCGCCAATCTTGACGATGGATACGACATGGCGCTGAGCCCGGACCAAACAACACTCTGGGTAATCAATCGGAATAAGATTTTTGGTCTGAAGGTTAGCGACTGGAGCACGGTTGGCACAGCGTCCCTGCTTGATCAGGCGAAGCTGGACCAAACGCCTAATCTGGCAGTCCTGTCGAGCGGCACTTCGACTTTTGCATACATTCCGTCTCAAAGTGGACTCCTCAAGTACGATCTGCCCTCTCTTCAAGGACGTAAAGCAACAAGCGTCCCAACTTACTGGGTGGGTGCTGATCGTGAGCACAATCAACTCTTCGTACATGAGTTCAAGGTGTCAGCACTTTACACGGCGGATGGCGCCGTGAAATGCCGTTGGCAAATACATCCGGCGCAAGGTTTCAAGATGAGTCCAAGCGGCAAATGGCTTGGCGATCGTCTTTTTGGAAAGGTCGAACTTTGGTCAACCGGGACTCTCATGTCTTGCGACTCGCCCGCGAAGAACTAGTCTATCGAGCCTGTCGCGGAGACTCTAGCTCCAAGCCTAGGCTGTTCGCACGAGCGTGCCGCGAGTTCCTCCTTCAAAATGATCTCTTTCTCAAACATCAATAAGCAGTATGGCAAGCAGTTGCTCTTCGTAGACGCTTCCTTTCAGTTGAATCCCGGCGAAAAAGTTGGACTGGTCGGTCCCAACGGCTCGGGCAAGACAACGCTATTCCGGATGGTGGTCGGCGAGGAAACTCCCGACGAGGGCGCGGTCTCAGTCCCAAAGAAGTTGACGATCGGCTACTTTCGCCAGGACGTCGAGGAAATGCAGGGCCGCTCCGTCCTGGATGAAGCAATCGCAGGCAGCGGACGCGTCGGCGATCTGCACCACGAACTCGAAGCCTTGCAGCGGGAAATGTCCGACCCCGACAAGGCGGATGACATGGACCGCATCCTCGATCGCTTCGGCCACGTTCAGGAGGAGTACGAGCATTTAGGCGGATACGCGCTCGAATCGCAAGCCCGTGAAGTGCTCCACGGTTTGGGGTTCAAAGACGATCAGATTGACGGCGACGTGGGCGCTCTCTCCGGCGGATGGAAGATGCGGGTTGCGCTGGCGCGGGTCCTGCTCGGAATGCCGGATGTATTGCTGATGGACGAGCCAACGAACCATCTCGACATCGAATCTATTATCTGGCTCGAACAGTTTCTCAAGTCATTTCCCGGCGCGCTGCTGATGACCTCGCACGATCGCGAGTTCATGAACCGCCTGGTCTCAAAGATTGCAGAGATTGATGGCGGCGAAATCATCACCTACTCCGGCAACTACGACTTCTACGAGCGCGAGCGCGCGATCCGAGAGAGCAACCAGCAGGCAGCCTTTGCCCGGCAGCAGTCCATGCTTGCCAAAGAGCAGCGCTTCATCGATCGTTTCAGGACGCACGCCGCCAAAGCGGCCCAGGTGCAGAGCCGGATTAAGGCCCTGGCCAAGATCGAGAAGATCGAGTTGCCCAAAAACGGCAGGTTGTAAAATTCGACTTTCGTGTTCCGCCACGATCCGGCGAACAGGTGGCCGTCCTGGAGAATCTGCACAAGAGTTACGGCCCGCGTGTGATTTACGAAGGATTCAATCTCACCATCCGCCGCGGAGAACGCTGGGCCGTCATGGGAAGAAACGGCGCGGGTAAGACTACGCTTCTTAAAATGATTGCCGGAGCGAGCGCTCCAGATGCCGGAAGCGTGCGGCTCGGCGCCAGCCTGAACATGGGCTACTTCGCGCAACAATCCCTGGATGTCCTCAATTCCGATCTCACCGTGACCGAACAGCTGCAACAGGATTTTCCCCAGGACAATATCGGCTCGTTGCGGAATCTGGCGGGAGCATTCCAATTCTCCGGCGACGACGTGGACAAGAAAATCCGCGCACTCTCTGGCGGAGAAAAGTCGCGGCTGGCCATAGCGCGCATGCTCTATAACCCGCCGAACTTTCTGGTGCTCGACGAACCTACCAATCACCTCGATCTTGCGACCAAGGAAATGCTGGTGGACGCCCTGAAAGATTTTGAAGGCACCATGATCTTCGTATCGCATGACCGCATGTTCCTTCGCGGACTCGGCTCACGTGTGCTGGAACTAGGCGGCGAGAGCGGCACGGACCGCCATCCCACTGTCTATCCCGGGTCATACGTTGAGTACGTGCAGAAGCTTGGACACGAGGCGCCTGGGATCTATTCGTAGGTTTTGTGCAACTGGGTACGTCCTGTCTGTCCCGGTATTTTTCTATTCGGTTGTTGTTCGCCTCTTAAATTGTAGCGATTTCGCCGCCATTGACTTGGGATCAAAGGCATTTAGAATCATTCCATGATAACAAGGCTTTACGCTAATAACTTTCGGTGCCTAGTTGCCTTTGATACGCAGTTTGACTCCTTTGGGGTGCTGTGCGGTCCAAACGGAGCCGGCAAGAGTTCTGTTTTTGACGCGCTTGAACTGATCCGCAATCTCGCCACTGGAGTTGCCTACCTTGGCATCGAAGGCGAGTCGAATATTCCAACCCTTGAGTTTACGAACTGGTTGGACAGTACAATCCAGGAATTCGAGCTGGGTATTACTTCCGAAGGGCATTCCTTCGAATATCTTCTTCACATTGAGCAAGTCGCCCATTATGAAAAACCCAGAATCGTGCGAGAGCGGGCGTCATGTGATGGACGGAGCCTCTTTGAGCGAGATCTAAAAGGGGTGCGCTTTTCGAAAACTGGTGACACGCAAACAGGTTTTCCACTCGATTGGCGACAGGCCGCCTTGGCATCTATCCAGCCAGCGGGAGACAGGCGCGAGATCACAACCCTCCAGGATGCACTCTCAAAACTCCTGATTCTGCGTCCCGACCCACGTAGCATGGAAAAGGAGAGCAAGGGCGAATCAAAACAACCTAGCCGTTATCTGAGCAATCTTGTTTCATGGTATCGCTCGCTTTCTCTAAATCAAGAGTGGACCGACAGCCTGCGCGATTCTCTCCGGGAAGTTTGGCCTGATTTCAAGTCTTTCCGCTTGGAAGACGTGGGCTCGAACGCCAAAGCGTTGCAGTTGCGGTTTGAGGGCTCAAATGGGCCTAAATCTGGAGTTCTGTTTTTTGACACGCTTTCGGACGGCGAAAAGACGCTCGTTGCTCTCTATATGGTGCGTGCCGCCCTGGCCTCGGAGGCGGCGCAAACAGTCTTGCTTGATGAGCCCGATAATTACGTGGGTCTGCCCGAACTTCAGCCCTGGGTATTGTCTATTAGGGAATTGCTTGATGAAAATCATCAGGCCATCGTCATTTCTCATCACCCTGAAATTCTGAACAATGCGGACGAAAATTTTGGACGGTACTTGTGGCGGGACAACCACACGTCGCCTACGCGTATTGGACCGCTAAGTGTCCCCTTGGGGCTCACCGCTGGCGAAGCAATTGCAAGGGGATGGGTTCGTGGCTAGCCGTACGCAAATCGTGTGTCTTCACGAAGGCGTGGGGGGGCGCAGTATTGACCCGATCTTTATCCGCACGCTCTTGAAGGAACTTGATCCCGCCTGGATACGGCCATGGAAGGGAAGCAACATAATTCGTGCGGTAGATTGCGGAGGACGGGGTAATCTGATTGCCAAAATGCCTGGAGAGTTGCAAACCTGCATTGAAATGGGAGCTGATACAACTCTGATGGTATGGGCTGATCTTGACGATGATATGGATGATGGAAATCAGTTGCGCCAGAAGTTTCACGAAGAGGCAAGACAAAATGGAATTGCAGATAATGACTTCGACAGAGTAGTGTTCGTATTTGCCAAGGACCGGCTTGAAAACTGGATTGAATTCCTGCTCACGGGATCAACTGATGAAGCTCAAGAAGGCTGTCGGGTAAAGGATGGCAAGTCCGTGGCAGCGGCCGCAAAAAAGCTGGCCCAGATATGCAGAGGGAAGCTACAAGGAGTTCAGTTCCCACCATCGCTGAATTGGTCATGCCAAAACTGGCGTCGGTTAGTCACACGAATGAATGCTTGATTGTCGCTCGGGCTTTGTTCTGCACACGGGGAGGAAGCTATGGCGGGTGGCCCGGGCTTTTGATCGCGCCGACATCACCAAAATAGTGGGTGCCCCGTCTTTGCGTTTTGTGCAAGGGCGGGCACGATGCTGCCGATAACACAGAAGGGACCCGCTGAAAGTCGCCACCTTCAACATTAACAACATCAATAAGCGGCTCGACAACCTCTTAGCTTGGTTAGCGAAAGCTGAACCGGACGTGGTGAGTCTCCAAGAGCTCAAGGCAGAGCAGCAAGCCTTTCCCGTGAATGCCCTTCGGTCTCTCGGTTACGAAGCAGTCTGGCAAGGGGAGCGCTCCTGGAACGGCGTGGCCATTCTCGCGCGAAACCAGGTTCCCGTGCTGACTCGCACCAGCTTGCCGGAAAATTCCGAGGGGCATCATTCCGAAAATCGTAATCAGCAAGATCACCAGGCTCGCTACATCGAAGCGGCGGTTCAAGGAGTCCTGATCACTTCCATCTACCTCCCCAATGGGAATCCGCAGCCTGGACCGAAATTCAATTACAAGTTGGCCTGGTTTGAGCGCCTGATTGCCCACGCCGCTGAACTCATGGCGAGCGGCGCACCCGTAGTGCTGGCCGGTGACTACAACGTCGTGCCAACTCCGCAGGACATCTATCCGACTCGGTCGCTCGATAGCAACGCGTTAATCCAACCCGAGAGCCGACAGGCCTTTGCGCGTTTGCTGAGTCAGGGCTGGACCGATGCCATGCGGAAGCTACATCCGGACGGGCCGCTCTGGACATTCTGGGATTACAAATTTGAACGATGGCAGAAGGACAAGGGCATGCGACTCGATCACTTTCTGCTCTCACCGAATTTGTCGGACCGGCTGGTGGACGGCGGTGTTGACCGATGGGCGCGTGGACAGGAAAACGCGAGCGACCATGCCCCAACCTGGATCATGCTCGATCTCTAAGACCAGAGTGGAGTTCCGGCCATTCAATAAATAAGGGGAACTGCGTGGCAGTTCCCCTTATTGGACAGTTTTGAACAGTCGATTCAAGTGCCCAATTGCCCGTAACCCTATGATTGCGTTGGTTGCGGGGGGTGGATTTGAACCACCGACCTTTGGGTTATGAGCCCAACGAGCTACCAGACTGCTCCACCCCGCACTTTGATCATAGTCAATGAGTTCGACATCGTCAAACTTCTGTCTCCGCTTCATCTGCCACCAGTCCCGGGCCGGTGTGCGGGTGGATCGAAGTGCTCCCATACGAGGGGGGTGTGAAAAGCTTCTCGCATCCAATAATCGGCTTTTTGCATCGAAGAGCCGTCGAGTGTCTTTGGACCAAATCTGAAAATTCTGGAGTGATCGCGCGACAGTGATCGCGCAACAAGGAGAAAGTATCTATGGCAAAGAAGGATTCCAACTCAAAAGGTCCCACCGGCGCAGGAGGAAATGTCAGCGCCCAACCCCGCTTTCATCAGCGTGCTGCCGAAATTCAAAAATATGGAACCGTCTCGCACATGTTGCCTCTGGATTTAGAGGAGCCGGTTCGCCTGGAAATGACTGAACAACTCAACTTGTTGTTAGCCGACACCATGACGCTGCGCGATCTCTACAAGAAGTCGCATTGGCAAGTCGCCGGACCAACTTTCTATCAGCTGCATCTCTTATTCGACAAACATCACGAAGAGCAAGCCGAGATTGTTGATACCATCGCCGAACGGATCCAACTTCTTGGCGGAATTTCGATTGCCATGGCTGCCGATGTCGCGGAAACCACCCGCATCGAGCGGCCGCCCAAGGGTAGGGAAGAGGTGCCGGTGCAGATCTCCCGTCTGCTGGACGCGCACCAGGTCATCGTCAGCCACTGCCGCGAACTGGCGGAACGTTCCGATAAACTGGGCGACGCTGGAACCAACGATCTAGTGGTCAGCGATGTGCTTCGCGCCAATGAATTGCAGATCTGGTTCCTCAGCGAGCATCTAGTGGATGAGCCTCTCGTTATCGCGGATCAGACACGCTTGCGCAACGCCAGTTAATCCACTCGTAGTTGATTCAACGTTAAAACTCAATCGGGCGGGCTTCTCTTCGGAGCCTGCCCGATGACGTCTGCTCGCGCCTTCTCGGATCCGCAAATTCCAGCTAATATTGAGCTCGATATTGCGAACCACCACACCACCATGCCATCATCTGTCGAGCAGATTCTTTCCAGTTACGATGACCGTGCTCCTCTGGCGCGAGCGTCTACTATTCCGGCACCTTGGTACGTTGACGCGCGCGTCGCCGAGCTTGAGCGCCTCAGCGTATTCGGCAAAACCTGGCGACTGGTCGCGCGCACCGATCAAGTGAAAGAGCCCGGCCAATTCGTCGCCACTACCGTCGCAGGAGAACCGGTCGTCGTAGTTCGCGGTAATGACGGCGTTCTGCGTGCCTTCTTCAATGTGTGCCGCCATCACGCCGCTGCCGTAGTGACTCAACCCTGTGGACAGGCTTCTCTGCTGCATTGTCCCTACCACGGCTGGAATTACGGTCTCGACGGCTCACTCAAAGGGATGCCCGAGTTCGAGGGCGTCGAAGATTTCGATCGCGTGAAGAATGGTCTGGTTCCCATTCGAGTCGAAACCTGGGAGTGCTTCGTCTTTATTAACCTCGACGAACAGGCGGCGCCGCTGACCGAATTTCTCGGCGGCCTCGTCCAACGAGTCGCTCCCCTTGGCATCGGCAACCTGCATTACTTCGACCGGCGTTCTTACAACATCAATTGCAACTGGAAAGTTTACGTCGACAACTATCTCGACGGCGGGTATCACGTACCGCATCTTCACAAAGGTTTGAATTCGGTTCTCGACTATAAGCAGTACACCATCGAGAACGAAGACCGCTACTGTCTGCAATCGAGCCCAATGGTCTCTTGCACGGAAGACGCCTCCACCGGCGCCACACGCAAGGGCGATCGCGCCTGGTATTTCTGGCAATATCCAAATCTGATGATCAATTGCTACGAGGGCTACATGGATACAAATCTTGTTATCCCCGTGGATGTCGATCACTGTAAAGTGATTTTTGATTTTTATTTTGCCGGCATCGGCGAGGAGCACCGTGAATACAACAAACAGTCGGTGAACGTCGGCAACCGCGTGCAGGAAGAAGATCTCGGTATCTGCGAAGACGTGCAACGCGGCCTGAAATCACGGGCCTATCGAGCCGGACGTCTCTCCGTTCGCCGCGAAGCCGGAGAGCAATTATTCCATCGCCTGCTGGCCGCCGACCTTAAAAACGGCTTAACGACATCGACTGCCTCCGCTGATTAACCCACGGTACAGTTTCAGGTCTTAGACCTCGTTTGAGTCAGCGTCACTCATGCGGAGCATCCTGCTCCCGCCGCATCGCCCGCAAGTCAATTCCCAACTGCTCGGCCTTCTTGTAAAGATGACTGCGCTCCAGCCCCAACGACTTCGCGGCCAAACTTACATTTGAGTGGCTCCGCTTCAACTCCGCCAGGATCACTTCTTTCTCGAAGGCATCCACACGGTCAGCCAGCGGGCCCGATGAAAATGTGCTGGACGATGCCCCGCCGCTCTTACCCTTCGGCAGTGCAGCTTCGATGGTCGCGGAGTCTACTTCACCATTCACGGCCAGCAGCATCAGGCGCTCCACCATGTTGCGCAACTCGCGTACATTCCCCGGCCACGAGTGTGACTGTAGAAGTTCCATCGCCTCCGCGCTGAAGGGAAATGCTTTCCATCCATTCTGCGTGCTCACTTGCGCCGCAAAATGCGCGACCAACACCGGAATATCTTCCCGCCGCTCCCGCAAGGGCGGGAGCACCAGCGGAAAAACATAAATTCGGTGAAACAGATCCTGACGGAATTTCTCGTCGCGCACACGCGCTTCCAGATCGCGATGTGTCGCCACCACCACCCGGACATCCACGCTCACCGGTTTATCGCCTCCGATTCGCTCCACTTCTCCTTCTTCCAGCACCCGCAGCAATTTCGCCTGCATGGCCAGTGGCATGTCTCCAATCTCATCCAGAAAAATTGTGCCGTGATCTGCCTGCTCGAATTTTCCTACATGCCGGCCTGCCGCTCCCGTGAACGATCCCTTCTCGTGCCCGAAGAGTTCCGACTCAATCAGTTCAGCCGGAACCGCCGCGCAATTCAACGTAACAAACGCGGCCCCGGAGCGTCCGCTGCGCTCATGAATCGTTCGCGCCACCAATTCTTTTCCCGTACCCGTCTCTCCCAGGATGCAAACCCGGGTCTCGCTCGCGGCCACGCGCTCCACCTGCGCCATCATGCGCTGCATCGCCGCGCCCTGCCATATAATTTCGTGCTTGCCCAATCGTTGCTTGAGTGACCGGTTTTCGCTTTCCAGCCGCTGCAGTTTCAGCGCATTTTCAACCGTCAGCAAAAGTTTTTCCGTGGAGATTGGCTTCTCCAAGAAGTCCAGAGCGCCCAGTCGCGTCGCGCGCACTGCCATTTCGATCTCCGCCTGACCTGACATCATCACCACCGCCGCGGTGACTCCCTGCGCTTTCAACTCTTCCAGCAGCGCCAGTCCTCCTTTGCCGGGCATCACGACATCTGACAGGATTAGATCGAACCGCTGCGCCTTTGCGAGTTCGAGCGCTTTAGCCGCGTTGTCGCATACCGTGGCTTCATGTCCAGCCAGACGGAACGCCCGTGCCAGCGACGCCAGGGTGTGTGCTTCGTCATCCACAATCAACAAATGTGCTTTCGTAGGCAAGATTCCCCCGGATGTAAACTCAAGAAGACATGCGCGCCCGATCTGCATTCCGCAGCAATTCGATTACAAATGTCGTCCCTCGGCCAGGGTCGCTCTGCACGCGGATTCTTCCCCCATGATCGCTTATTACCGATTGCACAATAGCCAGCCCCAGCCCGGTCCCGTGCTGCTTGCTCGTGTAATAAGGAGTGAAGATCTGCGCGCATTCGTCCAGCGTCAATCCCTCTCCGGTATCGGCCACTTCGACCATTACGCTGCCGTCTTCATTTTGCGTGCGCAAGGTCAGGGTTCCGCCGCGTGGCATTGCATCTTGAGCATTAAGCACTAGATTTAAAATCGCACGGTGCAATAGATCCGCGTCGGCCTGTACTGGCTCCAGATGTGGATCCAGTTGCAGTTCGCACTTGATCTTCGCCCGACCCGGCGCAGCCAGTTGCGCCTGAAAAAGTTGTATCACTCCAGCTATCAGTTCATTCATCTGCACCGGCTGGAAACGGGGCTGCGGCATCTTCGAGAATTCGCTGAACCTCTCGATAATTCCCTTTAAATTCGAAATCTCTGCCAACAGTGTTCTCGAGCTTTCTCGAAATACTTCATCGAAGTCCTCTGAACTCTGCTGGCGCGCCCGGATCAGATTTTCTACCGTAAGCTGAAGGGGAAACAGCGGATTTTTCAACTCGTGGGCTAGCCGCCGAGCCAGTTCGCGCCACGCGGCCACCCGTTCCGCCTGGACCAGCCGTTCTTTCTGTCCGAGCAACTCCGTAGTCATGCGGTTAAAGGAATCTGCTAACTGACCCAGTTCGTCGGCCCCCAACACATCGACCCGCGTGTTCCAATTTCCCGCGGCAACTTCCTGCGCGGCGTGGGCCAGCTGTTCGACAGGACGTGTCACTCGCGCTGCTGCCCAGCTGCTTACCAGAATCGCCAGCAGAATCCCCAAGGTTCCCACGATCAGCGCCGCCGACCCGATGTGGCGGACCAGTTCCACGTAGTTGCGCCGTGAGTTGCCGATTAACAGAATCGCCAGCAATGGTCGATCCCCGTCCGCTCCCGTGCCCAGCAGCGGAATCGCATGAAACACTTCGTCTTCGGCCTCATTTCCCGACCACCGCACCAATCGTGTCGCTTCCTCTTCCGATCTGCGCACCGCATCGACGAGCGGCTGCAACTTCTGCGCCGCGGGGAGGTTTTCTCTGCCGGGCGCCGACGGGTCAACCAGGAGCTCTGCTGCGAAGTGATCGCCGCGATTCTGGTAGAGCAAGGCCCGAGTCCCCACCGGCATATCCAGTGCTGCCAGAAAACTTCGATCCAGACGCCGGCCTCCAACCACATACACCGGTCGTTCCCCTCGCGTTGCAGCCACCGCAAACAGGCCCAATTCCGTTCCATCCGGCAACTCTTCCTGCTTGAGAAATGCGCCGTGGTCAGCCGTCGCTGCGAAACTGTCGACGCCAGCCTCCGGATATCCGAACTTGGCGGGCGCCTGCGCGGACGAAACAATCGTTCCTTTGCTTTCGACAAACTCCAGAAAGTCGAGTTGATTATTTTCCGCGGTAGTTTTTGCTAACTCAAAATATGGTCCCGGATCGGCAGATGCTCGATTTAGCGCCGTCGACATGCGTTTTGCGGCTTCCGACGCGGCGATCGCTTCCACTTGCCGCGCCACCACCTCGCCTTGACGATTGAACTCGCGCCGGAACTGAGTTACCAGCGCCGCCGTTCTTTCGTTTTCGCTGCGATCGAAAGCACGCCGCGTTACCGCCGTTACCAGTCCGGCCACGGCCGCCACCGACAAAAACACCGTCAGCGCAAAGACCGACAGCAGTTTTCGGCGATACATTATCGCTCCTTTGCTGCTGTGAAACTCGCTCTGAAATATTCTGTGAACAAATGTGCTACGAAACCTTCGCGCATCGCTCGAGTCATTGGATATTTGGCATCATATCTCACCATCCTGCGGGACGATGAGCGCTCCAGGCCGATTATCTCGGTTGCTGTTCCGCCTGTGCGCTCTGGTTCGCCATGCTCATGCCGCGCAGCACGTCGTTGGCGAAAAAGAACTTTCCATCAGCCGGCACCATCATGATCTGCAGTTTGTCGGAAAGCCGCTCGGCCACGATTTTATTGATCAGCAGCGGATTATTCTTTAGCACTGCTGCTTCGCTCTGCATGCGCTCTGCGTCCGCCTCCGCCGTCACCCGGATGCGATCCGCCTCCGCATTCGCCAGCAACTTTCGCCGTTCTCCTTCCGCTTTGCTGTCGATCAGCTTGGCTTGCGCGTCGCCTTCTGCATTCTGGATGGTCGCCTCTTTCCGCGCCTGCGCCTCCAGCCTGCTCTGCTCGATCTGCTTCTGCTTTAGCGGCAGAGTGTATTTCATTGCGTCGGATTCGCTCTTCGCTCGCAACACGTGCACACGCGCCTCGCCTTCCGCCTGTTTAACCTGGCGCGCTTTCATGGCCTCGGCTTCCAGTTCGGCAATTCGTACTTCCTTGCTCTTTAGCTCAGTTTCCACGCTCATGCGATCATTCTCCTGCTCCTTCAGCAGGTAAGCCTGTAATCCCTCTGCATATTCTGGCGGCAACTGGATGTCGCGCAGCATCACCTCTTTCACCACGATCCCGTCTGCCGCCAGCCGCTGCGTGATCAAGGCCGCGGCCTTTTGCCGCACTTCTTCCCGCTTCGCTGAAAAAACATCTCGCACGGTATAGTTCGGCACAACCTCGCGCCACACACTCGCCACCGTCGGCGGTACGATTTCTTTTTCCACCGGCCGCGGCAAATGTCCTTCGATATAATCCAGCCGCTTCGCATCCAGCCGGTATCTCACCGTGATCGCCAGTCCCAGCGTCAGCCCTTCCTTCGCCTGTACATTAAGAGGCTGCGCGTTCAGCGCCGGTATCTTCGTCGAAGCCTTTGTCGACTCCGTTTTTCCGTCTTCCGACATTCCCGTCGTAAAGATCTGATCCCGCGTATCGAACAATGCCACGTCCTCGACCAGCGGCACAACCAGGTGAGCTCCAGGATAAAGCGTCCCTGCGATGGTTCCGCTCATTTGACTCACGCGCACGCCCGCCATCCCGCTGGGTACTACGACAACGCTGAACGCTATCAGCAGCGGTCCCCACGCCAGCATTGCTAGCGCCAGCGATGTTCGCCATCGCACCACCGGAACTGTGGCCGTGTTTCCCATTGTGGCCAAGGCGCGTCGGTACAAGACCTCGCGGTACAGATCATAGGCGAGAATGCATACCGCCGCGACCATCATCCCCACCCCGCCCGTCATCAACAAATACTTTAATGTCAGCATCGCCGTTCTCCTTTTCGCGCTTCAGTTCTTCTGTTCGGCTTTCGCCGCTACCCTGTGCCTTACAAAGAACACCCGAATCACCTGCCCAAAAATAAATTCCTCGGCGAGCAATGCGACCGCCACAGAAAAAACCAGCCCCCCAACCACCGCAAGGAATGTAATCGCCGTTTGCATAATCTCTCCCTCCGCATACCCCGCGGGCTTTCTGGGTTCCTTCTCCGCGCTTTAGCTTGTTGTCTGTTCCATATGTCGACACATGCAAGACAAACGCCAAGACGTATGACGCTGGAAAGTAAGAAGTTATCGGAAGCTAAGAATGGCAGGCCGTGCCGCGGATACGCAGTGTGTCCTCGGCAACACACTCATCGTTGGCGTTTTAAGCGCCCGGTCCCTGCCGTCTGGGGGTACGGCTCTGTGGGGTTCTGTAGGTTGGGACCGGGCGATCTTTTACTACTATGACTAGTTCAGTGACGCCATTCTCATCCTGATCGACCTTTCTTTCCGTGACCGCTGTCACCGTTTTGTGTGATGCTCATCTTTTGTTTTCATTGCCACACAAAGCCACAAAGAAGAAAAAACAATTAAAAGGTCTCTCTGGGTCTCTGTGACTCAGTGGTCAAGGCTTCATCCCTTTCCATTTGACTTCCCATTCTCCTCGCCGCTATCGTTGCCCCCATGAACGTGGTCAAAGCCACTCGCCAGTTCGAAGCATGGCTCGCCCAGCGCACTCATCTCAACCAGAAAGATCTCCGCCTGAAACATTCCCGCATGAAGGAGGATCTCTTCGCCTTCTTCCGCGCCACCTTTTACCGCTGGGCGCAAGTGTGGCCCGAGATCTGTCCCGACCTCGCCAAGGCTCCGCACGTTCTGGCCGTGGGCGATCTTCACGTAGAAAATTTCGGTACCTGGCGCGACATCGAAGGCCGCCTCATCTGGGGAGTGAATGATTTTGACGAAGCCTGGCCCATGTCTTACGCGATCGATCTGGTGCGACTAGCCGTCAGCGCTCATCTTGCCGCAGAGAGCGGACGTCTTCCTATCAAACGCGAAGACATTTGTGACGCCCTGCTTCAGGGTTATCGCGACAGCATGGACCAAAAAGGCCGCGCTTTCGTCCTCGGAGAAAACCATCAATGGCTCCGCCTCATTGCCGAAGGAGAACTCCGCGACCCCGTCCATTTCTGGGCGAAAATGGACGCGCTCCGCACGCTGAAAACTTCTCCTCCAATCAGCGCCGTCGACGCTGTCCAGCACCTTATGCCAGCGCATGACGTCCCGTTTCGCCTCGTCCATCGCGTTGCCGGACTCGGCAGCCTCGGTCATGCCCGCTATGTTGCTATTGCCGATTGGCATGGCGGACGCATCGCGCGCGAAGCCAAAGCCCTTGTGCCATCCTCTTCTTTCTGGGCTCAGAACCACGAAGGCCCCGCCGACATTCTCTACCAGATCATCATCAATCGCGCCGTACGTTGTCCCGATCCCTTCGTGCAATTGCGCGGACGCTGGATCGTCCGCCGCCTCGGCCCGCACTGTTCTCGCATTGAACTGGCTTCTTTAAGTGCTCCCAACACCGAACTGCGTCTTCTTCATGCGATGGGATGGGAAACTGCTAACGTGCACCTCGGCACCTTATCCGAGCGCAAAGCTATTCTTCGCCATCTCAAGAAACAGAAAGGGAAGTGGCTTCACCATGCCGCCGAAGTGATGTTGCAGGCGGTCCGCTCCGATTGGTCGGTGTGGAAGAAAAAAGGCTTTGCCTGAGACGGCTCCCGGATTCGCTGTATCCAGACTACGGACTCCACCCGATTGCTCGCCTCGTCCCGTTCAGAGACGCTAGGATGTTTAGATTTCTCTGAACTCGTGAGCGATACAAAACCACCCACGCGGATCCTGATGCGCAGCTTCCTTCGCTGGCATTTCAAGTCTCGCCGTCTCGAAGATCGCATTCGAGATTTGTGCGCCAAAGCCGTCGTGACGACCGATCCTGCCGAGCTGAATGCAATTCTCGAGCAACTCTCGGCCGCTCTTCATGATCAGGTGGAACGCATCAGAACACGAGTTAGCGAACCTCGAGTGGCCCCGGAACGCCGCTTTTCGCGCACCTGATCCACTCCAGATCCCTCCCAAGCCTGTTCGGTGTCGAACATACGGAGTCCCGCCGTAAATGCTTTAATTGTCGCCGGTTTCAACTATGAACAAAGCCGAAAGCGACCGCATTCAAGAGCTCTGCGCCGTTATCGCGGTAGAGAAAGACCGGCATAAATTTCTTGCTCTCGTCGAAGAGCTCAATAGAATGTTAGCCGCCAAAGACGATCGTCCGCAAAGGCTTCAACTCGACGAACGGGAACGTGAGTAGTTTCAGCGCGGGTGGTGCATTCCTGGCAAGAAGCAGCAGGCGCGATTTTACGGGATACGTTATTTTCCCTGTATCTTCGCCTCTCGTATCTACTTAAATATCCGTAAAATTATGCTCCAAACTACAGGCTCGCCGAAATGAACCGAATCACGAAGCTGCATCCAATCATTTGATGAACGGAAATCTTAGCGATGGAACGCCGACCAGACCCACGAAGGTGGCCCCCCTGCAACCGGGCTCTCGCACCGACTCGGCCGGTAAAGCGATCTCCAATGTAATCTTGTTGTCGCTTCCTGACACAGAGTTCAACCTCCTCCGTCCTCATCTGGAACGACTAGACTTGTCGCAGCATAAGATTCTTCACGAGGCTGGGGAAAAGATCGATTTCACTTATTTCCTGAATGACGGTATGGTTTCGTTAGTCGCGATCAGTCGCGACGGCAGAAGTGTTGAGGTAGGCATTGTCGGCAAAGAGGGGATGGTGGGAATGTCCCTTACGGCGGGCCTGCAGCGCGAAACTTTCCGCGCAATTGTGCAGATGGCGGGAAGCGGAGTGCGGATACGTTCCGAAATTTTCCTTGAAGTGCTGCTTAACGCCGCCTCGCTGCGCTCCCAACTCGGCCGCTTCGGGCTGGTGCATGGCATGCAGGTCGCCCAACTCGTTGCTTGTAATCGCCTGCATGAGATTGTGCAGCGCTTGGCGCGCTGGCTCCTCATGTGTCAGGATCGCTTCGACTCCCAGTTCCTCCCCTTGACTCACGACTTCCTTGCGCAAATGCTTGGCACCGGACGTCCCAGTGTAAGCTTGGCCGCTGGAGCCCTGGAAGATGCCGGATTGATTCAAAACATGCGCGGCACGGTCAAGATCCTGAATCGCAAAAGCCTGGAGGAGACTGCGTGCGAATGCTACGGGGTCATCCAGTACTTTAACGGCGGCTTGGGCTTGAAATGACTACCATTCGTTTCCGCGGCAGGTCTGTCCCCTATCTTTGAAACAGTGATAACACACCTTTGGAGGGACCGGCTCGGCGGGTCCTACGGAAGCTTATTCAGGTAACAAGCTCCACTGGTGGTCTGTGCTGGAGGAGTAGGGGGCTTCAGCCATGCCGCGTTATTGAAGTTGAAAAACTCCGTCATGCTCTTTTGCGCGGCGTCCCGCTTGGTCAATGGCGTCAGCTTGAATCGTGTTTCAATCAGCCGCAGGATCGCCGTGGTGTCCATTACGGTATGCGAAACGTAGTGCGGCCGCGTGTAGGGTGAGACCACGATCAGGGGCAGGCGGTAACCTGTGTAAGTAAAGTCGCAGGTCGGACCCGTGCTTGTGGTGCAGATGTCCCCGGTCATCAGGTCCTGCGGCTTGATGCCGTCGGGGCTCACAGCCGGCTGCGGCGCCACGTGGTCATAAAGCCCTCCGAACTCGTCGAAGGTAAGAATAAAGGCGGAATCCTTCCATGACACGCTAGTCATTAGCGCGTTAATCAGCGAGGAAACGTACTTGGCCCCAAGTTGGATGTCGATCGGATACTGGTCGGAATCAGACCCGTGTTCGTCGAGACCCGCCGCCGAAGCCGGTTCGATGATGGCTACTTGCGGCAGCGTGCCATTTTGCACGTCGCTGAAATACTGCGTCATGGTGGTGATGTTGTTCGGATAAGTCGTTGGGATGGACTGCCCCCACTGAAAATTCTGCACGTAACTGAGCGTCAGCAAACATTGCGGGGTGGGATTGGACGAGCATGAAGTGTTCTCAGTGTTCACATAGATTTTCCAGCTGATCCCGGCGCTCTCAAGCTTCTGAAAGATGGTTTCGGTCGAAAGCAACGACTGATCTCCCGCGTCGGTGCCGATGGGATACACATCGCCCTGCGAGGTGCCCGCAATCAGATATTCGCGATTCGGGGAAGTCCTCGTCATCACCGGCGAAAACCATCGGTCCGACGTGGCAAACTGCGATGCCATGTAGTAGTAGTAATTAAGATCGGCGTCGGTGTAGTAACCCATGGCGCGAATGCCGTTGGTGTCGTTGTAAGGCGGCGAAATGTTGCGGGAATCGTGTGCCGTGGTCCACACAAAGCCATCCAGAGTCGGCGTCGACGAATACGGATTGTTCAGGTTCCAGTCTTCGTGGCTTTCATTCCATGAAGGGCTTGGATTTTCGATGCACTGCGTGATCAGATGATAAGAAGTCACCTGCGGGCTATTGCTGTCCACCGTGCAATCGCTCGGCGGCGGATAAGCGGGATCGCAACCTGGATTGCTCGGCGGTGGCCCATACAACGGAGTTAGGCCCGACGTGGGATTGAATTGGGGCAGCCCGTCGAAAGAACGATCAGCGAATCCATGGGCCTTCCAATAAGCGCGCAACGCGCCGAAATAATGGTCCAGGCTTCGATTCTCCTGAGCCATAAAAATAATATGATTCAGCACGTTCACTGTCTGCACAATGTTGAAAGTCGCAGTGACAGCCTCGGCCGCGTTCATCGTCAGCGTACAGGTGCCGGTCCCCTTGCAGGCGCCGGACCAACTCACGAAATATGCTCCCTTGCTGGGTACTGGCGTGAGTTTCACAACCGTACCGGCGGCAAAGGCCGCGCTGCAGGTTGGAGCACACGTGATGCCCGCGGGGTTGCTGGTTACGGTCCCGCTCGAAGTTCCCGCTAACGTCACCGTCAGTTGGTAAGAGGTCGCAGGAATCGCGCTCGCGGACACCGCTGCCTGAGCCAATGCGTCCCCTGTATTTCCTGCAAACAGCGCCACCGTAAAAATAGCAAAAAGGGAAAATCTCCGAATCAAATCAAACCTCATTTATGCTGAAGTGCAGTGCTGGAATTTCAGAGAAGATGGCGAATATGGGATGGTATTAAGTGCCATTAGGTTGTGACAAAATGATGCTTCAACGCTGCAATTTAGAGCCATAACGCATCCACTTCCGAGGCTTGTTTATGAACGCATCAAGCAATACTGTGACCTACGTCGCCGATCCAAATGTGCGAATCGGGCATGTTCATTTGAAGGTGGCCGATCTGCCGCGTTCGCTGCGCTTTTACTCCGGCGTGCTTGGGTTGCAAGTCATGCAACGATACGGAGAAGGAGCCGTATTTCTCTCCGCAGGCGGCTATCATCATCACATCGCTTTGAATACTTGGGAGAGTCTGGGAGGTTCTCCGCCGCCGGCTGGGACTACTGGTCTGTATCACACCGCGATTCTTTACCCCACGCGTGCTGCGCTTGCGACCGCCCTGCGCCGACTGCTGGCCGCTAAGATCCCCTTACAAGGCGCCGCCGATCATGGCGTCAGTGAATCCCTCTACTTGAACGATCCCGACGAAAATGGCGTCGAGCTGTATTGCGACAAGCCCAAAGAAACTTGGCCGCGCAATCCTGCAGGGCAATTGGAAATGTATACCCGACGCCTTGACCTGCATGCTCTATTGAGCGAGGCCCCTGAGGGAAGCGAGTTGCAGACCGGCCCCCGCGATTTGTAGGTCGTGCCTTCCTGGGCTTATCTACAAGCGTAGGACAAGCAGATGACAAAAAGAGATACAGACTTTCAGGGGTAGAGTTCAAGGGGCCTCAGCGTCCTAAGCGAAGTGCGCTAGCGTACGTTGAATACTGTATGGCGCGTTCGATTCGTCCGGACGTAATCTATCGATTCCTTCCCTCGTCGCCGTCCGTTGACCTGTCAAACGCGGCCCGGCCAGCACCTTGCCAAGGAGAAAGTAGGCATGCGTGTCTCACAGTGTCCTGATTGTCGATGACAATACGCTGGTGCGCCGGATGCTCCGGTCGTGGCTGGAACAGCACTCCGAGTGGGAGGTATGTGGCGAAGCCGAGAACGGCAAACTCGCCGTCGAAAGGGTCCAAGAACTACAGCCCAACATCGTAATTCTGGATTTGCAAATGCCGGTCATGAACGGACTCGAGGCCGCGCGCGAGATCAAGCGGCTCGCTCCGAACACAGCCCTGATTATATTTACCGCTCACGCTTCGTATCAGCTGGTAAGGGAAGCCCGAACGCACGGCGTCAGCGATGTGGTTTCGAAGTGCGATTTGCTCGGCGAACATCTTCTCGCTGCATTAAGGCACGCCTGCGCCTGACATTCCATTCGAATTAGCGTCGCAGCGCCCGGCGAGTGCGCAATGAAAATTGATTTTCAGACACTTCGAGCACGGACATCGGAAAGCCTTATCGTTCGGAAATACAACGTGTCCGCAGTTTTGACAGATCAATCGATCTTCCGCAGCATCCATGGGATGAAACTCCCCGCTCACAACGCAATACGGACACCGAACTGTTTTCTGTGTCATTTCGGCAACGCTCAGGCGGTTTGGCAACGCTCAGGTGGCGTGGTCGTGGCCCCAAGCATGGGAACTATAAAGTCTCAGAGGGGCGCTTGAATGTTCGTTAGGGGACATTGAGCGACTCGCGCAAACCAGTAATCAGGCCCCCTCTTCCTCTTATGCGGCGGGTCTACGCGGCAGGCTTCTCTTTAACCGCCACTCGTTCGAGTACCCGCAAAGCCTGGAGCGCATCGTTGAGAGCGGCGCGCTCGTCACTTGGTGATCCTGTCAAAAGATCTTCGGCCCGATCCAATATCGCGTGACGCGCTTCAGAAATTCGCTGCAATACCTTGTCATCTTCCAGCCCCAGCATCGCCGATTGGTACAATTCGTGCCACACTCGGCTTGGGTTGGCGCCGGCTGAGAGGCGGCAGCCTATCTGAGACATAATAGATACCTCGTCTTGAGGAAAACCCTATTGAAATGTAGCAGATACCGGCGTCAGCGTCGGTACGCTGCCGCACTCACTCCGTACTCCCTCCTCACTGCGGATACGCTTAATCATGTGGGCGGCCCGCAACATACATCTTGCATCTTGAAAAACCATCCTAACTCGTTTTAATATCTCGGTCCTCCCTCTTGAAACTTGGGGGCCGGCAAGATGCAAGGCGATAAGAAAGAACGCTGGATGGAACTCTGTGCCCAGGCTGCGGTTGAGCACGATCCCGAAAAGCTACATGCTCTGGTCGAAGAAATAGACCGTCTTTTGCAAGAGAAAGAGAATCGCTTGAAAAAGGCACATCCTCCCGAGTAGTACTGACTCCCGTCTCGCTACGCATCTCGAACAGCATTTGTGCACGCGCAGTTATCATGTACCTTGTGCATGAACGGGCCCCTATGATCTCTGGTTTTCGGACGATTGCTTTTCTTTCTTTCAGCTTATTGTTTGCCGTAAATACGCCGCTGGATGCAACAGCTCCTCAGACCAAGCAGGAAACCCAGCCGCCGGTTGTGCGCGAGATCGGCCGCAGGTTAAACCAAAAGGGTGTGCCGAATTTTGGCGAGGTTACTCCTACGCTTTATCGCGGAGGACTACTCAAAGCTCAAGGCATCACAGCCTTAAAAAAAATAGGAATCAATGTGGTGGTGGATACTCATGCCAACGATGTGTCGGAAGAAAAAGACGTTCAAAAACTTGGGATGAAATATGTTGCGATTCCCTGGCGCTGTCCGTGGCCGCACGATGAAGTATTCGCCAAATTTCTGAAGGTAGTGCACGACAACAAAGGCAAAAAAATCTTTGTGCATTGCCGTCTGGGAGACGACCGCACCGGTATGATGGTCGCCGCCTACCGCATGGCAGAAGAGGGTTGGACCGCCGACGAAGCCATGAACGAGATGCGCTCCTTCGGCTTCACCCGCTCCCACCACCTCATCTGCCCCAGCCTCGCTAAGTATGAAAGAGAATTTCCCGAGCGGTTGAAGAACAGCCCCGCGTTCGCGGAGGAAAGAGCCCGGCACCCTCGTTAGCCGCAACCGGCCAAATAAAAAAAGGGCGGACCGTAAAGTCCGCCCCCTTCGAGAAAATCCCCGAATCATTTCGCAGTTACTGTGAGTGTGACTGTGGCCGAGTGCTTGATCGTGCCGCTCGTCCCAGTAATGGTCAACACGTAGGTTTTTGCAGTAGTCCTCTTCTTGGTGGCCACCGTTAAGGCGGAGGTCGCCGCATTCGGTGAAGTCACCGTTACTGGGTTCGGGCTGAATGCTCCCGTGCTACCTGTCGGTAATCCCGTAACCGTCAAGGTGACCGGTCCACTGAACGAATTCACCGGAGTGATGCTGAATGGGTACTTCGCGCTGGTGCCCGCTTTAATCGTCTCCACCTTCGTATTCGCGGTAATGGAGAAATCAGGAGAGACGACCACCAAAGAGACGGACGTCGTCTGAGTAAGCGTACCGTCGCTTCCCGTGATCGTTATGTTGTAGTTGCCTCCGGGTGTCGTGCTGCCCGTCGCAATCGTCAGAGTAGAAGGCGGATAGCTCGGCGAACCCGAGGATGTCGGATTCATCGTGCAAGTGGCGCCAGTCGGGCAACCGGTCAACGTGAAAGCAACCGTGCCGCTATATCCATTGATCGGATTTACTCCTATTGAGTAAGTTCCGCTCTTGCCTTGGACCACAGTTTGTGACGATGGATTTGCCGACAGATAGAAGTCCGGCGCCGTGCTGCCGCAACCTGGAAATTTGAAGGTCCCGATGCGGGTGCTCCAGTTGAACGAGCCGGTGCTTGCGATGTACTCCTGGGTGTACCAGAAGGTGCAGTCATCGATCGGGTCGACGCTCATACTGCTGTAGTCGCCCCAGCGGGCCAGGCCGCCGTTCTGCACGCCCGAGCCTTCAATCAGGCTGGCTTCTGTCTCCATCGATCCAGCCGGATCGCCGGTCGTGCGTCCCGTATAGCGAACCCCGGGGTACACGCTGCTGCTCGAAACGCTGTACCCCATCGCCATGTCGCCCGACAAATCCATGGCAATCGATCCCATCCAGCGGTAGGTCGAGTCGGGTGCGAAGGTGCCCTGCTGGAACAACGTTGGCGTTGAGTTGGGGCTGCGAATCTCATACCAACGGGCCCCCACAACGCTTCCTGAGTTCACCGAGTGGTTTACTACCAGTGCTTCGTGATCTCCGAAATTCCGGTAAGCCAGCCGGAACATCAGTCGGTCGCCTAACGTATCGAGAGTCGTACCACCGGCAGGCTGAGGGATGCCGCTCGGCTCCGTGTAGGCCGCCACTGGAATCGTAGTCGGCCCGGTGAACGTGGAGTTCGCGGGATTGCTGAAGTCCACGTGGAACTGGAATAATCCCAAGTCGCTCGTGTCCAGCAGTTCCACATAGAAATTAGGCTCGCCCGCGGGAGGAGCTGTGTTGCCGTCCACATCGGAAGGCAGCAAGCTGGCTACGTTGGCGTTCTGTTGGAAACAGATTTCGTTCGCCGCTCCACCCGCAAGCATCAGTGCGCGGTCCAGCGCGCAAGCATTCGCGCCGATAAAGTTTTGGCCGTTCTGGAAACTGTTGGTCGCGCGGTAGTAAGCATCCGGCCACACTCCAACCTTGGGATAGTCGTCAAGGTTGCTGCCTGACGAGAATGCATAACGATAATAGGTACCAGTCGCATCCGCGCTGGTCGAGACCGCCATGCACCAGTTGGTGTAAGTGCCGCTCAGTTGGCTTACCACCCAACGCTGCGCAGCCTTGTCCCAAAGCACCACCGGGTCGCCTCCATCATTAGTGTCGCAGTCTCCTCCAAATCCATCCCACAAACTGTGAATCAGCGCGGGGCCAAGCAGAATATTCCCGCTGGTCTTGTCGTAGATTGCGAACTCGACGTTCGTGATCTGAAAAAATTGGGTGAGTCCCACCGAGCCATTGGTATCCGGCGGTGCATAGCCGTTCGCTCCAACACCGTCAAAATTCAACCCGGGAACGGTATTGATCAAGGGCAGAGTACTGGTTTGAAGGGCCGTATCCCGCCCTGTTTTGGCGCCCGGTCCCACCGGAAGCGGTCGCGTCGGACGCGGCGCCTCGATCTCAACGTGTGGATTGCCGACTGGCCGCGGAGTGGACGCAACCATCTCCGTCAGAGTCCGCGAAACGTCGTGCTTAATTGCGTGCCGGACAATAGGACCAGACTGCGCCGGCGCAGCGATCGCCAGCGCCAAAAAGCACATCGCGATCGCAATACATAACAGATGTTTTTTCATCGAAAACCTTCCTTGGCCGAAGCCCCCTAAGATTTTTTCTTTTAACTAAAGAACGAGGCTAGGACTTCTGGTCCTAGCCTTCGGTCCAGTTCGTTAATGTACTGCTGTACCAATGACACCCGCCGAGAACAAGTCGCAACCGGTGGTGGCACAGGCCGTAGGAGCTGTAAGCTCAAAGGAGTTGACGCCAAAGTTCGGAGCATAGAAAAACGATTGATCGACCGGCTCCGTCCCCGGCCCTTGCACGTTCGCCGGTGTGTCGTCTTCAACGTCGGACACATAAGCCAGGTCCTCAGACGTCGGCACCAAAGTCATCCAATAGGTGCCCGCTTCAAGAATTGGACACGCAATTCCCGTGACCATGATGGTGTACTCCGGATCGAAGCCGTATGCGATACGGCCCGTCGCAGTCAACGTGGGAACTCCCGTGCCGCTGCAAATGGTTTTTACCTTGTTGCTGGTAGGCACACCGTTGAGGGCAACGCCTTGAACGATCGACCAGTCAGCGCTCGTCGCCGAGTAGCCAGCCCCGGTGAGGTCCACCATTTGTTCATTCATGAAGAGCCCTTGCACGTTCCAATCGGTCTTTCCCTGCGCTCCCTTGTAGTCTTTCGGAACGGTGAAGGGGACATAAACGGTTCCGGTTATCCCGAAGGTAGTGTTATTTCCGTTCCACAGGCCATTCGGGTTGGGACCGTTGTTATCAAAATCGCCGGCGTACAAAAGGCAGGGGTTGAGGATACACGGTTCTTCCGTGCCCACGGCGGGCGCGCCCGCCTGAAGTTTTCCGTTGAATACTTTAGGCTTCTGCGCCAACGCTGACACTGAGAGAAATGCACACAGCGCTGCAACCAGCGCCGTCGACCAAACTATTCTCTTTACCATTTTGTTTTCTCCTCCGCAGGTTGAACTGCATTTTTGTGAAATCAAGACCCGCGTTGCGATAAATACAACTCTGGGAATGCATGCTCACGGGCCAATGTGACCGAGAAGTAGTGGTTGGGTGGGAGGCGAAAGGCGCGAAATAGCCACAACTAAAACCGCCCACAAAACGACGCGTAACTTGTAGCAGTCGCCCAATGTCACGTCAAGTAAAGTTTCGTCACTTTTCCTGTCTGGATTTTGAATGTTGCAAAAACCTGCAACTCTTTGCGTCAGGCCGGAAGCCGCTAGCAGCAGGGTTCTACTGGCGTTTGTCGCTTGTTTTTTATCTCGCGATCGCGGTGAAGGATCTCGACAAATATCTCAGCATCAGAAGGGCTTGGCTGCAGCACAACGCCATCAATTTTCACATCGTATGCGGAGTCTACGCCACGATTTCGAAGATCCACTTCGCAGAAGTCTTGCGAAAGATCGCCGTCTTCCAACCTGCTGCTCTGGAGCGCAGCCGAGCTTCCGCGTTTCCTCGTGATCCCCCAGGGCGGAATATTCACTAACGGGGAGCGCCTCTCCAATCAAAAGTGAACCAAGACAAAATAATAACGACGCGGATGCTGTCATACGACCGCGTCGCCCCTCCTGCATCGCGGTTCGCCGATGCAAAACGGCAAGGTAGTGTGGAGTCATACTGCTGCATATCGGTTATAAATCTGCAACAAAAGCCCAGACGCGTCATCCAATGGGAGACCGGATATCAGGAGCCGGGAATGATGCAAATCGGCATCGACAGCTTCGCGGCAGCCATCTCTGATCCAGCAACCGGCCTCACGCTCAGGCCCGTCGAGCGCATGCAGCATCTTCTGGAAGAGATCGAACTCGCCGACAAAATCGGCCTCGACGTATTCGGCATCGGCGAACATCACCGCGCCGAGTTCCTCGATTCCGCCCCGGCAGTGATCCTGGCGGCGGCTGCCGCGCGCACCAAAAATATCCGCCTCACCAGCGCCGTCACCGTTCTTAGCGCTGCCGATCCTGTGCGCGTCTTCCAGGAATTCGCCACGCTCGACTTGATTTCCCACGGCCGCGCTGAGATCGTCGCTGGCCGCGGCTCATTCGTGGAATCCTACCCGCTCTTCGGCCTCCGCCTCGAAGACTACGATGAACTGTTCGCCGAAAAGCTCGACTTGCTCCTCGCCATCCGTGAGCACACGCGTGTCAGATGGTCCGGTAAGCACCGCGCGCCGCTCACCGGCCAAGCCGTCTACCCGCGTCCGCTGCAGGACCCCCTGCCCATATGGGTCGGCGTGGGCGGCACACCCTCCTCTTTTATCCGCGCCGGCACGCTAGGGCTGCCGCTCATGGTCGCCATCATCGGTGGCGAACCCAAACGATTCCGTCCTCTCATCGACGCCTACCGCGAGGCCGGCCGCCGCGCCGGTCACCCCGCCGAGAAGTTAACTGTTGGACTTCCACGCCATCGGCTTTCTCGCCGACACCACCGAGCAAGCCGCCGACGACTTTTATCCGGGATACGCGCACACCTTCACCGAGATCGGCAAGGAACGTGGCTGGCCGCCGACGACCCGGGCACAGTTCGACGCGGTACGCGGGCCCACCGGCGCGCTGCTCATCGGCGATGCCGAAACGGTTGCGGAGAAAATACTGTATGACAATGAAGTCCTCGGCGGCATCTCGCGCATCACGTTCCAAATGGGCGTCTCTACGCTTCCGCATCAGAAGATGCTGCATGCCATCGAGATCCTAGGCACGCGTGTCGCGCCCATCGTTCGCAAAGAACTTGCCGCTGGTGGTCCGGTGCGAAAAGTAGCTTCGAGAAAAACAACCGGCAGTCCCGCCTCACAGAAGCGATTTGGGTGAACATACACAAGTGATGGGCAGAAGACGAAGACCGCCGCGTCTGAAACAGTCACTCCAGCAGGAGAGCTGGAGATGAAACTGATGAGCAGCGGCTACGCTGATGTGAATGGCATCAAGCTGTATCGCGAGATCTACGGCCGGGGCGACCCTCTAGTGCTGATCCATGGCGGTCTGACGACGATCGGCGAGATCCAAGGATGGGTACAGTCGCTGGCGAAGACGCGGCGGGTAATTGCGGTGGAGATGCAGGGCCACGGTCGAACCTCGGACACGGATAGGCCGATGAGCTTCACCACGTTGGGCGCCGACATTGCGGCGCTGCTGGACCATCTCGATATTCCAAAAGCCGACCTAGTCGGCCATTCGTTCGGGGGCACCAGTGCGATCCGCGCGGCGATCCAAAAGCCGGAAAGGGTGCGGCGGCTGGCGGTAATCTCCTCGCCTTATGCCAGGTCGGGCTGGTATCCGGAGGCGCAGCGTGGCATGAGCCAGGTGAGTGCGGCGATGGCTGAAAACATGATGCAGACGCCGACGGGCAAGTTTTCAAAGCAATGGCCCGAACCGCAGCGCTTCCCGCAATTCCTCGATAAGATGGGCAACCTGATGAGCGAGGACTACGACTGGTCCGCAGACATCGCGAAGCTGCCCATGCCGGTGCTCCTGGTGTTCGCGGATAACGACTCTGTCTCGCAGAAGCACATTGCGGAGTTCTTCGGGCTCTTGGGGGGCGGCGTCAGGGAGCCGGGCTGGCTGAACACCCAGCTGTCGAAGTCGCGGCTGGCGGTCGTGCCTGGCTACAGTCACTACAATTTCACAAGCTCGGCGGAGGTGCCGCAGATTATCGGCAAGTTCCTGGCCGATCCGCTCACAAATGCGTCTTCAGGCGCAGCAGCCGCCTCGCAGGTCGCGCCGCGACCGAAGAAGAAACAGTAGGCCTGGATCAGAAGCCGGAGAGGACCGGTCCGCTTTAGCTCCATAGCCGGCAACAAAACTCATGTGGGGGAGCGCAGCGGAGTAACAAATGAGAAACGCGGGAAGCGACGACTATGAGAGCGACAAGCGCGCGAAACATTGACAGCTATAAAAAAGACTTGTCACTAGAACAACGTGAAAAACTGCTCAGAGCACTGAAAGCCCGTTTTGAGAAAAACATGAACCGCAATAACGGCCTTGAATGGGCTCAAGTGCAAGCAAAGCTGGAAGCTAATGCTGAAAAACTGTGGTCACTCAATGAAATGGAAAGAACTGGCGGTGAACCGGATGTAGTTGGTCACGATAAAAAGACGGGCGAATATATTTTTTATGATTGTTCACCGGAAAGTCCTAAAGGCCGCAGAAGTCTTTGCTACGACCGTGAAGCGCTGGAGTCAAGGAAAGAAAACAAACCGAAAGATAACGCTATGGATATGGCAGCCGCCATGGGCATTGAGCTTTTAACGGAAGAACAATATCGAGAGTTGCAGAAACTTGGAAACTTCGACACGAAAACGTCGAGCTGGGTGAAAACACCTTCTGATATCAGAAAACTCGGCGGCGCCCTCTTTTGTGATCGCCGCTACGACACTGTTTTTGTGTATCACAACGGTGCGGAATCTTACTATGCCGCTAGGGCGTTCCGTGGCTCGCTAAGGGTCTAAGGTTTGCCGTCACCTGGGCGCAATCCCCGAAGCCCTTGATAGAATCGGCCCTGGCCGTCGCTCCGCGGAATGACAAGGAGGAGTGAATGAGAAACGGCAGAGCCTTTTTGTTCGCGTTGACCATATTCATCTTGTCCGCCGCGACTGAGCTTTACCCCGCCGATGAGAACAGCCTTGAACCTTCACGCGATTCCATCATCCGCATCGTCACCCGGATTCAAAGGGCAGACTATGAAGGCGACCGCGCAACCCTGAAGCGCCTTCACGACGAGCTCACGCCCATCGCAGAAGACAACAAGTTGGCATCGCGGGTGCTCTACTGGCGTGGATTTGCGTTGTGGCGCAGAGCGATTAACGGCTTCAACGACTCTCCGACTCCAACTGATCTGGAAGCGGACCTCACGCAGGCGGTCGCCGATTTCAAAGATTCCATTGCCCGGGACCCTGCATTCGTGGAACCTAAGATTGGCGCAGGCTCTAGTCTGGGCTACCTGATGTTCTTGCACAGGAAAGACCCAACCCTCATGCAGGAACTGCTCCAACAATCGAGTCCGCTTTTGAAGGAAGCCATGGCCACAGCCCCAGACAATCCTCGGCTCCTTTGGGTACTCGGCCCCATTCGTTGGTCGTCGCCTCCAGAACGGGGAGGGGGTCAGGACAAGGCGTTTGAAATTTACAACAAAGGATTGGAAGCAGTCCGCAACCAGAAGCGCGGTGTGGTTGATCCACTGGAGCCCTCGTGGGGAGAACCCGAGCTGCTGATGAATCTCGCCTGGTCGAATCTGAACCGAACCACGCCGGACTTGAAGGCCGCCGACCAGTACGCACAAGCTGCTCTCAAACTAGTCCCATACTGGCACTACCTTCGCGACATCCTGATACCCCAGATTCAAGCTGCCCAAGCCAAAGCCGAGCTCCCGGTTGCAGGCTCGGCTTTCGCGCAAACCCAGAACCAGCCGAATGCCAAGCCCGCCCAGTATTTCTTCGTACTGTTGAACCGTCCTGCCGATGCTCCTCAGCTGAGCAAAGAGGCGGGCGAAAAGCTTCAGGAAGAGCACATGGCCAACATCCGCAAGCTGGGCGCCGAACACAAGCTCGTGATTGCCGGGCCTTTCATGGATGACACGACACTCCGTGGAATCTTTGTGTTCCAAGCAGACTCAGTGGCGCAGGCACAAGAGTGGGCCAACAGCGATCCTGCGGTCAAAGCAGGCCGCCTATCGGCCGAGGTGCATGGGCCGTGGCTGATCGGTCCGAGCGCCATTCACGATCCGGATAAGCCTCCCGGAATGGAGCAATACACGCTTGTTCTGATGAAGAGAGGTGGAGAATGGAAATCGGATGCGCTTGCTTTTAATTTCGTAGTGAAGGAGCATCCTGCTTTCGTCAAACAGATGGGGGCGCAAGGATATTTGGCCGTTGCCGGATTGTTCCCGTTGAGCACTGCGGGCGAGTTGCGGGCAGTTGACATCTTCCGCGTAGGAGCGGAGCAGACCGCGACGTTGTTGAAAGACGATCCGACCGTCAAGGCTGGTCTGCTCAAGACTGAAATCCATCCGTGGGGAACAGGAAAAGGGGTGCTGGCGTCGGGACAGCCGATGCAATAATCGCTCAACCCTGCTGCCAGGCCGGTACCGCTAAACGGGCTTGTCGTCGTTCATTCCCGTGTCGCCGGAAAACTGGAACGCACGCAAGAGCAGTTGATCGAGCTGTTGCGAGCTGCGGAGGCGCGATGAAGAACATTGGATACTCGCCCAATTTGCTTGAATCGAGGCACGCGCCAGTCTGGCGCGGGATCGCCGAACGAAGACCTGGGAAGCGCAAAGATATTCCCAACCGGTTCTCATTTTGTTCCTTCCTGCCTCCGTTTCACCCAAAGCGCATGCCACCCTGCCGCCATTTGTCTAGCCGACCTACAATATTTCTCTCGCTCGTTCGTCTACAAGGGTAGATGGACGAGACGCTGAGAAAACAGTGGATGATGGTTCAGCAAGACCAGCAGATCTCGGAAGCGGTCGAGCGGGAAAAGCCTCGGCTGCGCAACTTCATCCGCAAACGGGTGGCTGACCGCAGCGACGCAGAAGACATCCTGCAGGAAGTCTTCTACGAACTTGTGGAGGCGTACCGGATGATGAAGCCGGTGCAACAAGTTACCGCCTGGTTATTTCAGGTGGCCCGTAATCGCATCACGGACTTTTTCCGCAGCAAAAAGCGGGAGGCATCAAGTGAAGCAGCGGTCAAAATACAGGATGGCGAAGAACTCCAGTGGGAAGACTTGCTGCCCTCGCCGGACGCTGGGCCCGAGGCGGCCTACGCACGAAGTGTGTTGATGGAGGAGATGGAGGCCGCCCTTGATGAGTTGCCCGAAGAGCAGCGTGAAGTGTTCGTGGCCCACGAGTTTCTGGGTTACAGCTTCAAAGAACTGGCCGCACAGACTGGCGTCAGCGTGAACACACTGCTCTCCCGCAAGCGTTACGCAGTCGTGCACCTTCGCGAGCGCCTTCAAACCATCTACGACGACTTTAGGAAAGCATGAGGACAATAGAGATGAAAAGATATCGTTTTGTGCGGGGACTGAAGTTCGTACTGTTTGCTGCACTCTTCGTCACCGTATTTGGCTTTGTAGTGATGAGCCTGTGGAACTGGCTCATGCCCGTTCTCTTTGGCTGGCATTTGATTAACTTCTGGCAAGCCGTTGGCGTTCTGGTTCTTAGCAAGATTCTCTTTGGTGGATTCCGGGGCCATCCTGGCCGTCACCTGTATTGGCGTCGCCGCATGATGGAGCGATGGGAGCAGATGACCCCCGAAGAACGAGAGAAATTTCGTCAGGGGATGCGCGGACGCTGCGGACCATTTGGACCCGCGGCAGCGGAGCCGAAGGCCTGATGCGAGAAAGGATTTACGACCCAATGCGGCCCGGTTCTTCACGAAGAGATTGATATTCGCTTTTTGTTCGTCTATGATAGGGCCGCCGCTGTGGCTGCGAATATCGGGAGGTTGAAAGCATGCTGACGATAACTGTCGAAAACTTCGATGAAATCACCATTGTGCACTGCCAGGGTAGGATCGTGCGCGGTTACGACCACGTTCTTTTGTGCCATGCTGCGCACCAGGTGGGACGGAATATGGTGCTCGACCTGGCGCAGGTGGATGCAATCGACGCCGCCGGAATCGGAGCCTTGGTTTCTCTGCAAGCCGCTGGCGTTTATCTGAAGCTGATGAACCCCACGCGACCGGTGCGAGAAATATTGAAGCTCACTGAGTTGGATACCATCTTCGAGGTCTGCGAATCTCACTTGACCTTCCCAAAAACAGCACCGGCGCAAGCGGGTGGACCGAAGAATCAGTCTGACATATTTCAATTGGCTCCCGATCTGAGCCGGGAAGGGAATGCTCAGGACGAACGACCGCGCATAACCAGTTCAGCGCAATTTGGTTTCGTGACGGCCGGCCTTCGCACCGTTTGAGATGGTGCAACTGAATCTCCCGACTGTCTCGGGCATCGAAAAAGCAGCGGCGAGGTTTTCGGGACATGACGCATCTGAAGAGGCTGGAAGAGGAAGTTTCCACGTGGCCGCAGATAGCGGTTCACGCGCACAGGTTTGGCGGCAGAGAATTCCGTTTCGGAAGCGCGGAGGTCGGGCATGTGCACGAGGGCGGCGCCGTTGATATACCCTTTCCGCGTCCAGTTCGCGACGCGCTCTTGGCGGAGGGTCTGGCCGAAGAACACCGCTGGGTTCCCAGCTCAGGCTGGACTACTTTTCACGTCCGCAGCGAAGATGACTTCAAGCATGCGGTGTGGCTTATGCGGCTTTCGTATCTGCGTTACGCCCTGAAGACTGCCGCTGACCCTCGCAGCCTGCTCGACCAGCAAAGTGCGGAACTGCAGCTGAGTCCTCACATCAGGTCGCTGCTCGAGTCTTTCCTGCCTGTGAAGGCGACAGATGTTTTGACCGAGCCGTTCATAACCCGAACGCTGCCGCGTGGATGCTTATGACAACACATTTCACGCCTTAACGTTATTGAAAGAGCACTTCTCCACTTATGCCGAAACCCGCAAATGTCCATCTTCCAGGGAAGAGGAGCTGCGACGGGTTTTTCATAGGTAACAGTCTCTCCGATCTGAAGAATTTGCCTATTCCATTTATCGGTACCGATCATTTACTGACCTTGCGGTTCCACTAGCAAGAACAAAGAGAACCGCTTAAGATGTCGAGTGCCTCTCTTTCCGTCGCAAACTAGCACGGCATCGATTGACGAGGTTCACGATGAAAACGAACGCAAGCCCAACTCAAAATGTGGCTAAGCAACTACCCGCGGCGAACGGCCTGGCAATCGTTCGTATCACCATCGGCGCGATGTTTGTGTGGGTCTTCTTCGAGAATCTGGGAAAAGGACTCTACACCCCAGCGGGCTACGCAGGCCTGATCGACTACTATATAAAGTCGGGTCACTCGCCGGCTGCGTGGAAGGCAGTCATGGGTGTGGCGGCGAGTCATGCTGCGATGGCGGCCCCCATGCAGGCGATTACCGAGATGGCTCTCGGGATCCTGCTCGTCGTCGGTCTATTGACCCGTCCCGCCGCCTTCGTAGCATTTCTATATCTCGGCAGCCTTTGGATCTCTGAGTGGGGCACCGCGTGGATTTGGGAGCTTCTGGTTCCCGTGCTTGCATCGCTCGCACTCGCGGTGGGGCGGGCCGGTCGAGCTTGGGGTGTCGACGTCTTGCTGGCGCGACGCCGGCCATCCTCCCCTTGGTGGTGACTTGAGCGTGCTTACTTGAACCCAGATCACGTGCGAGTGTCGGTCGTCATCCCTACGCACAACGAAGCGCAATCCATCGGCCGCGTCTTAGCCGATCTCCCGGCAAATATTGTCACCGAGGTCTTGGTTGTAGATAGCAATTCAACCGACGGGACTCCCGAGATCGCCGCAAAGATGGGAGCCCGCGTACTCCACGAACCTCGTCGCGGATACGGTCGTGCCTGTTTGACCGGACTCGCTGCTGCAACTAATCCTGACGTTGTAGTGTTCCTTGACGGCGATTACAGTGATCGTCCAGCTGAACTGCCTCTTCTCTTAGCGCCAATCACTGAGGGGCGCGCGGACATCACGCTCGGTTCCCGCCTGCAGAGCGGGCGTTCGGCTGGGGCGTTGCCCTGGCATCAAGTGTTTGGTAATCGACTCGCCGCTGGCCTGATCGGGCTTTTGTACGGTCTAAGGATCACTGACCTCGGACCGTTTCGCGCCGCGCGAGCAGATGTTCTTCGCCGGGTCGAGCTTAAAGAGAACACGTACGGCTGGGCGGTTGAAATAATTCTAAAAGGTACGCTTCGTGGATTCCGCATCGTTGAGGTGCCGGTGAGCTATTATCCGCGGATCGGGAAATCGAAGATTAGCGGGACGCTGAGGGGCACAGTCGGAGCGGCATGGTTCATCCTCTCTCTGATAGTGCGCTATTATTTTCGGCATCGAAGGGCCGGAATGCCACGGCCTGCGTGAGTCTCAGCACAGTCTGGTCGTGAGAACGATCTCCTTGAGAACGATCTTCTATGGAATCCTCTAGCCGGAGCACCATGCTTTCGCGCGATGACGATTGCACGCTAGTAATTATGGCGAAGGCACCGAAGCCCGGCAGGGTCAAGACCCGGCTGGCTCAGAGTCTTCCTCTAACTGCGGTCACGGCGTTCTATCGCTGCCTGCTGGACGATACGGTGACGCTGGCGCGGTCGCTGGGTAATGTGGAAGTCGCCATTATGTGCCCCGGCTCCGATCTCGACGAGCTAGCGTGCTTGGCGGGTGACGAGGTGTGCGTGGTGGCGCAGAAGGGTGAGGGCCTCGCGGCGGGGCTCACTTCGGTGTTCGCCCATTTTGCAGCCGGTCATCAGCGCGTCATCGCATTCAACAGCGACAGCCCCCACCTGCCGGCATCTGTTCTGGAAGACGCATTCAAGATCCTCGCTGCTCACGATATAGTGCTCGGACCGACTCACGACGGAGGCTACTATCTCATCGGCGCGAAGGCCACTCATCCAGCGCTTTTCGAGAATGATGGAATGGGTACTACGAATGCGCTTGAAGCGCTGATGGCGCGTGCTCGAGCCCTCGATCTTTCAGTAGGCTTCACCGCCCCTTTTTACGACATCGACGTGGCTAGTGACCTGGCTCGGCTCGCTGAGGAACTACGGCTGGCGCCGGCGAGGGCGCCGCGCACGGCGGCCTGGTTGACGGAGTGGGATCAAGCGGTGGCCCAGTTGCGGACCGGCACGGGAGACTTGTGAAGCTCACGCCATCGCCCAGGCTGTACGGGTTCGGCGTCATCTTGCTTGTGGCGCTGACCATCTGCTCACGCAAGCTCGGCAGCATGGGTGCACCGTCATTCCTCATTCCGCTGGCAGTTGCCGGTATCGCATACCTTCTCGCCATCCGCGAACTCTTCTCCACCCCGAAGTTCCCGCGCCGCGTGATCGTCATCGGGCTCGTGTTGGCTGCTTTGTGGCATGTTGCATTTCTACTGATGCCGCCGGGTTCCGATGATGACATTCACCGATACCTTTGGGATGGTCGCGTGCAGCGACTCGGCTATAACCCTTATATGGTCGTGCCCAGCGATCCTGCGTTCGCCGCGTTGCACACACCCGAGACCCGCACGCTGAACCACCCGGATCTACCGAGCCCATATCCAGCGGGTGCTGAGCTTTTTTTTCGCGCCGTAACCGCGATTCATGAGTCTGTGACGGCGCTGAAAGTAGCATTTGTATTTTGCGATTTGGCGATCGTTCTCGTTTTGCTCGATATCTTTCGTAGTAGTAGGCAAGAAGCGCACTGGGTTCTGGCTTATGCATGGAACCCACTGCTGGCGATTGAAGTGGCGGGCAGCGGTCACATCGATATTGTCGGCGTGCTTCTGTTGTTGATGTCTTTCGCCGCGCTCGGACGGCGCTGGCGTACTTTTGCAGCCGTGGCATTTGGGCTGGCTGTCGCAGTGAAATTTCTACCCATTGTACTGTTGCCCCTCTACTGGAGGCGCGTTCGTGTGCGCGATGGCGCGCTGGCGGCAGTCGTCGTTGGACTTCTATACGTGCCATTTCTTAATCACGGTCGCATTCCGATCGGCTCGCTCGGCACTTACGCGCAGAGTTTCCGCTTTAATGATCCGGTGTTTGCAATGCTCGAGCGGGTCGCGCCTCCGCAGCTTGTAGTTGGGTTGGCAGTGCTCGTCGGCTTTCTTATCGCAACCTGGTTGAGAATCAAACTCCCTGCAGGTTCTCCGGACGCATTCGCGTGGCCCATGGCAGCATCGCTTCTATGTGCGCCGGTGATATATCCCTGGTACCTGCTCTGGTTGCTGCCGTTCCTGTGGTCGGCCTCGACGCTACCGATCATCGTCTGGACCGTGAGCATTATCCCTACTTACTACGTTTGGCATCTGCGCGCACTTGGACGTCCGTGGCTGGTTCCTGGCTGGATCATGCTGCTGGAATACGGAGCGGTCGCGGTGGCCGGTGCGACTATCGGGTGGCGACGACTCACACGACCGGTAGTGTCCGTATGCTCAACGGAGTAGGTGCCAGTCGCGAATACTACCTATATAATGGGCGGCCAACCGAGAATAAGGATGGATGGTCGGCGTAGGGGAGGCGTGCGGCGCCCACACGCGAATCCTGTATCCAGAAGCCTCTGCCCGTCATCCAACGCAGCATCCGTTCAATTCACGAAGGAGCAAACTCCATGACAAATGTGAGCCGTGTAACGATGATCCGTATTCTGGCTTTTGGGGTCCTGGTCTTTACATCAACCTCCTGGGCGCAGTCGCGCGCGCCAATTCTCGATCAAATCGCCAAGACCTATGGGGTCGATTCGTTCGGGCAAGTCGAAGCGATCCGCTATACCTGGAACGGAGAGATCACCGGACTCTTCAAAGCTTCCCGCAAGTGGGAGTGGGAGCCCAAAACTGGCAAGGTCTCCTACGAGGGAAAAGACAAAGACGGCAAGCCGGTCAACGTGACTTACATGCGCTCCCAGATCAACGACGACGCGAAGAAGCAAGCTGATGCCGGTTTCACCAACGACAATTATTGGCTCCTGTTCCCCCTCCATGCTTACTGGGACACCAGCGCCACTGTGACCGATGAAGGTATGAAGAAACTGCCGGCGGGGGCCGGGTCAGCGACGCTGGTCTCGGTGAAGTATGGAGCAGAACTCGGCGGATACACACCCGGCGACACTTGGGACCTTTACGTCGGCAAAGACAATCGCGTCGAGTACCTTATCTTCCATCACGGCGGAGACAAGAAGCCGAGCCTCGTCAAGGCAACCTGGACAGGCTACAAAAAGGCAGGACCTCTTCTGATCTCAACCGAGCACCGCGGCAACGCCGATGGCAAGCCCCTGCACATCTTTATGTCGGATGTAGCAGTTAAGCTAACGGGCTCGGACAAATGGGTCAACGCGCAATAAAAACGGTAGGGCTGATTCAGGCAACTGAATTCGTTCTTCGGTAGAGAATCCGTTTGAAAGAAAACATTCCCATAGCGGCTAAAGCCGCTATGATTTGGTGCGCTTGCGGCACGGCTGAAGCCCGTGCCCTTTCAAAACAGATTCAAACTGAGGCGCCACTCTTTCCTCACGAATCAGCCTACCTGGCAATCACTACGGTTGTGCACGAACTGCTCAGCTTGGGCAGCTCGCGGGTCGCGGCCATGCGGACCTGCAGCCTTGGGTGTTCCCCGCGCACGATAGGACAATAGTAGTCAGGTTCCGGCAGTGCGCCCTGCAGGCGTCGTCGTCCAGCACATCCCCCATGACATGATTCCCGAAACTCACAAGGTTGGCACGCGTGAGGTAGCGTGCGGGCTTCTTCGAAGGGCGCAGAGCCCAGAATGTCGGGCCCCGTCGAGATCAAGTCCGACAGCGGCTCTCCCGCTCCTGGCCAATAAACGCAAGGCTGTGTAGTAGCACGCGGCGTCACTCGCACAGTGCTTACGCCGCATCCTCCCCGAAGTGGCGGCAGCCCGGCCATCGCTCGAACCAGCGGCTCGCCAATCGCGATCACATCCGTTTCCGCAAAGAGACTCTGGAACCCTTCCCAATACTCTCCGTAGGACAGCGCATAGAGGTCGGATCGCACCGCCTGATACACGTTCACTCGCAAGGGAGCGTCAAACTGTTTGGCTATTCGCGCGACCTCCGCCAGACGCAAGTAGTTCGCCTTCATCATGACCGCGATGATGGTTACTGGCACACCCAGCCTGACACAACGTTCTGCCTGCTGCTGGATCAACTCCCAATTACCTTTTCCGCGTTGTGCATCCTGTTGAGCTTGCGTCGGGTAATCCAGCGAAAACTCAATATCGTGAAAGGCGCGCACGTCGTTATCTTCCAAGACGGCAACGCTGTGGCCGTTGGAAGTGATGGTGAGCTTGATAGAGCGTGTGCGCAGGTAGGCCAGTATCGCTTTAAAATCCGGATGCATGCCGTTCTCACCAGTGCCCAGATTCACCGAGCGAACCGGCAGTCGTTCCACAACAGACTTCACCTGATCGAGAGAAAGGCGATCAGTGCGGGTTGGATCACGGTAGCAGAAAGAACAGGAGAGATTGCATTCGTTGGTGAGCCCGATCCCGAGCGCAATCCCCTCATCCGGCGCCGCCATGCGAGATGTGATTGATGAAGACTTTAGTGTGATGTTGTTCACGCAACATCCTCGATCGCAGGGCTTGGACGATTTGCCAAGTATTGTTTATAGCGCGCGACGGCGGCAAACTCTGGCTGGCTCCCCAGCTTGCGCTCAAGCTCAAGAATTCGCTCGTACTCAGCGCTGCGAGAAATCCGTGGCGGAAGGTAATCCGCCATCACGCGTACACCCCGATCGGCAATCACTGCCAGCGACGCCGCTTTCAACATGGCTTGCAGGTTATCTGACGTAAATAATCGTACTCGCCCTCCGTACAAAGACTCTTGTCCCCACTCAGCGGTCAGGCTGTTTTCCGCAACCGCCAAATCGCCTGCTTGGATAGCGGCCTTGAAAACTTCGCCGGCGCGGTTCCGCACAAGCACTGACAGTGTCGCTGATGAATCCCGCAAGGCGCGAGCCGCGGCGCACATCACAGCAATCGGGTCGTCGAGAAACTCCAGTACGTTGTGGCAAATAATTACATCGAACGTTGCGGCGGGAAACAAGTTGGTCAACTGCGAAGCGTCCCCCTGTTGCAGGACGACCTTGTCCGCAACTCCCGCTTGCTGGGCTGTGCGGTTCGCGATATCCAGCATCGCCGGAGACGAATCCAGCAGGGTAACCTGCATGCCTAGACGCGCCAGGCGAACGGCCGTCGCTCCTGTACCGCACCCGATATCCAGCGCACTCAACGACTTCTTGGCGTGCGACCGGGGAAGAAAATCCTCCAGGTTGGCGAATGCCAGGTCGCTGCGCAATCGGCCTTCAGGTGTCTCAAGGTACGCGGCATAATCTTGCGCACCGTTCCGGAATCGTTCGTTGACAACCATAGTGGCCATTTCTTTGCGATGCTCATTCATGCGACGTTAAATGAAATCTTCGCGGCACTAGCTGGCGCGCCGCGTCTGCAATTCCCCGTGTGAAGCAGCGACAAAGGCTTGGAGCAATGAGGCGATCTCATCCGCGGCCGTGTCCAATGCGAAATGACCGGCGTCGAGCACGTGAACCTCAGCCTTCGGAACGTCGTGCCGGTAGCGTTCCGGCTCGCCGGGATCAAATGAAAGGTCATACTTACCCCAGATAACCAGCAATCGCGGCTGCTTCTCTCGCATCCATGCTTGCCATTTCGGGTAGGCGTCTACGTTGGTTCGATAGTCGTAGAAAAGGTCGCTTTGAATCTCGGCTTGGCCGGGTTGGTTGAGAAAATAGAATTCATCGGTCCAGAGATCGGGATCATAGCGTTCCACATTCGGATCGTTTCCCAGATGGCGTGTGCGCGTGGTTGCGAGCGACAGAAGATTGGTGCGCAGCTCTTTTTCGTTAGCAGCGCGATCCGCCCAAAAGGCCCGCCGCGTCTTCCAATTCGCGCCCAAACCCTCGTTGTGTGCAACGGCATCCTGGACGATGAGGGCCTCGATACGATCTGGATGAGCCAAGGCCATGCGAAAACCGACAGGGCCGCCGTAATCCTGCATGTAAAGCGTGTAGTGCGAGAGGCCGAGCGATTCAGTGAAATGATTCATGATCTCGGCATAGTGATCGAACGTATAAGCAAAATTCTTCGGGTCCGGCCAGTCGCTGTATCCGAATCCCGGGTAATCCGGGGCGACAAGGTGATAGCGATCGGAAAGCCGGGCGAAGAGAGGCTCGAACATCCGCGAGGATGACGGAAGTCCATGTAGAAGGAGAAGCGCTGGAGCGTCCTTCGGGCCTGCCTCTCTATAAAAAATGGACAGCCCGTCGATCTGTTTCGTGCGATAAAAGGTCGGATACTTCATTGAAGGTTCCTTTCCGTGGGCTCTGGGGACAGTTAATGCCATCCCTGGTGATTGCCCTGATTCAAGGTTAATGCCTTCAGGCCTGCTTGGCGGAACGCTCTGCCAGAGGATGCTTGATCCAATTCCAAGAGCGCGCGATGTCCGCAGGCTCGACAAAGAGCACGTATGCGGACAGGATATCCCATTGGAAGAGCGGAATGTTGAGAGAGTAATCCAGCCAAAGGTGAAACAACACTCCTAGCGCTAATAGGAAATAGCGGAACTCTTTCACCCAAGTCAAAACCCCGAGAAAGAATTCCACGACGAGCGCGGACCAGCTCCCAAGCTTAAGTACCACTGGATGGAAGAACCACGAGGGAAGAGGAAAGCGTCTGAGTTCGTCGAGGTGATAAACATAAAACAGCGCGGTGCCTTGCAGCCACGGCGCTCCCCTTATTTTTAGCAGGAAGGAGACGAAATACAGGAGCGCCAGTTGTAGTTGAATCATGCGTTGCGCCCATGGACTCCGAGGTTGAATGTGGGCGGGTTCTTTCCGCCGCCAGATGCGAATGAGGCGATCTAGGGAAAACGCAGCTCCAGCAGGTGCGAAGATCAGGAAAAATCCCGCCAAGCGCAGAAACGTATCGCCCCCATGGGTGATATACAAGTTTCTTTGCTGAATCGACGTAAGACAAAGAAAGACAAGTAGGCTGTTGAGGCGAGTCAGAAGACCGACGGTGAGCAATATTGCCGATCCAAGAGACACCCAGAAGAATGCCTCAATGCAGGCGTCGTTTCGAGGAATAATCGAGAAAAGATTCAATCGTGCGCCGGGCTCCAGATTGGAGGCTGTTGGGAGAGTCACCCATCCATGGACTCCGTACCAGCTCAACCAATCTGGTCGCAGCAGTATCAGGGTGGCGGTGACTAGTCCGCCATAGAAGATTCGAAACAATGCGATCGGTGTGGGTGACTGCTCCGCGAAGAAGAACCCGTTCCAGGCCCGAAGCAAGCCTCGCAACGTCATTTCAGGTCCTCGGATTGCACTCCGTAACCAATCAGAACGTGCTGGTCCCAGGGCTCTGGAACATAGAAACCATCCGCACGGGGAACGATGAGCGACCATTTTTGGATCAGAATGACCGTTCTGACCTGGTTGCCGGGACCGCTTTTCATGCGTGCAATGTATCGGGCCGCGTCGGGCAACAGTGCATCGGCATCTTCCCGCACCAGGTTGTCAGCAAACTTGCGATAGCGTTCCTTGAATAGTTTTTCGGTCAGCCCTAGCTGTTCCATTCTTGGAAACGTCCACTTGCTTCTGGAGCCGTCCTTGTAGATTACGATGGCTTCGATGTAGGTGTTGGCTCCTTTTGGGATAGGGGCAAACATGTCCCATGATTGGAACAGCCCCGACCAGAGGAAATAAGGGCGGATCAGGTTCTTGCCCACTAGAATCAACGGGCTGTCGACCGGCATACACCAGCACGCAATAGCCAAAATGTGAAACACCAAAAAGACATTCACCATCGAGTATTTTAAAAGCTGCAGACGGGAGACTTTCCTTTTCGCGCTTTCGCGCGGAGGTGTGCGCGGGACGGTCTGTGCATGCGAGCCTCCGGTCGTCAACATCTACGGGGGTTCTCCAACGTAGGCTCCTGCGATTTGAACGCAAACGATCTGAGAGAACGCGCGCGAAACCCCCTCTTGCGAGAAATCTTGAGCGCCGTTAAGAGCTTTCCGTGGCGACAAAACCATTGACGTAAGGCCGGTGTGGGGCGAGTAAAGGCGAAGCTTTCGAGCGCCTCCTCGCCGCCTGCGGACAGCGGGACTTTGTTTTTGCCGCAGGTGATGATCGCACAGACGAAGACCTGTTTGAGCGCATGCCGAATGAAACGTGGACGGTTCACGTTGGTCCCGGGCCTACCCGTGCAGCGTTTGTAGTGAGAGATTTCGAAGCTACCAGCGAGGTGTTGCAAATCTTCGCAAAATCCGACGGGGTCTCATGAAAGGCATCCGAATCACTCGTATGCCGCAAAGCACGGGCTTGTTTTTCCGAGGCAGCGGTTCCTCTCTGCACTAGAAGCGACTGATCCAGCCTGGCTCGCGAACATGTTCATCTTCTAAGTTCCTCAAGCGTGCCGCCATGATTCCTGGCCTGCCCAGGTAGCCGACGACTCGCCGTGGATCGTCTCGATCCACGACTGGCAGGCGTCCAACAGCATTGCGCAGCATCTTGGCCGAAGCATCGTGCAACAATTCGTTCGGATAGGTGACAACGACGTCGCGTGTTCCAGCCTCGAGCACACTCAGTCCCCCCGATGGATCTTTGTCCAGCGCGCGTACCACATCGCCCCGGGTAATGACCCCAGCCAGCTTGCCCTCCGAATCTAAAATCAGCATTCCTTGGTGGTGGCATACTTCCGGATCGCGGCGTGCGATGCGGTCCGCCAACTCGCCCACCTTCATATGCGCCGGAACTTTGGGCACATCTTTTTCCATAGTCTCGGAGACCATCATCTGGCGCAGAGCGTCAGCTTCGTATTCTTGATGAATGTGCAGTCCCCGACGCGCCAGCTTCTCCGTCATGATGGAAGCCCTGGGCATCAGCAACATGGCAATACCGTCAGCAATCACGCTGACCAGCATCAGGGGCAGAACCGAGTTGTAATCGCGGGTGATCTCAAAGGCAAAGATAATAAATGAGAAGGTGGCTCGGGAGGCCGCGCCGAAGACGGCTCCCATTGCGACCAATGCGAACGCGCCAGCCGACAAATTCGCAGCCGGAAAGATTCGATCCATTCCCATGGCGAATATGCCACCGAGTGCCGCGCTGGACATGAACATGGGCGCCAACAAGCCCCCGGAGGTACCCGAACCCAGTGAGATCACTAGCGCCACCGCCTTGGCAACCATGACCACAATTAGTATCTTCCAGGGCAGATTTGCGTTCAGAATGTCGCCGATCGTGTCATATCCGACACCCAAGACTCTTGGTACGAAATAGCCAATGATTCCCAGACCAAGAGCGCCTATTGCAGGCCACCAGAGGTCGTCCACCGGCAACTTTTCGAACTGGTCCTCGGTCCAATACAGCAATTTGCTGAATCCAACTGCCGCCAAACCGCAGACTAATCCCAGGAGCAGGTAGAAAGGCAGAGCGTGAGGAATCCCGAAATCCATGGCCGTGACCTTGAACATCGGTCCTGCGCCTAAGAGTTGCATGTGCACCGCGGTCGCGAGAGTGCTTGCAATCACCAGAGGAATAAACGACCGCGCCTTGAACTCAAACAAGAGTAGTTCGATCGCAAGGATCACTCCCGCGATTGGTGTGTTGAAAGTTGCAGACATTCCTGCGGCGGCACCGCACGCCAAGAGCACTTTGCGTTCCGAAGCAGTCGTATGCAGCACCTGCCCCACCAGCGAACCAATTGCGCCTCCGGTCTGAATGATCGGGCCTTCTGCGCCGAAGGGTCCGCCTGTGCCTATCGCTATCGCAGCGGAGATGGGCTTGAGGATTGCGACCCGCGGCTCGATACGACTGCGATTAATCAGCACTGCCTCCATCGCCTCGGGTATGCCGTGTCCCTTGATCTTGGAACTTCCGTATTTCGCCATGAAGCCGACCACAATTCCGCCAATGACCGGGATCAGAATTACCCACAGACCCAGCTGGTTATAGCGTGCGCTTACGAACACCATCGAAAAGCGATGATAGAAAAAAATGTTGGTGAACAATCCGATCAAGTTGTAGAGCACAAATGCGATCAAGCCGGCAAGCAGGCCGATGCCGGCTGCCAGAAACGACACTAGAACCATACGGAAATGCACCGGCTCGCCGAGCCTCACATCTCCAACCTGGGCTCCGGTGGCTCCAATCGTGGCCGGACGCGAATCTCCGCTGCTGCGCCTGTTTTCCACCATCATTTAGAACTTTCTCTCTAGGGCTATTTGGTTCCACATAGTGCTATTCATATTTTGTGACGCGTTCTAGGGCTGTAACGAGAGCGGGACCTTGCACGCGAAGTTCGGCCAGATGTTGGAGAGAGAGCTTTCGGAGTACGTTCTCTCCCTTGCGGGCCAAAGTAAGCAACACCTCCCGCTTGTCCGCCTCTCCTCGATGTCGCCGAACATACCCCCTCGCCGCGAGCCGGTCGATTAGTTCCACGGTGCTGTGGTGTTTTATCTGCAGTCGCCGCGCTATGTCGCCAACGGAAGGGCGAGTGCCCTCGGGCAGTCCTTTTAACGTCAGCATTAGCTGATGCTGCTGTGGCTTTAGACCCGTGTTCCGGCACACTTCCTCGCTGAAGCGCACAAAGCGGCGGATCTGATAGCGCAATTCGGCAAGCGCCACATAGTCTTGCATGGTTAGATCCGTTCGCCTCAATTCATGTACCCCAACTATATCGTAGCACGATATATACTCGCGCGACAATGAGGCACTGTCACGGCGCAAGTTTCCGGACAGCGATGTTGTCGAGGCATAAATAGCTGTAGGTCCTGAGGCTCTCGACCCGACGAGCTTGAGAATTAATACGCTAGCTCACTAGTTGGAGAAACCCACTCGTAGCCATGGTCAAGCGATACCATCCATTTCGGCGCGGCCTTTGCACCTCTCCTTTCCGATCTGTGGCTCATTGAGTGCAGCAATGCGACCTTCGATGGTGTGCGCAGTTGCCTGCAGTTCGCCGGCCACACGTGCATAAAACGACAGGTCGCATCGTAGTCATAGAAGCCACCGCCAAGAGGCTGAAAGAGCAGCCTGGCCGCATCAAACGCGCGAAGTTTGCAATGAAGAGTGACCTTAGTCTTGAGAGGGTAGGAAGCTTCCGCAGAGTCTCCGCTCGAGCTCCACATCTGGCCATCGTGACCAAAGCTCGACAGGCAGTGTTCACGGGCCGTCACTGCTTGCCAGTGCGCTGGCGAAACAACGGTGCGCGTTACACGATGCAGTTCGGTTACTTCCACTTCGCTGGATCGTGTGAGTGGAACCGGACTTGCTGTGAGGTTTAGAGAAACGTCTAGTCAGTTGCGTGCTGGCAACGCAAAAATCAGAAGTGTTGATGGACCTTGCGGTGATTTTGGCAACTCATGATCTCCACATGGCCTCATGCAGGCACACATGCCGATTTCGGCTCGATACATGGACTCATAAAAGGAGATGGAACAATGAAAACGACAAAGGCAGTTAGATTTGGAAACATAGCAATAGCAGCCGTCACCGGTCTTCTGCTGACCCTACCTGTTCAGGCGGAGATCAAATCGCACTCCGGGAAACTGGTCGTTGAGCAACCCGCGGATCTTCCGGAGATGGCGCGGATCCCGGGGCAGGCTCTCTTCCTGTGCGGAGCTGAGAATGGCGAGACTTATCTCTACGTTGAGCAGCAAAATGGCGCGCGGCTAGCTATTTTCGATGTCACGGATCCGGCCAAGATCAAGACAGCGGCTTCGGTTCAGGTCACGACACCCGGTGCCTACGATTTTGTGCGCTATCTGAACCACAGAACTGAACTGATCCGATTCCGTGAGAGTCAACAGTTCGCAGTGATTGATCTTCGCGAGCCCAAGAGCCCAACGTTGAAGATCGTGAATGACGATCCCGGCCGTACTGAATCGGTGGGTCGAACGGGCTTGCTGACCATCAACGAACCTTACAAGTATGTCACCGGCGAGGCGCACGACTATCGTCTGATGGACGTCGCAAATCCAGAGCATCCCACCCCGCTTGCAACGATCAAGCAAGTAAGGCACAAGGTCGTCAATGAGGAAACCGGCACGACCTATCTGTTGGGAAGCGATGGTCTCACCGTGGTTCGTCGACCGCGTGTTGAAGAAGACAACAAGATAGAAAAAATTTACGAGGAATGGAACTGAATGTTGGAGGCGATTCGCGGCGCCCGCCGGCACGTTCATCGTGTATAGCTACGTACGCCATTCGTTGTCAAAGAAGTTTCCCGGGACATAGTTGGGGACCGGATTGATAAAACCCGTGATAGGTCGAATACCTAAGGATATCGGGGGGTGGGGGAGTTAGTTTATGAACCGGCGCGGATTCTTGCAACTCATAGGCGCTACGGGTGCCGCGGCGTTGACGGCATCCTGCAGTCGAATTAACTCTGTGGCGGGGACCGCACCGGGTTCTTCTAACCTCATTCGATTCCCGGAAAAAACGGAGATGATCTTCCTTACCGACCGGCCGCCACAGTTGGAGACTCCGATTCACTATTTTCGACAGGACCTCACTCCCAACGAAGCCTTCTTTGTTCGGTGGCACCTCGAAGGCATTCCGACTTCCGTTGATCTTCGAACATTTCGGCTCAACGTCAGCGGCCATGTCCGGCAGCCGTTGCAGCTCAGTATGGACGAGCTTCGATCGAAGTTCGATCCCATCTCGATCATCGCGGTCAATCAATGTTCCGGAAATTCGCGTAGCTTTTTCGAGCCTCGCGTTCCCGGTGGTCAATGGAAGCACGGTGCGGTCGGGAATGCCAAATGGACCGGCGTTTCCATGAAGTCGATTTTGGATCGCGCCCAAGTGAAGGCAGGCGCCGTGGATGTCTCATTCAATGGGCTTGACGTCCCCCCACTCCCATCTATTGCCGACTTCGTGAAGGCCCTTTCGATCGACCACGCACGCGACGGAGAAGTGATGATCGCGTACGCCATGAATGACCAACCCTTGCCCATGGTCAACGGCTTTCCCCTGCGCCTTGTCGTGCCTGGCTGGTACGGAACTTATTGGGTAAAAGCTGTGAGCGACATCACCGTGTTACCTCAGCCCTTCAGCAACTTCTGGACGGACAAAGCGTATCGCATTCCCGCTGGTCCAAATGGCACCGAAAGTCCGAAGGATTTGGCCAAGGACACAATTCCCATTAATCGATTCAACGTGCGTTCCATATTTGTTCGTCCCGAGCCCGATGAAATCTGGCATGCCGGAATCCCGAATGAAATTGAGGGCGTCGCGTTTGATTCAGGTTACGGGATTCGACGAGTGGAGGTGTCGACCGACGGAGGGAACACCTGGACGGACGCTCGACTGGATCCGGAGATCGGAAAGTATTCTTTTCGGCGTTGGCGGGCCTTCTGGACACCAGAAAACCGCGGGCAGTATCGACTCATGGCTCGCGCGACGAATGCTGTGGGAGACACTCAGAGTAAAGAACAGTGGAACCGCAGCGGTTTTATGTGGAATGTAATCCAGCAAGTTGACGTAAAGGTGGGATAAATACCCGTGACCCCAAAGACGAAAAGTTTGGTTCTCTCAGTGGGGCTTGCGGTGTTGGCTGCCGGTTGCGGACATGCACCAAACGTCTCGCAGCAAGCAGAACATGGCGTCGTCGACGCAAAGATGGAATCGATGGTCGACTCAAACGCGGACAGCCCGGTTCATACCATCGTGATGTTGCATGACGAGCCGGTGTTTCCGCCGGGACCTGGGCGTGATGAATTTGTGACCGCATGCGTGGTTTGCCATTCACCTCGATACATCACGATGCAGCCGCAATTTTCGAAGGCTACGTGGCTGAGCGAAGTCAAAAAAATGAAAGACGTCTACGGTGCGCATATTTCTGACGAGCAGACGCTGACAATTACGGACTACCTGTTTTCTATCAATGGAAAGGCTGGCACTGGTAAGGCTCCGAAAGGAACTTATGGCGAATAATATCGGAAGCGACCATCAGTCACGGCCACCGATACGGCTCCTGATTTCCGTACTATTGCTCGGCACTCTGCTTGCCTGGTGGGGAACTCGCGACCATCGCCATCTGTTCGGAGAATCGCCGCGCGGGCCGGTTGCCGCCGCTGGTATGGCTCTTCCGCAGGTCACCCAAGAAGAAAGTGCGTTGCTCGATCGCGGTTTCCAACTTTCAGAACGCGAATGCGCCGGTTGCCACGAAATGGCAACACGTTCCAGCGCACCCAGTTATCAGGAAATTGTGGCCTTCTATCGTCGCGGATTTCCTGCCTCGGCCGGCAATCCGGATTTGCGCTCTCGACTTGCCTCGGCCGTAACCCATCCCCAGCCGGGATGGGGCAACTTCGAACCGGGTCCCCCGGAGTCCGGGCTGTCGCTGAATGACCGGATCGCCCTTGCGAGTTGGATTCTGAACCGTTCCGATCAAAACAAGAATGCTGGCCAAGGTGTGGGTCAATGACAACTTTCGCACAAAATTTATCCGGTCAAGATGAGCGGCAAAATCGTCCGAGTTCAGGTGCGCTTCCATCGATTGAATACGATCTGATCCGCGCCCACGTCTTTGCGTCACTCGTCACCTTAGTGATCTCGGTCCTATTCGGCATTACGGTGGCCACAAAGTTCAGCTTTCCAGAATTTCTGGGTAGCCACGCATGGCTTACCTGGGGAAGGCTTCGCTACAACCATACGCAAGGCATATTTTTCGGATGGCTGGGCAACGCGTTCCTGGCATTCTTTTATTATGCTGTGCCGCGCCTCGCAAATCGGCCGGTTTTGAGCCGCAAGCTCGGATGGTTTCTCTTCTGGATCTGGAATTTTGCGGTAGTTCTTTCCGGATGGACGCTGGTAGCTGCCGGTTTCAGCCAGCCTCTGGAGTGGGCGGAGTTTCCGCTCGTCGTCGCTGCATTCGTCGTCCTTGCCTTTATCCTGATGGTCTTCGAGTTCGTTCTGCCATTTTTAAGAGCTCGGCTCTCTGACCTGTATGTCAGCGGCTGGTACATTATCGGCGGCATTATCTTCACGATGCTGGCGTACCCGGTGGGAAACGTCGTACCTAACGTTGTTCCCGGTGCGCGGGGCGCAGCCTTCAGCGGTCTCTGGATTCACGACGCAGTAGGCCTCTTCGTTACGCCTTTTGCTCTCGCCATCGCCTACTACGTAATTCCCGCCACCACGCGGCGCCCCATCTTCAGTCATTTTCTGTCGATGGTGGGATTCTGGGTGCTCTTCTTTACTTATCCATTGAATGGAACCCATCATTACGTTTATTCGGCAATCCCCATGACCGCGCAGAAAGGCGCCATCGTTGCCTCTGTTTATCTCGGCATGGACGTGATTTTAGTCGTCGCCAATCTGCTGCTTTCTCTGCGCGGAAGCAGTGGACTCGCTTCGCGGGACGTGCCGCTGCGTTTCGTCTGGTTTGGGGTTGTCTCCTATCTGGTCGTGAGCTTGCAGGGCTCGGTACAGGCGCTGATGCCAGTCAATCGTTTCATTCATTTTACGGATTGGGTCATCGGCCACTCACACCTGGCAATGATCGGTTTCGCAAGCTTTATCGCGCTCGGCGGGATCGCCCATATGTGGCAACGCATCCCCGGAACTCGCTACAACGAGCGCATGATGAATTGGTCGTTCTGGCTGATTGCCATAGGCCTGACCCTGATGGTCACCGACCTCACGATTGCGGGACTGGTGGAGGCTCAGGTCTGGGAATCGAGCGCTCCGTGGATCGATTCTGTGCGTGCGGTCGGAAGCTACTGGCTGGTGCGCACACTCTCGGGACTTCCTATTCTCGCGGGTTTTGCTCTTTTCTGGACTGCTCTCGTTACCGGACCAAGGTCAGAGACGGTCACGTCCGCGGTCAGACCCGTGGCCGCAGAAGAGATCGTTGCATTCGAGAATGGCGCGACGGCGTCACAAGAGTTCAGTTGGACGGGCTGGCTCAGCCATGCGTATGTGGTCGCCTTCGGCGCCGGTGTAGGCTTCTTCGCTCTGTCGTTTCTGGTTCTTGCGATTATTCCCGGAAAAGAACTGGAAAATGAAATCAAGCGGGTGGCTCCAGTCACCATGGCAACGATCACCGCCTCCGAACAAAGGGGCCGAGTTATCTATGGACGCGAAGGTTGCGCTTACTGTCATACGGAGCAGGTCCGGTCTCTCGCGACAGATGTGCGGCGTTTTGGAGCGCCGACCGAACCGTGGGAAACCAAATATGATTACCCGCAGCTTTGGGGCACTCGCCGCATCGGGCCGGATCTATCCCGCGAATTCAACCTTCGTCCCCCCGACTGGCAACTCACTCATCTCTTCAATCCCCGGCTTGTGGTGCGGGATTCCGTAATGCCTCCGTATCCGTGGCTTTTTAGTGGCAGCCCGAATCAGCCCACGCAAGAAGGCTTGGATGTGCTGGCCTATCTCCAATCGCTTGGACGAGCGCGCCAACTTTCCGGTTTTGACCGGCAGACGCTGACGGTAAGTGTCCAGTCTGAGACACCGAACATGGCGATGCCGGGCGAGCCCTCAGCCAGAGCCACTCCTCCAGTGGTTCCAATTGCCATGACGGGAGGATACAGCGTAAGCGCACCCGTTCTGCACCCTGCATCGGATCCGGACGACTTACAAGAAGAAGTGAGCCGCGGCGCAACCGTTTTTGCCGCCAATTGTGCTTCGTGTCATGGACCCGCCGGAAAGGGCGATGGCAAAGCTTCTGCGAGTCTATCGCCGAAGCCGGCAAACCTGACTGCAGCCCGATTTTCCGACGAACGATTGAGTAGCGTGCTGTGGAATGGAATCGCAGGATCTGCCATGCCGCCGTGGCGCCAGTTGCCCACCGAAGATCTACGCGCGCTGGTTGCTTACGTCGATAGGCTGCACGTTCCGGGTGCTGCGTCGTCGACACAAGATGTGACGAGTCTGAACGTGGGCAAATCCCTCTTTGCGGCGAACTGCGCCAGCTGTCACGGCGACACAGGAGCGGGCAATGGATCGGCAGCAGGCGCCCTCAGTCCTGCACCAACCAACTTTCATCTTAAGAAGCCCACACAAGAACGGGCCTGGGATGTTTTGGAAAATGGCGTACCGGGAACAGCGATGCCACCTTGGCAGAGCCAACTCAACCCAGACGAACGGCACGCCTTGGTCGCATTCGTGCGCTCTCTATATAGTCCAGCGCAGGCGAACTCCACACAATGATAGATCTAATTGTGATCGTAATCTCAGCCATTATGTTCGCCCTGCTTCTGGTCTGGTGGCGATGGCCAGCGTTCAGCGCCTGGATTGAAGCGCCGAAATACTCAATGCTGCGCCAGGAGCGCCGCTTTGATCAACGGGACAGAATCGGAAATGAACCAGTCGTCGATGGCGGACACGAATAGGTCCGAACCTGGAAGTTTTCGCAAACCTAAACCCATCTCCAAATCGCCTTTTTCGGGAGTAAACGCGCGTGGGCGTTTCTCCGGTCAAGAACACAGTCGGAGGACTGCTGAAATACAGCAGGATGCTCGTCCTGGCACCAGGTCTGGTGGGACAAAATCCCTTATTCCGCGTAAATCGCTGCGCACATGAAATGGCTGTTTTACACATGCAGCTGGGCGGAACTTTTCCACCGTCTTGTCAGGGTGGCGATGAAGGCGTAATACTTTTCCGGGCTTCGGTGGGAGAAGGATGGCTGGGCAACTTCAGGGGAAGAGCGCGTTGGTTACGGGGGGCGCGGGCGGGATTGGGCGCGCGACGGCGGTACTGTTTGCGCGCGAGGGCGCGTCGGTAACCATCATCGATTTGGATCAGGAGGCGGGTAGGGAAGTGGTGAATGTCGTTTCCGGCGCGGGAGGACGCGCGATTTTCGAATGCGCCGATGTGACGTGCGCCGCAGACTGCAAGCGCGTAGTCGAGCGAAGCGTTCGAAAGTTCGGAGGCATTGACGTGCTGTTTAACAACGCGGGAATTATCCGGCGGGCGTCTGTGGTCGAGATCAGCGAAGAGGATTGGGACGCGGTGATGGCGGTGAATGTAAAATCCATCTTCTTGATGTGCCGCGAAGTGATTCCCGTCATGACGCGCGCGAAGGGTGGTTCGATTATCAATACGGCTTCGGGATGGGGATTGGCGGGAGGAGCGCGGGCTGCGGCTTATTGCGCTTCGAAGGGAGCGGTCGTACTCATGACGAAGGCTATGGCCATCGATCACGGGAGGCACAATATTCGGGTGAATTCTATTTGCCCTGGGGATACGGATACGGCCATGTTGCGTAGAGAGGCGCGGCAACTGGGCGAAGATGAAGAGGGATTTCTCGCCGAGTCGGCGAAGCGTCCTCTGGGCCGCATGGGCCGCGCGGAAGAGATTGCGCAGGCTGCTTTGTATCTGGCCAGCGATGCAGCATCGTTTGTAACCGGAACGGCGCTGGTAGTGGATGGCGGAGGGCTGGCGGCTTCGGGCTAACATAAATAAGGATGCGGCTGAAAAATAAAATTGCTTTGATCACCGGCGCGACTTCCGGAATTGGGGAAGCGACGGCCATGTTATTTGCCCGCGAAGGAGCGAAGGTCACGATCACCGGGCGCAACCAAGACCGTGGGAAGGCTGTTGCCGAGAGGATCGTGAGCGAGGGTGGCAAGGCTATCTTCATCCGGACTGATGTGCGCAGGGCAGCAGAATGCCGTGAAGCTGTGGATGCGACCCTGCGGGCTTTTGCTGGTCTCGACATTTTGTTCAACAATGCTGGAGTTTTCTATCCGCACACTATTCTTGAGTGCACCGAGGAAGAGTGGGACCTGCAGATGGATATTAATCTGAAGGGGACTTTTCTGATGTCGAAGGCGGCTCTGCCCGGGATGATTGAGCGGGGAAGCGGCGTGATCGTCAATAATAGTTCGGGATGGGGGATTGCGGGCGGGGATGCGGCGGTTGCCTATTGCGCGTCGAAGGGCGGCGTCGTGCTGTTGACCAAGGCCATGGCTATTGATCATGGAAGACAGGGCATTCGCGTGAACTGCATTTGTCCGGGGGATGTCGATACGCCGATGCTGCCGGAGGATGCGAAGATGCGTGGGTTGAAGTGGGAGGATTATCTGGCGGGATGCGCGAATCGTCCCATGGGAAGGATTGGGACGACGGATGAAATTGCGAAGGCGGCGTTATTTTTGGCGTCGGATGATTCGTCGTTTATGACGGGGGCGGCGCTGGTAGTGGATGGAGGAGGGCTAGCGGATTGAGGCCGGCGACGCGCGCGCGGTTGAAGCCGCGACCTATCAAAATATATTCAGAAACTATGGCGCAAATTATGCAAACGCAAAATCGCAATCGCTCGCGGGAGTGGTTTGGGCGGGCCCAGAAGGTGCTGGTGGAGGGAGTGAATTCTCCTTCGCGCGGGGCTGCGGTGTATGCCGGCGGGCCGCTTCTGGTGGAACGCGGGAGTGGGTCGCGGGTTTGGGATATTGATGGCAATGAATATATCGATTTCATGATGTCGTTTGGCGCGCTTATTCAAGGGCACGCGCATCCGGTTGTGGTCAAGACAGTTTCTGAAGCGGTGGTGGAAGGTTCTCACTTTGCGGCGGCGACTTCGGCGGAGGTGGAGGCGGCTGAGCGGTTTTGCAGCATGGTGCCTTCCGCGGAAGTTGTGCGCTTCGCCAACACGGGGAGCGAGGCGACGATGCTGGCTTTGCGGCTGGCCCGCGCTCATACCGGGCGAAATAAATTTCTGAAATTCGAAGGGCACTATCACGGATGGTACGATCCGTTTCTTCTGGGTGCGCATAGTCATCCGGCGGAGCGGTTGGGGACGGTAGAGAATCCGGCGCGCATTCCGGATTCGGATGGAATTCCGCTTTCGATTTTTGATGACGTGGTGCTGGCTCCATGGAATAACGTCGACGCGCTCGAAGATGTGCTTAGGAAGCATGGGCACGAACTTGCAGCGGTGATTACTGAGCCCATCATGGCCAACATGGGTTGCATTCTTCCAAGGGAGGGATACTTGAAGAGGCTGCGCGAACTCACGCACGCGTGCGGCGCGTTGCTGATTCTGGACGAAGTGGTGACCGGCTTCCGCTATGCTCCGGGCGGGTGCCAGGAATATTACGGCGTGCAGCCTGACCTGAGCACGTTCGGGAAGGCTCTGGGCGCGGGATTTCCGGTGGGGGCGGTGGCCGGACCACGTTCCATTCTTGAGCGCATGCGGTGGAGCGAGAAGATGGTGCTGCACTACGGGACTTTCAACGGACATCGCCTGACTATGAAGGTAATCGCAGCGAATCTGGATCTGCTTTCCGCCAAAGATGCTTATCGAAAACTTCATGCGGTGGGTGACGCAGCCATTGCGGGACTGCGCGAAATATTTCGACGTCGCAAACTGAAAGCGGTCGTTCAAGGTTTTGGGCCGATGTTTCAGATTTACTTCACCGAGCGCGACGGCATTCACGATTATCGCGACTACTGCAAGTTTGTCGACACAAAGCTTTATTCGCGCTTCGTGCACAACTTGCTGGAGCGCGGAATTTATATGACACCTTCGAACGGGCTGCATTGGATTATTTCGACCGCGCACACGAACGCCGATGTGGAAGCGCTTTTGGCAGCGGCCGACGACGCATGCGCGGGATTGTCGTGAAGGGCATCGTTTTTATCGGCGGCGGGCGGATTACGAGCGCGATGATTGCGGGATTGCGGCTTGCGAATTTTAATCAACCCGTTGTGGTGCATGACCGGAATCCGAAGAAATTGCAGCGACTTAAGCGTCAGTACGGCGTGGTTGTAGCTGCGGATCTGCGTCACGCGGTGAGATCGGCGCGGCTGCTGATGATCGCCGTGCGGCCGGATTCGGTTGCCGGGCTACTGGAAGAGATTCAAAGTTATGACATTCCTAAACAGTTGTTCACTGTCAGCTTGGCGGCGGGTATTCCTCTGTCGAAATTGCGAAAGGGATTGGGAACGCCGGTGCGATGGGCGCGAGCCATGCCGAGTCCGGTGTGTCGCGGTGGGCGTGGGTTGACTGCGCTGACGTTCAGCCGGGAGTTTCCGTCGACGGCGCGAGCGGAAGTGCGAAAGTTGTTCGCTTTGGTTGGGCAGGTGTTGGAAATTCCGGAGAAGAGATTCGATGCGTTCACCGTGACGTTTTCGAGTAGTCACGGGTATCACGCACTGGCGACGTTGATTGCAGCGGCTAAAGCGGTTGGGCTCGACGGGAAGGTTGCCCGGGTCGCTGCGGCTCATGCGCTGGCGGATGGGATTGCAGCGTGGCGCGACGGAGGCGTGCCGCTGGATGAATTGCTGCAAGAAGCAGCTACACCAGGGGGGACGGCAGCGGCTGTGATGGCGGCGATGGATGTCGCAGGATATCGAGAGATGGTGGAGCGGGGGTTGCGGGCGGGGGTGAGGCGAGCGCGGAGGAATGCCCGCCATTTGTCTTTTCCGGCCGTCTGCCAAGATTGCGCTTCCTCAATTCGAGGCGTATGAGTTTCGTCGCTGGGCTGTGGTAAAGTAGTGCCGCCCGCGAAGTGGACCTCGCCACGTTTCCAAAGGAGTTTCCTTATGTCGACCCTCCGCGACCTCCTGAAGGACCGCAGAGTTTATTCGATCGAAGCTGGCCGCACCGTGCTCGAAGCGGCCCGTTTCATGATGGAGCACAACATAGGAGCTGTACCGGTTCTTCGCAACGGAGAACTGGCTGGCATCTTTTCTGAGCGGGACATTATGAATCGCGTCGTAGCCGCGGGACGGCAACCCGCGCACACCGCAGTGTCTGAAGTCATGACTGCCAACCCGCGCTCGGTAAATTTGGATGAGACCCTTGAAGAATGCTTATTCATCATGGAGGAGTTCGGCTTCCGGCATTTGCCAATCGTAGAAGGCAAACAACTCAAGGGACTAGTCTCGCTGCGCGACGTGGCGATGCGACACGCCAGCGAACTTGAGCGCCAACGCAGACGCGCATCTTAGTCGAGTACAAGTGTCGACCACAAGTTCCACCCATTCGAGGTCGACGACGGAAGGCTCGCTACCTACGTCATCAGCCGGGCAAGAATGTCTGCGACGGCCTTGTCGGGAGTTCCGTCAACGGGGATTGACCAGGCGTCCGTGGGCACCTCGAGCTCCGCTAGTTGGCTATCCAGGAGAACAGGATTCATGTAGGGATGAGATCGCGACTTCATGCGCTCTTTGATCAGAGCGGCGGGCGCATGCAGATAAACAAAGCAAACTTCGTCAGGCGCAAGGCCGCTGGCGAGCAGTTCGCGATACTGCTGCTTCAGGGCCGAGCAGGCAAAAATGGCGTTCTCTCCATGCTTGCAATATTGCAGCATTCGCTCGTGTAAAACAGCGAGCCAGGGTGCTCGGTCGGCGTCGCCGAGCGGGACTCCGGCTGCCATTTTGTGCCGGTTGTCGTCCGAGTGGTAGTCGTCGGCGTCTTCAAACTTCCATCCCGTGCGCGCGGCGAGCAATTTGCCGATGGTGGTCTTGCCGACAGAGCTTACGCCCATCAACACCACGATCATCGGTTGTGCTCCATCGGGGCGGGGATGCAGTTCGCGGGGCGCGGGAGCCGATGAGTTCCGGTTCCCCGGCTACAACTCAAGTATTTGGTGATCGAGGCACTCCGGTTGAATAACGTCATGGATCGTGCGCAGCAGCTCCATCCCGTGCCGAGCGACGAAATAGATGCCGGCGAATCCTCGCTCCTGCAATTCTCCATTGGGATATAGTGCCTGGCCGAGCCCATCGGCGTGCCGGCTCACCACTTCGCTGCGGCGCAGTTCCGCAGCCGTAGTCAATTGACGGAGCCGTTCCAGTTGATAGTTCATTTTTGAAGCGGCAGTTTCACTGGCGCCGACGAGCGTGGGATCAAGTTTCTCAAGCGCTCCCCGCAACTGAGCAAATGATTCTTGAACGGAGTGCTGAGTCCGATCGAAAGCTTGTTGAACCCCTTCGGGCAAGGTGTGAGATGCAAGAGTTCGCCGTAAGGTGTCAGTTCCATGAAACGAGTCGGGCACGGTGATGCAGTACTGCCGCAGCCAGCGCTGAACCTTAGGCTCAACCAGGGTTGCCGAAAAGCGCGGCACGATGGGTGTTACGCGCCTCCGCAAGGTTTCATAGACCGCGCCTGCCTGTGCGAAATATGCCGCCTCGGCAGCGCCTCCCGCATAGGCGAGCGTAGGCAAAATGTAATCTTGCACTACTGGGCGTAAGAGCACGTTAGGACTAAACTTCTCCGGGACGGAAGCGATGCGCTCAAGCAACTCAGCGCGAGAAAGCTGCTGGGCGCCGAGTTCGCTGCCTATGGTAAATTCCGCGGATTGCTCCGATCCATTCTTCTGGCGGTGGATCGCCGTACGAACTCCATCGCGCAAAGCGAAAAGCAGCACCGAGGATTCAGTCACTTTTACTTGTTGGTCGTAGCCAGCCTTCTCGATCGCCTGACCGCGATTGAGCAGCGCGATTTCCAAATCTTCCGCGCGTTCGATAGCGGCTCGATAAATTGGCTCGGCAACGCGGTGCAACTGCGGATCCGAAGCATCAAGAAGAATCACACCCCAGGAACGGAATAGGCTAGCAAACAATCGAGCGAAGGCAGTCCCGAGCGACTCCCCTGGACGATAAGACTCGCGCAGGAACTGTACTATCTCAGTCTCGCCAAGTAATGATGCGGCTTCTTCGACCACAGGGCGAATCTCTTCGCCCAAACGCACCTCGCTTACCGGGGCTCCCGCAATACTGTGGCTGGAAGTTGTCAGCGTCACGAGATGGCCGTCAGGCCCGGGCAATGAGACGTGATTCACTTCGGCAAGGTCATGATCGGAAGTGGCGAGCCAGAAGATGGGAACAGCGTCAGTTCCCGCGGCCGTGGCATCTTCCGCGAGTTTTACGGCAGTCAGAGCTTTATAGATGGAAAACATCGGGCCGCCGAACAACCCGACTTGCTGGCCCGTGACGACCGCAGCCGCTCCCTTGCGTAAACGGTTGATATTCGCCAAGGTGGGCGCGCCGGCGTCCCACGATTTATTCTGCTTCTCAAGAATCGTGCTGACCAGTTCGCGCCGGGATGGATCGTACTGCAGGGCGGAAGCTTGCTCCTTTAACCATTCGTTGAAGTGGGGGGAATGCGGATAAAAGTGCCGAACGTCGGGAGAATAGGAAAGAAAATCAGTGAACAAGCGATTGGTGTGCGGGATCCGGCTGAAGGGCAAACACTGCGCTTTCACCGGCAACACTCCTGTCGCGGCACGCTCATATCGTGTTGGACGGCGGAAATCATCGAAGGTTAACCTCTCTTATTCTACAGGGGACGTCACAGTTGAGATGCCGCAAACAGGCGCGAGATGCAAGATAATGAGTCTCTCAGCAATTGACCAATGGGAAGGAAGAAAGCATGAGTTTGGATGTTTTTCCGCTGAATATTGAATCCCCGTTCACGCTGGAGGGTCTCGCGGTCCGCCTGGAACCCATTCGCAGCGAGCATGTTGAGTCCTTCTGGGGCGCCGCCAAGGACGACCTCGACAATATTTTCCAGTGGATTCCTTATCGCATGAAATCGAAAGAGGACTTCCAGTTTGTTGTGGATAAGGCTTTGGCCGAACAAGAACGTGGCGAGTCGATCGTGTTTGCGACCGTCGAGCGCAGTTCCGGGCTCGTGATCGGCAGCACCCGCTTCATGAATATCGACCGCCTCAATCGCCGGGTTGAGATCGGTTCCACATGGATCACTCCGGCATGGCACCGCACGGCCGTGAATACCGAAGCTAAGTATTTAATGCTGCGACATGCATTCGAAGTGTGGCGATGCATGCGAGTCGAACTGAAGACCGATGCGCTGAATCAAAGATCGCGGAGCGCCATCCTACGCATTGGAGCGAAAGAAGAAGGAATATTGCGAAAGCATTTGATCACGTGGACGGGTCGAGTTCGCGATACGGTTTACTTCAGCATCTTGGACACGGAGTGGACGGAGGTGAGAGCGAGACTGGAAGCCAGGTTGCCATGAATCAAGGCCGCCCACTGAACGCGTGAAATGGTCTGATAGTACTCACTACTTCTGCGCCGGTACACTGTCCTTCCGCATCCAATTTTGGGTACGCAGCGTTTGACTTCCACCGGGGCGACCCATAGTCTGGAAGTAGTTCTTTAAGTATGGCCAATCCCACCAGTGGGGGCGTCACGGCTTCGACGGAGATGCTTGCGGCCAAGAGGCATGCCGGGGTGCACACACCCGTAATCGTGGGCAAAATGATAATTGCCAATCAACAAATGGCATACGCAGCCTAATTAATTAGGCAGCCGCTTTCCACCGCTTCGCCCTTGGGCGGTGAGCGAGCGTCACACAGAGGGCTGCTCTTCTCCGCTACGTCTGGGCGGGGAGGTTAAGATCTCAGGCTAGCGGCTAGCGTTTCTTGTCCGTTCTGAGCGTGGGCCGCGAACGTCCCAGGGTAATGCCTGGGGCATGAACGCGAATAAGCATGTAGTCTCTTGACCAGTAACATTTTCGGACGCGGGTTCGACTCCCGCCGCCTCCACCAATAACTCGTTTATTATCAATTGTTTAATGATGCATTGTAATTTCGTACAATAACTTTCTGCGGCAGCGGACCTCGTTTTCTAACCAACGCTCTTGTTTTGTTCTTGCACTTGCGTTCGGCGAATAGTTTCCGAGATGGGGCAGAATCGTCGGATTCCGCGACGCATTGATGAACGCGCCCTATGGCGGGCTATTCGCATTGGCGGCCTTTCGTGCGATCAACTCGAACCCTTTCGCACGTGCGCTTTTCTCCAGTGTATGGAGCCGAACGCGAGCCGCGGTCGCACGCTTGCCCTGCATTTCAATCCGGCTGAGCGTGAGGGAGGCCTCTAGCTGCAATCGAAATAAGCTCAAGTTATGTGCCTGCGTGAGTGCCTGTCGCGCGGTTTTCTCGGCCTCTCCAAGTTTTTTCCCGGCTGCCATGAAGTTGGCATGATCAAGCATTACAGGGATTCGAACAGTTACATCCTGGCTCTTTTCCGAAAGTCGGACCGCTTCGGCAATGGCTGCGCGGGCCTCGTCTACTTTTCCTTGTTGAAGCAGAGACCTCGATAACACAGATTGTGCAAAGATCTCTTCATCAGCGTAAGCATCTGCCTGAAACGCCTCAACCGCCGTTCGGCTGAGCTGTTCGGCCTCGGTTCCTTTGCCGGAATCGCAGTCTAGTTCCGCGAGCGCCAAGCGAGTTTCGGCGGCATCGCTTTTATTTCCGAGCTGCTTTTGCAGGGACAGGGCGTCAAGATAAGCCCGAGATGCTTTATCCGCCTCCGCCTGTTGTCGAAACACCCGCCCGATTTCAACGAGGGTAGAGGCGTAATAGCCCTTTCCGCCAATCTCGTGCTGAATAGTCGATGACTCTTGGTACATCTTGTAAGCACCGGAGAGATCCCCCTGTTCAAACAATACGTCTCCAATTGCCGCCAGGGCCTGCGCCGCCGAACCCCGATGGCCCACTTCGTTAGACAAGTCGAATGTCTTCTGAAAATGGTTGAGAGCATCCTGCAATTTCCCTTGCGTGCGCAAAAGGTTGCCAGCATTGCCCATCGCGCCTGCCATTCCATTCTTGTCGCCAGCCTTCTGGTAGCTGCGGAATGATTCGTCATACATCCGTCGCGCAGTGGTGACGTCACCTTTCTTGGCAGAAATCAAACCGAGATTCATCAGTTCTCTGGCTTGACCCTGTTCATCACCGATAGCCCGCGTTATCGTCAAAGCTTGACTGTAGAGCTTCCCGGCCGCTGCAAAATCCCCTTGGTTGATGGGAACTTCAGCCATGGTGTGCAGGGTTTGCGCCAACGCGCCGCGGTCTCCCGCAGCGGCGTAGATCTGCCGCGCTTCTTCACAAGAAGACTGGGCCTTTTCGTTCTCGCCAAGATTCGCCAAAGCCCGGCACTCCCTGGTTCGGGCTCGAGCCACCAGGAGCGTGGCGCCCCGTTCCCCTGCTTCTTGTGCCGCGAGGTCTGCCGCGTCGCGGGTGAGTCTGTCGTCCCCGAGCGACGCGGCGGCCGCTGCTCTGGCCAGATCGATTCGCGGATCGCCTTTGGCCTGCGCTCCAGAAGCACTTAGACTGCCCAAGGATTTTAATGCATCTTTTCCTCGACCGCCGGCAGTTTCGACACTCGCCAACTGCAAGCCGTACTCGAGATTGTCCGGGAAAAAGCTAAATAGAGTTTGATAGGCTTCAATTGCTTTTCCCCAATCCTTACTCGTTTCAAAGAACCGGGCCTCGACCAGCAGGTGCTTCTCACGCGAGAGATTGCCCGCTCCATCCAAGGCTGTCTTCGATTCCTGCCGGGCGTTAGAGTCGTAGCCCAAGGATGACCACGCCTTGGCGAGCGCAGCGTGCGCAAGTGGAAAGGAGGGATCGGCAGCGACGGCACGGCTGAGTATGTCTCGGGCCGAAAGCGCATCAAATGCGCTGATCTTGGCGAGTCCTTGCGAATAGAGCCGAATCGCCTCCGGATTCGACGGCAGCTCAGCTCTTAGTCCCACGGATTCGACTGGGGAAAGGCTCTCAAGTCCGAACTGCCCTCGCAAGCGTGATCCAACCTGCGATGCGAGGTCGACTATGGCTTTCTCAGTACCCGTTTCCGAAATGGCTGCGACAGTTTGTCCCGTGGTGGAGTCTTCGAAGCGAAGGTCGAGGCGAATCTGGCCCGTGTCTTTTCCCTGAGCGAGATACGATCCGAGAATGATGAAGTCGCTTGCCAGGTTCTTGCGAACTTGCGGCAAAGCGGCGGGGGGCAGACTTTCCACATTAGATAGACCGAGGTCGATCTTGGTACGAGCGACGGTTTCGGCTGGTATAGTGCGCAGTTGCTCGCCGGCTGCCAGTTCCGCAGCTAGCATCTCCGTGAGTGCGGTTGAAATCCAAGCCGTATCCTGGCGGCTGGAGAGATTCTTAAACCCTAGTATCGCTACCGACGGGCGCATCCGAACGTGGATGTTACTGGATTGTTGGTCGTTGATATTGACATTGACATTGACATTTCCCTGTTTCCACAGCCTGCGCGCTTCCCATGTACCCAACCCGGCGACCACGGCGAATGCCAGTAGCGCGGTAGCCAACGACTCCACATGCCGATGGATGAATTTTCCACTGCGGTAGAGGAGAGTGGCTTTACGGGCTTCAATCGGCATGCCCGAGAGGTGCCGCTCAATATCTTTCGCGAACGCATCTGCGGACGCATAGCGATGCTCCGGCCTCTTGCGAATTGCCTTCATCACTATGGTGTCAAGATCGCCTCGCAGGCGACGCGGCAGTTCTTCTGGCCGAATCGCCCGCGCTTCGCCAATTAGCTGAGGGGTGATCGCGGTTCGCCTGCTGCCGTCATGAGACGCCCTTTCATCGATGCGGCTAACTGCCGCACTCGGCTTCTCCGGTTCCTTCTCGCAAACCGAGCGCTCGATTTCCAAGGGCGAATCGGACCGAACCCGATAGGGTCGATGACCGGTCAAGAGCTCGTAAAGCAAGACTCCGAGCGAATAAATATCCGTGGCATTTGTGATGGGTTCTCCACGCACCTGTTCGGGGCTGGCGTATTCAGGCGTCATGGGCCGCCAATCGGTTCGGGTAAGCGGCGCGTCCGGGGACCATTGCGGGTTGAGCACTTTGGCGACACCAAAATCCAAGAGCCGAGCCACGCCTTCTTTCGTGATCAGGATGTTGCCGGGCTTCAGATCACGATGGATGACGAGGGTTTCGTGGGCATACTGAACTGCGAGGCAGACGGTACGGAACAACTGCAAACGTTCGGCGATGGACAATCTGTGAGTGTCGCAATATTCGTCGATACGAACACCCTCGACATAATCCATGATGAGATAAGGCAGGCCCTCTTCGGTGCTCCCGCCGTCGAGGAGCCGTACGATGCTGGGGTGGTCGAGGGCTGCGAGAGCCTGACGTTCGTTGCGAAAACGCCGAAGGACTTCGTCCTTGTTGATCCCCGGCATGAGCATTTTAATGGCTACTCGTTTCCGGTACTGGTCGTCGGCACGCTCGGCCAGATAGACGATCCCCATACCGCCATGACCGCATTCGCGGATGATTCGGTACGCCCCGATTCGTCTTCCTGCCATCGCACGCGACTGAGTAAACAGATAAGCGGCGGGACAATCCTCAAGAAAAGTCGCGGCGCCATCGAAGCTCGAGAGTAGAGATTCTATTTCGGCGCGCAGAGCGTCGTCGCCGCCGCAGGCTTCGAGCAAGAAAACACTTCGCTCTTTCGGGTCACGCTCCAGGGCCAGCGTGAACAGTTCCTTAACCTGATCCCATTTTTCCGGCATGCTTCGAGTCGCCCTCGCGTAGCTCTCGCGCGAGCCACGCCTTTGCCACGTTCCAGTTACGCTTCAGAGTCGTCCGGGAAACCCCAAGAACTCCGGCCGACTCCTCGATGCTTAGACCACCGAAAAAACGCAACTCCACAAGTTGGGCTTGCTGCGGATCGAATTCCGCCAGCCGGGTCAGAGCCTCATCCAAGGCAATGACGTCCGCCGCCTTCTCTTTGGAAACGCAGGCAGCTTCTTCCAGGAAAACTTTCTCGAAGCCTTTTCCTCGCTTCTTGGCGTCATGGCCACGGCTGTGGTCAACCAGGATACGCCGCATCAGTTGTGCCGCCACGCCCAGGAACTGCTCCCTGTTCTTCCAATGAACTTCTCTTTGGTCGGCCAGGCGAAGATAGGCCTCATGCACCAGGGCGGTTGTCTGCAAAGTGTGCTCCGGGCGCTCCCGCTGCAGGTAGCCGGACGCTAAACGCCGCAGTTCTGAGTAGAGCGAAACGACCAACTCGGCTAGTACCTTGTCATTGCCGAGTTCACCCAGGAGGGTCGCTATCTCGATTGGCTCGTCCATTAGGACCTCGAACGCGATGCCCGGAGCCGCGCGAACGGGAATGGATGCCGCACGCCGCGACGCTCGAACTTAGGAAATAGAAAAGACGAGAACGGGGGAGGATCCGATTCGAGCTCGCGAAACGCAAAGAAATTCGCGATCTCTACGGCGCTGAAAGTATATACCCGGTTGAATTGCCAGGCCAACGGAGTTTACGACTTTGTGCGTGAAACCCTTAAAAATTGGAACAAAACCGTCCTAGTTCACCCGTCCCATGCTGCCGCGCGAGTGGCTTGGAAAATAGTTTTGTCTGGCATGAGCCCTTTAGTCCTGTTTTTGCGCGTTATGAATGTAGAGGACTAGAAGAGGCTGCGAAGCTTAAGAAACTAACCTAACAGGAGGATTTATGGGTCGCATTAGCGTGTGGGTGGGTGTGATTTTGTTGGTTATCTGCGGTCTTGTTCCTGCTTCGGCTCAGCAACCGACAGAGCAGGTCAATGAGATCCGTTGTTCCGGTGGAGCAACGTGCAAGACAGGTTTCGTTCCAAAATTTGCTAGCAATGGTGGCAGCGCCACAGTAAACGACTCGATAATGGCTCAAGACACGGCCAGCGACATCAAAATTACCGGTACCGAGACCGTTACCGGACAGATCAACTCGGGCGGCAACATCAGCGCCACTGGCAGTATCAACGCCGGCGGCGGACTCATCACCACCACGCTGAACGCCAGCGGTTCGGTTTCCGGGAATTCGGGCGATTTCCTTAACAACCTCACTGTCGGCGGCCAGGTTCTTGGGGGCAGCGGCCAATTCACCGGTAACCTCAATGCCGGTGGTACCGTTTCCGGGTTTACCGGCAGCTTCACTGGAAATATCACGGCCGCGGGCAACATCACCACCGGTGGCTTTGGTTCCTTTGGGAACATCTTCGGGTTGAACATCTCGGGTTTACAAGGAAGCTTCAACCCTGGCGGTGCTACGGCTCTCTTGTTGAGCAACAACTCCAGCTCCCAGACGATTAGCGTAACCAACGTTGCCACACCTTCCAACAGCAATTTCACGGAGGCACAATTCAACAACACACAAGTAACCTTCTTCACCGACACACTTGGCGACACGACGGCGATAGGAGTTAAACATGCCGCTGTCCCTATGCAGAACGGCCAGATGGTGGACGTTTCCTCTATGGAGTCACCAGAGGTGTGGTTCGAGGATTTCGGCTCGGGCCAGTTGACCGGTGGGGTTACCACTGTTTCCATCGATCCCTCGTTTAGCCAAATCGTGAATACGTTAAACGGATACCACGTATTCCTGACTCCAAGCGGCGACTGCAAAGGATTGTACGTAACCCAGAAGACTCCGGGCTCGTTCGAAGTGCGAGAACTGGGCGGCGGCCAGTCGTACGTGGAGTTTGACTATCGCATTGTAGTGCACCGCAAGGGGTATGAAACGACGCGCCTCCCGGTGGCCAAAATGCCGAAATTTGTTGCCCGAAACCGTCCTGTTCTATCTGGCAGGTAGCTACGGGTCGTCCATGCGTATCAGAAAGACCTCCGGCACGTACCGCTTACGCGGAGTGACTTCAGGCGTGCCAGAGGTGGAGAGATTTCCGCCAACCAGTCCAAGTCGCGGGACAAGGCGCGGTCATCGAACTCGCTGTGGCCCGACGCGAGCCAAACAACGCGAGCCTAACAACTAGTGAGAGGTGTGACGGGATCGTGCCGGGACAAGTGCGGCTGACCGCACTTGCTCCGGCTTAACTAATCGGTTCTGCGCCATGTTTTTCGAGAACGTTCCAGCAAAGGAAAGCGCAACCCGGTAGGGACCCTTGTGCCCTTTGACAATCGCCGCTTCATCTCGCTGGTGAGGGAAGATTGAAATCGGGTTTGGGCGGTGAGCAGACCGAATCGAACCAACGGCTGACGTATACCTCGGCGTGAGCTTCACCGCAGAAGTGCCGGGCGGCAACTGCGTTCGCTGCCTCAGAATTCCAGCGATGAACCGTGAGCTGTGAGTCCCCACACTGGATGACGAACCAGTGGATGGGACGAGTGTCCACAATTCCGCAGACTTCACATCGGTATTCGCGCATCATTGTCATCATTCACTATCCCCCTGCCGCTTCGCAACAGTCCAAACACCCTGGACGACTCTTGGTTGTTGGACGACGATTTTACTGTTGCCAGCCTCCGCCCAGCGCTTTGTAGAGTTGGACGAGGCTTCGGTATTCGTCTCCCCGCGCCGCTGCAAGCGTAAGTTCTGCACCATAAAGTGAACGCTGACCGTCGAGTACTTCGAGGTATGTCGTGGTGCCGCCCTTGTAGCGAAGCGTCGAAATGCGGACGGTTTCCTGCAGATCGGCTACCGAATCCTGCTGGCGTGTCCGTACCTGATGAAGTTTCTCGTAACCGATGAGCGCGTCGGAAACATCCCCAAAAGCTTGCTGGATCGCTTGTCGGTATGCGATCAGAGTCTGCCGGTGTTCCGACTCAGCCAGATGCAAATTCCCCTTCAGTGCGCCTCCGGTAAAAATCGGCTGGCTCACCTGCGCGCCGTAAGACCAGGTGCCTAGCTGCGTCGTCATGAGGCTTGAGAAGGCTGAGCTTCGACCGAATGAACCGCCGGCTCCCCCGGTCAGAGAGATTTGCGGGAAGAACTGAGCCTTGGCGACTCCGATATCGGCATTCGCGGCGATCAAAATCTGTTCCGCCTCACGAATGTCGGGACGACGCTCGATGATCGAAGAGGGAAGACCAGCGGGAACTTCAGGTGGGAGTGTCTGCTCAACGAGCGGAATACCGCGCGACACGTCTTGCGGATAATTGCCTAGCAGGATGCTGATGGCGTCTTCTTCCTGGGCAATTTGCCGCTCCAGGTCGGGAATCTGCGCGTTGGCGGTGTCGAGAACCTGCTGAGCCTGGAGAACATCCAACTTCGTCGCGACGCCGTGATCAAGCCGCAGGTTAGTGAGTTTGACCGAATCGGTCTGCGTATTGACCGTCTCCCGTGTGATCTGGAGTTGCAGGTCAAGTTGCAGCAGCGTGAAGTAATCGCTCGCTACGTCACTGACGAGAGTGAGTACCACGACTTGACGCGCGTCTTCCGTGGCTAGGAGTTGGGCGCGGGCGGCTTCGTTGGCGCGGCGAAGTTTTCCGAAGAAATCGAGCTGGAAGGCCGCGTCGGCAGTGAGCGTCAGAAAGTTGTATTTGGATTGAAAGGTATTTTCCTTGCCGCCGCTGAAATTGCCGTTACCCGAAACTTGCGGAAACAGGCTGGAGCGGGTTACCGCAACTTGCGCCCGCGCAGCGTTGATTCGTTCCGTGGCGATTTGCAAATCGTAGTTCTGTTTCAGCGCCGTGCGGATAAGTTCCTGCAGCTTCGGATCCTGAAACACCTGCCACCAGGGAAGATCGGCATACGAGGCCGTTTGCGTCTGAAGCTGAGGATTGTTCGCCAGATCACGATAAGAGGCCGGAGTCTGAACCGCAGGGCGATGATATTTGGGCCCAACCATGCAACCGACTAACATGGCGGATCCCACAATCACGATCAGCAATTTCCCGGCGTTCATTTTCTCGGCGTTCATAGCACTCGATTCCATTGAGGCCATATTCTCTTCGCAACCCCGCGGCGGTCTCAGTCTCCTGGCGCAGGTGAGGGCGCAGCCGGCAACATTCCGGATGCGGATTCCCGTCCAGCGCCCGACCATTTCTCAACCATATAAAAGATTCCGGGTATGAAGAAGATTCCAATCGCGCTGGCCGCAAGCATTCCGCCGATTACCGCCGTCCCCATAATCTGGCGGGCTACCGAACCAGCGCCGCTCGCCGTCCACAGTGGAACGCAGCCGAGGATAAACGCGAACGACGTCATCAGGATCGGGCGCAGCCGCAACCTCGCCCCTTCGAGCGACGCGTCCGCGAGCGGTTTTCCGTGTTCGTACTGATCCTTCGCGAACTCGACGATCAAGATCGCGTTCTTCGCCGCCAGACCAATCAGCATGATCAGGCCGATCTGCGAATAGACGTCGCTTTCGATCTGCACCAGGTAGGGCGGCAGAAAAACGCCGAGCAGAGTGCGCCGCAGCCACAGCACCGCAAAAGCTCCGAAGACCGCCACCGGCGTGCTGAGCAGGACGCTGAAGGGCAGCGACCAGCTTTCGTAAAGTGCCGCAAGAATCAGGAAGACGAACAACAGCGACAGGCCAAAGATCACCGCAGGTGGCACTCCCTGGCGCGCCTTCTGCTCCAGAAACGAGATCCCGGAGTAGTCGAATCCCATCTCTCGCGGCATGGTTTGTTTGAAAACATCTTCGAGGGCGGCGCTGGCCTGGTCGGCGCTGAATCCCGGCGCAGCGCTGCCGTTGATTTGCGCGCAGCGATACTCGTCAAAGCGCATGGTGAATTCGGGGCCAAACTGCGATTTAACCGTCGTGAGCGTAGAGAGGGGAACGTTGGCGCCCTTGCTGTTGCGGACATAGAATCGCCCGACATTATCCGCGCTGGCACGATCGTCGCTTTCGGCCTCGACGTAAACCTGCCACTGGCGGCCGAAGCGGTTGAAGTAGTTGATGAAATAGCCGCCCATGAAGGCCTGGATGGTGCGGTAGACATCGGTAAGATTGACGCCCTGCTTCAATACTTTGTCGCGATCCACGTCGACGAATTTCTGGGGAACGCTGGGCAGAAAAGTCGTGCTCAGGCTGGCGATCTCAGGTCGCTTTCGCGCTGCTTCAAGAAACGTGCTCACATTTTTCGCGAGAAACTGAATGCTGCCGCCCGAGCGGTCTTCGAGAATGAAAGTAAATCCGCCGGCGGTGCCAACACCCGGAATCGCCGGCGGCGAAAAACTGAAAGCAATCCCTGCCGGCAATTTTGCGAGCTCCTGGTTCAGATGAGCCTTGATAGCTTGAAATTGCTCGGCTCTGGTTGTGCGTTCATCCCACGGCTTGAGAGTGACAACAAAAAAAGCGTTGTAACTGGTACGAACAAAACTGAGCAAGCTAAAGCCGATCACGCTGGTCGTATATTTCACACCCGGAGTGTTCGCCAGAATGTTTTCGATCTGTGTCGCGGCCTGAGATGTCCGCTCCAGCGAAGCGCTGTTAGGTAATTGCAGATTGATATAGGCGTAGCCTTGATCTTCATCGGGAAGAAAGCTCGACGGCACACGATTGGCAAAGAATCCAGCCGCGACGCAAAAGACTATTAAAAGAACGACCACCACGAGGGTCTTCTTTAAGAGGACGCCGCTCCACCCGACATAGCCGTCGGTGGCTCGCTCAAAAAGACGGTTAAACCAATCGAAGAATCTCCGCAGCGGCCCGTGGCTTTCCTGGCGCGGGCGAAGCAGCAGAGCCGCCAGAGCAGGGCTAAGCGTGAGCGCGTTGAACGCCGAGAGAATGACTGAAATCGCGATGGTGACTGCAAATTGCTGATACAGTCGGCCGGTGATTCCGGGAATGAAGGCGGTGGGCACGAATACGGCGGAGAGAACCAGCGCGATGCCCACAACCGGACCCGAGAGTTCCTCCATCGCTTTTAATGCCGCATCTTTCGGAGTCATACCCTCTTCGATATGGCGCTCCACACCTTCCACGACGACGATTGCGTCATCGACCACCAGACCAATCGCGAGCACCAAACCAAAGAGAGAAAGTGTGTTAATGGAAAAACCAAACAGCGGGAAGAATATGAAAGTGCCTACCAGGGAAACCGGTACGGCTAGCAGCGGAATCAACGTGGAGCGCCAGCCCTGAAGAAACAGAAAAACAACAATGATGACCAGAACCAGCGCGATCACAAGGGTCTCAACGATTTCCTTGATGCCCTGCGTTACAGAAAGCGTCGTGTCGAGAGAAACGGCGAAGTCCATGTCCTCGGGGAATCGCTCTTTCATTTGCGCCATCAGCGTCTTGACTCCGGCCGCCGCGTCGACCGCGTTCGATCCGGGCAATTGATACGCGGCAACAATGGCGCCCGGCTTGCCGTTAAAGCGGCCCGAGATACTGTAGTCTTGCGCGCCAAGCTCCATTCGAGCGAGGTCGCGTACTCGAACAGTTGCGCCGTCGGGTGTTTCGCGGACAACTATGTTGCCGAATTCCTCTGGCGAAACCAGGCGCCCTTGCGAGAGAACAGTGTAGGTATATTCCTGACCTTTGGGAGCAGGTTCGCCTCCGGCCTTGCCGGCGGGATTCACGGTGTTTTGTGCCTGAATCGCGTTGACTATCTCCGGCACAGTAATACCGAGTTTTGAAAGCGTATCCGGCTTTACCCAGAGGCGCATTGCGTATTGGCCGGCGCCGAATACCTGAACGTTGCCAATGCCGGGCGAGCGAAGAATCGGATCGACGATATTGATGTAAGCGTAGTTGGCGAGAAATTTGGCGTCATAAGTTCCGCGCGGAGAATAAAGAGCAACCCACATCAGCGGAGCGGTGACCGATTTTCGAACCGTGATGCCGTAATTGTTGACGTCCGCGGGAAGCTGGGAGGCAGCCTGTGTTTCTCGAGATTGCGTGAGAATGAAATCAGTATTCGGATCAGTCTTAACGTCAAAATCCACGATCAGGCTAGTGGTGTTGTTCCCTGTGGCGTTCAGCGAATACATGTAATTCATGTTGTCCACCCCATTCATCTGCTGCTCGATGGGAGTGGCCACCGCTTGCTCAAGAGTCTCCGCGTCAGCCCCGACATAGGTGCCGATGACTTGAATTTCAGGTGGAGTGATGTTGGGAAACTGTGCGACCGGCAAGCTCAGAACCGTGAGGGAACCAACCAACACCATGACGATGGAAATCACCATGGCAACAATGGGGCGGTTGATGAAGAATTTCGACATCGATCTGTCCTATCGATTCATCGATCTTTGGCTCGTCGAGCCTTAAGTCATCGACCCTTACTCATCAATTCTTGGCTTCTGCTAGGAAAGGCTTGGGATTCACGTGCACGCCGGTGCGCATTCTTTGAACCCCCTCCGCTACGACTCGATCGCCGGGATTCAGGCCGCTCGCGATGATCCATTGGTTACCGACCCGGTCGCCCACGGTAACAGTTCGAACGTTGACTTTGTTGTCGCCGTCTACGACCGCGACCTGATATCCGCCTTGCAGTTCCGACACCGCACGCTGCGGAACCAGCAGCGCCCCAGGTTGGGTTCGGATTACAGCGCGGACTTTGGCGTAACCGCCCGGTCTCAAAACACGGTTAGAATTCGGAAAAAGCCCCGCAATTCGAATTGCTCCGGTGCTCTCATCGACCTGGCGGTCGGCAAAATAAAACTTGCCTTGGTACGGATAGGTTGAGCCGTCCGCCAAGATCAGTTGCAGCCGCAGCTCCTTGTCGGCCTGCAAGCGGCTCTCCTCGGTCGGAAAACGTCTCCGCCATTCCAGGTACTGAGGCTCGCCGACGGTGAAATAAACTTTGATGGGGTTCACAGTAGAAACGGATGTGACGATCCCGCTGCTGGGTGTCACCAGTGCGCCAACTTGCAGTTGGGCTTGGCCGGCAATGCCATCGATAGGCGCAATCAGGCGAGTAAAGTCGAGATTGATCTTCGCGGTTTCAACCGCTGCCTCATAAGTCTTGATCTGAGCTTTAGCGGTTTCAACGGTCGCAATGGCCGCGAGGTTGTTCTGCACCGAATTGTCCAGGTCCTGCTGGCTCGCGGCCTGTTGCTCCGCTAGTGGCGTGTAACGCTGGACGTCAAGTTCGGTCCGGCGCTGTACCGCCCGCGCGTTGGCGAGGGCTGCTTGAGCCTGAGCAAGCTGCCCCTGGGCCTGATCGAGCGCCGCCTGAAAAGGCCGCGGATCGATCTGGAATAGGAGTTGGCCCTGCTCAACATAGGCACCTTCTTGATAGCCTTGCTTCAGCAGGTAGCCAGTGACCTGCGCTCTCACGTCGGCGTTCACCAGTCCATCGAGCGTACCAATCCATTCCGCATATATCGGAACATCTTTCTTCTCGACTTGAACGACTTCGACATCGGGCTTGTTTGGCTGTGCTCCCAGAGCCTTCCTTGACGGACGCAACGCTGCAACTATCAGCGCGAGCACGATCAAGCCAAGCACTCCGCCGATCATCAGATAGCGTTTCTGGACCTTGCTCATGTTGTCCCCCCGCAATCGCTCGCGCCTGGGCGCGAACCGCATGTCCTGGATCTACAGTTCGAGGACACCCAAGACGGAACAGACCATTCGGTCGTCGATTGCAAAAACAGCATGTGAGGCAACCGCTTTCGCAATCGATTAACGATATGGATGCGTTTTCACCCCAGAAGTCGTATTAAGTCTACAACGGTTTATCATTCCGGTTAACTTGACCTGCGGATTCGGAGTCAGTCTAGCAGTTTGTTTGCCCGAAAACCTTCTGCGCACGGGATTCTGAGCTGGATGACGAACTAAACGGAAGTTGACCGCCACGAGGATTTCTTAACGCTTTCCGGGCCCCAGCAGGGCACGGCCGGGAAATACATCGGGAACGATCTTGCCTTCATCGACGACAACGCTTCCTGCCACCAACAGGTAGTGCACTCCTACACTCGGCTCCATCGGTTTCTCGAATGTGGCGCGATCGCCGATGGTCGCAGCGTCGAACACAACAATGTCGGCGTCCGCGCCCTCCTGCAATCTACCTTTGTGCCGTGCCGCCGGCGTCGAGCGCTCAAGCATCTCCGCCGGCATGAGACTCATCTTTCGCAGCGCATCCATCAGCGTAATTATGCCCTTTTCCCGTACGTATTGGGCCAGCACGCGCGAGTAGGTTCCGGCGTTGCGGGGATGGCCCTGGATGCCATCGCTGGCGATCATCACCAATGGTTGAGGGATCACTTTATCCAGCACCTCCTGAGAATTGGAGAAGATCAGCACCGTTTGGGGAGCGCTTGAATTGTGGAGTTCGTCGAAGCTTTCCCGGGTGAGGTGCTTGCCCGTGTTAGGAAGAACGAGGTCGCCGTAGCTGATGCCTCCCTGCTTTTCCTGCCAGCCTGGGTTAAAAACCGCGGAGTTGATAAAAGTCATCCCCGCGATATAAGGATAAGCTTCGGTTGTTACGTCGAGTCCGCGGGCGCGGGCTCCTTCGATCATAGAGAGGCACTCCGGCGCGTCGTGCAAACAAGAGCTATTGATGTGCACGATGTGCAGCGGAGCGCCTGTGATGGCGGACGCTGCGATAACTTCACTGACGGATTCGATGGAAGATCCGGGCTCGACGTGGCCCGAACTGCGTACGTGGGTGTAAACCGGCACCTTCCGCTCGGCGGCCAGACGGAACATATCAATGACCTCCAGCCGGGTGGCTCCGGGCGTGTACTGAATTCCCATGCCGAGCGCCAGTCCTCCCGCGTCAAGTTCCGAACGCAGGCGCTGTTCTATTCGCATGATTTGCTCGGTGGTCGCGGGTTGATCGGTCGCCTGGCCGTTCTTCGGCAAGATTTCTCCGGGCGGCAACGGCGACCCGAATACAAGAACTCGCGCCGCCACATGGCTGGCGGCGGTGCCATAGTGAATGAGTGAGCGCCCTTCTTTGGCTTTCAGGAACTGAGCAACATCGGGCGCGCCGATTTCCAGTTCGAGCGCCGTAGTTACTCCATCGAGCGCTTTCACGCGCTGGCTCTCCATATCCTGGCCGTGCTGGTGAAGGTCAATGAATCCGGGAGCGACCACCAGCCCGCCCGTATGGATGACACGGCGTCCGCTTAGCGCCTCGGATGAGATGCGGACAATCTTGCCGTCGCGAATGCCAACGTTGCGCGCGGCATCCATGCCAGTCTCCGGATCGATGACGCGTCCGCCTTCGAGCACGAGATCGTACTGCTGTGCGAACACAATGTGGGTTGACAACACCAGAAAAAGCAAGAAAATCAGCTTGCGCATGGATGCTCCGTCTGACGGGACGATCATAGCAGGAGGAAATCCTTTGCAGCTTTGGTCTCCTTCGTCCGGAGTTGGACCGCTGAGTTGGCCAGACGCGGCATTCAAGCCAACGTGATCAGCCCTGGGCGGCGGAGATGTCCATGATCCATGTCGGCTCTAAAGGATCTCCGGAGGGTACGAGCGAATACTTCCGGAAGATGATTCCGATGGGACGGCCGCTGATATTATTTGATTTCGTACAAGGCATTCTGCGGGGGCTTTTTTTCCGCTGCGCTTCTCTCGCGGTTTTCCCTATCGCCGACTATGACGATCGTTCCAATTACAGGGCACGGACTAATTTCAGTCTGTTCCATGCTGACGGCGGGAGTTGGTCTCTTGACGCGATGCTTGCTCGGCGCCGAAGTGGTGACTGACAGGGAGGCTTGATGAAGGAAGTGTTCGACTCCAGACGCAAATTTCTAAAAGCAGCGGGCCTGACGACCGGAGCCGTTTTGCTTTCGTCCGGCAACGTCGTTGCTGAATCCGGCGTATGGCCACAGAGCAGCGAGTCACCGGCTGTATCCGAATCCAACTCTGCTGACTATACGCTGCACATCAAGACATCTCCTGTCGAGATCGCACCCAAGAAAATCATTTCAGCGACTACGTACAACGGGCAATTTCCGGGGCCACTGCTTCGCTTCAAGGAAGACCAGCAGGTCACAGTAGACGTGCTTAACGACACCGATGTACCGGAACAACTGCACTGGCACGGCCAGACGGTGCCGGTTGACGTGGATGGAGCCGCCGAAGAGGGAACACCATTTATTCCTGCACACGGAAAACGCAGGATCGTATTCACTCCGCGACCCGCAGGATTTCGTTTCTATCACACGCACAATCGAGCTGGATCGAATCTTTATGCGGGACAATATGGCGGCGAGGTTGGTCCCGTGTATATCGAGCCAAAGCATGAGCCAGGCAATTATGACCGCGAGGTGTTTCTTGTGTTGAAAGAGTTCGAGCCAACTTTCAGCCGTGGGGGAGACATGGCCCAAGACTTCCTGCCGCCGACCATCGTTAAGGCGCTAGAAGAACAAGGCGAGTCGACCATGAAGGCTTCACTCGCCAAGGGCATGCCGCATGGATTCGAAGTCGGCTACGGTTCTTTTACGATCAATGGCCGGATGCTGCACCACGGGGAGCCCATCCGAGTGAAGCAGGGCGAACGAGTTTTGTTCCATGTGTTGAATGGAAGCGCGACCGAAATTCGTAGCATTGCCCTGCCGGGCCACTCCTTCCACGTTGTGGCGCTGGACGGAAATCCCGTACCCCACCCGGCAACAGTTCCCGTGCTCTGGATTGGTACTGCGGAGCGCATTTCTGCGATTGTGGAAATGAAACACCCTGGCGTCTGGATCATGGGTGACCTGGCAGATGACGATCGTCAGCACGGTATGGGAATCATCGTCGAATACGCGCGATTCAAGGGCAAGGGACAATGGAGTGCACCCCCGCCCCACCGTTGGAACTACGCGCTCTTCGCGAAGCCCGGCTCTATCGCCGTGCCTCCGGACGAAACCTTCGACATGATCTTTGTGAAGGACAATGCTGCAGAAGACGGCTTCAACCGATGGACGATTAATGGCGCGGCATATCCAATGAGCAATGAAATGGTTCCTGCCTCATTTCACTTGAAGGAGGGCAGGCGCTATCGCATCCACATGCGCAATGCCAGCGACGACATTCATCCCATCCATCTTCACCGGCATAGCTTCGAACTCACCCGCTTGGCGGGCAAGGGCACGTCCGGAATCCTCAAGGATGTGGTCATGCTGGGTGGCTATCAGGAGGCCGAAATCGACTTCGTCGCCAACAATCCAGGACTGACCCTATTCCACTGCCACCAGCAACTGCACATGGATTTCGGATTCATGACCCTGTTTGACTATGTGTGACGGGATTCGCGGACCTAGAATCGTCGTGCAGATTTTCGGAACCTCTCGTTTCACATGCAAAGAAGTGATCGAACCCATTCAAGTTTGCGATATTAAACTCAGCGAGATGGATTTCCAAAGAGGGGCTAAGTGATTTTCTTAATAGGAGTTCCGCGGTCCAGGCTGATGGCTCCAGACCGTGCAGCGAATCGATTGCTTCGCGGAGTTCTTGTTTTTGAAGCAACGAGGAGGGAATTTCGATTGACGGAAAGATGCGGACCGTCCTAACATCGAATTGCTTATGACTTCGTTGCACCACCACCGTCACCATCATCACCATCATGCGATGAGCGTGTCGGCGGAGGACAACGGATAACCAGCTAAGAGCAATAATAGGAAATCCAAGCCCGCTGACGCGAACCGCGCAGCGGGTTTTTTGTTTCTGCCGCGGTCGCATCAGGAATGGGTAAGAGAGGCTGCGATGGAGATCGACTTCGACAAAATGCAAGGCTTGGCACCCGCGGTGATTCAGGATGCAGCTAGCGGGGAACTGCTGATGGTGGGCTTTATGAACCGCGAAGCACTGGATACGACTCTGCGAACCCGCTTCGTCACGTTCTACAGCCGCACGCGACAGACTCTTTGGACAAAAGGAGAAACCTCCGGCAATCGTCTGCAGGTGTTGGCGGCGTGGACGGATTGCGATCACGACACGGTGTTGCTGCGGGTTCGTGTTTTGGGCGCAGGTAAGGTTTGCCATACAGGATCGCGATCCTGCTTCACTCAGGAACTTGTTTTGGGGAACGCGCTGCTGGAAGAAGAGGCGCGGCGATGAAACTTCGATTGGGCATTCCCAAGGGGAGTCTGCAGGAAGCGACGCTTAGTTTGTTCACCCGCGCCGGACTGCGCGTGTACACCAGTGCGCGCTCTTATTTCGCCGCAACAGATGATCCGGAAATTGAATGTTTGCTGATTCGTGCACAGGAAATGGCGCGCTATGTTGAACACGGCGCGCTGGATGCAGGCCTGACCGGTCTCGATTGGGTGCTCGAAAGCGGGCTCGAGGTCGTGAGCGTCGCCGACCTGATCTACGCGAAGCAGAGCATGGGAAAAGTGAAGTGGGTGTTGGCGGTGCCGGAGGATTCGAACTTTCAGAAACCTGAAGACCTTGCCGGCCGCATCGTGGCCACCGAGCTGGTAAGTTTCACGCGAAGTTACTTCGCCCGCCGGAATGTTCCGGTGAGAGTCGAGTTCTCTTGGGGCGCAACGGAAGTGAAGCCGCCGTTGCTGGCGGATGCGATTGTAGAAGTCACTGAGACCGGAAGTTCGTTGCGAGCGAACCATCTAAAAATTATTGAGACGGTGCTGGAATCGAACACGCAACTGGTGGCGAACAAGACCGCGTGGGCCGATCCTGACCGAAAACGCAAGATTGAAAATCTGGCCGTGATGCTGAGTGGAGCGATGGCGGCGCATGGCCGGGTCGGGTTGATGCTTAACGTGCGGAAACCGGATCTGGCGGCCGTTCTCGGCCTGCTCCCCGCGCTGAAGAATCCGACCGTTGCGCCGCTAGCCGATGGAGAGTGGGTCGCGGTCAACACGATCATCGAAGAGCAAACCGCCTGGACGCTGATTCCGAAGCTCAAGCAAGCGAATGCGCAGGGGATCGTCGAGTATCCGCTGAACAAGGTGGTGATGTGATGCGCCTTCGAATTCTTGACGGGTCGAAGAGGGACCGCTTCGTACGTGCGCTGGAGCAGCGTGGTTCGACTGACCTGACTCAAGTTGAGCCTGCGGTGCGGCGCATCGTGAACGATGTCCGGCGCAACGGCGATCGAGCTTTGCGCCGCTACGCGTCACGATGGGACGGATTGGGAAAGAGCGAACCTGTGCGCGTGTCCCAGGCCGAACTGCACGAGGCTTGGCAGAAAACCTCTCCGGAATTGCAGGAAGCGATCCAGCAGGCAGCAAGCAACATCCGACGCTACTGCGAATGGCAGAAACCGGAGGAGTGGCGGCGCGAAATTCACCCGGGAGTTTGCGTCGGCCAATTGGTGCGTCCGCTGGAATCGGTGGGCTGCTATGTGCCCGGTGGGCGGTATCCTTTGCCTTCGACGTTGCTGATGACGGTGATACCGGCACAGGTCGCGGGCGTGCCGCAGATTCGCGTAGCGTCGCCGCATCCGGCGCAGGCAACGTTGGCGGCAGCAGCGTTTCTTGGGGTGCGTGAAATCTATCGTGTGGGTGGCGCTCAGGCAATCGCGGCCCTAGCCTATGGCACCGAGAGCATCCCTCGCGTAAACAAGCTCGTCGGTCCCGGCAACCGGTACGTGACGGCAGCCAAGAAACTCGTGGCGTTCGATTGTGCTATCGAATTCCTGGCTGGTCCTACGGAAGCAGTATTCATCAGCGAGGAGGGCGATCCAGTTCTCATTGCGTGTGACTTGGTGGCGCAGGCGGAGCACGATACTGACGCGCTGTGCGTCTTGCTTACGAATTCGGGTGACTTGGCGGAGGCCGTGCAGACGGAAGTGCAGCGGCGCACCAAGACGAATCCAGTTGCCGCAGAATCGCTGGCCGGGCGTGGCGCCATTCTGTTGGTGAGTACGCTTGATGAGGCTGTCGAGATGGCGAACCGGATCGCGCCTGAGCATCTCACGCTGCCGGCCGCACTTGCACCAGCAGTTCAAAATGCGGGTTCGATTTTTCTGAACGAGTTCACGCCCCAATCTGCAGGGGACTACATCTCAGGCCCGAATCACGTTCTGCCAACCGGAGGGATGGCACTCGTGCGCGGCGGGCTGAGTGTTCTGGATTATGTTCGCATAATTTCTTGCCAGGAAATTTCCCGCAAGGGCATTCGCGAGATTGCGCCACCCGGCATTGTGTTGGCCGAAGCCGAGGGTCTGCGCGGACACGCGGAATCGCTACGGGTGAGGTGCTCTCATGCTTGAAGCGCGTGCCGCGGTAAAGAATTTGCATGCCTACCGGCCGCCGCTGGCCGGGCGTCAGGGACTGCGTCTTGATTTCAACGAGAGCACCGTTGGCTGCTCGCCACGGGTGCTGGAGAAGTTGCATTCTCTGGACGCCGAAACCTTGGCACGCTATCCCGAGCGTGAACCGGTAGAGGGAGAAGTGGCTGATTTTCTGGGGCTCAATGCGGCGCAGGTTCTGTTGACGAACGGAGTGGACGAGGCGATCCATCTGCTTTGCTCGACTTATCTGGAGCCTGGAGACGAAGCCATCATCGTCGTGCCGACGTTTGCGATGTATGCAATCTTTGCCCAGGCGGAAGGCGCCCGCGTAATTCAGATTCTATCCGGCGAGAATTTCGCGTTTCCATTGGAAGCCCTGCTGGCACAGATCAGCGCGCGGACTCGACTGATCGCGGTCGCGAATCCCAACAATCCAACCGGGGCGGCAGTGGCATGCAAGATTCTGCTTCAGGTCGCTCAGGTTGCGCCGCAAGCCGCCCTTCTGGTGGACGAAGCATATTTCGAATTTCACGGCGACACGTTCCTTAACTCCCGCGACCGGCCGGCGAATCTGTTCGTAGCCCGAACATTTTCCAAAGCCTATGGATTGGCCGGCCTTCGTATCGGCATTCTCGCCGGAGATTCAGGACAGATGGCGATGGTGCGCCGCGTCGCCTCGCCCTACAACGTGAATGCGGTCGCTCTGACGGTGTTGCCCGAGGCGCTCCGCGATCAGGAGTGCGTAAAAAACTATGTCGCCGAGGTGCAGCATGGCCGAGGACTATTGGAGCAGGAACTTCGAACCCTCGGTCTGCATTATTGGCCAAGCCGTGCCAATTTTGTGCTGGTGCGCATCGGTCCCGCTCATACGGAATTCGTTCAGGCATTGCGCGCCCGGGGCATATTGGTGCGCGACAGAAATTCCGATCCAGGATGCGAAGGTTGCGTGCGCTTGACCGTAGGATCGACCGAACACACGAGAATGCTGATCAGCACGCTGCGCGATGTGGTCGCGCACCTTAAAGACCGCCGCGAGAAAGAACGCCGCGAGGTACGGGTATGAGGAGAGCGAAGCTTCATCGTGAGACCGCGGAAACGGAGATCCAGATTGCACTCACCATTGAAGGTCGTGGGAAATACGAAATTTCCACGGGCATCCGTTTTCTCGACCACATGATGGAACTCTTTACTCGGCACGGCGGATTCGATCTGAAACTCACGGCGACAGGCGACCTGGACGTGGACCAGCACCACACCGTGGAAGACGTTGGCATTGCTCTGGGCGAGGTCTTCGATCGCGCACTGGGCGATCGGCGCGGAATTCTGCGCGCCGGATATTTTGTTATGCCTATGGATGAAACTCTCGGCCTCGCCGCCGTCGATTTCGGAGGACGCGCGGCCGCGGTGGTCGATACCAAAGTCCGTGCAGTGCGAGTGGGCGATCTGCAAGTGGAACTGGTGGCCGATTTCTTCGAAGGCTTTGCTCGGGGTGCGCGCGCCAATGTTCATGCGCGTGTCCTTTATGGACGCTCCACCCATCACAAGATCGAAGCGCTCTTCAAGGCTTTCGCGCGCGCCTTGCGCGTGGCGTGCTCGCGCGATCGGAGGCTGGGCCGCATGCTGCCGAGCACTAAGGGACTTTTATGATCGCTATCGTAGATTACGGAGCGGGCAATCTGAATTCCGTGAAGAAGGCGTTCGACTATCTGGGTGCCGAGGTTGTGCTGACGGACCAGCCTGAAACTGTTGCTGCCGCGAGCAAGATCGTACTGCCCGGTGTGGGGCATTTTTCGTCGCTTCGAGCGCTGGAAGCTACAGGCTTGCGGAAGGCTTTGATACAAAACGCTTCAGCCGGAAAACCGTTTCTCGGAATTTGCCTGGGCATGCAGTGGCTTTTTCAGGGAAGTGAAGAGTGCCGCGATGTTGCGGGAGCGGCACTGTTTCCCGGAAAGTGCCAGCAGTTTCCTTCGGACGTGAAGTCGCCGCACGTCGGTTGGAATTCTTTGACGGTTCAAAACCGTTCACGATTGTTTCGGGGCGTCGCACAAGATTCGTTTGTGTACTACACGCATTCGTTTTATGCACCTGTCGTGACGGAGACCGCGGCGGCCAGCGAATACGGGCTTTGGTTCGCGGGCGCCGTTGAGCTGGGCAATATTTTTGGAGTGCAATTCCATCCTGAGAAATCAGGGGACGTAGGGCTCGCCATCCTGAAGAATTTCTGTGAGGTCTAATTGTTGACCAAACGCATCATCGCCTGCCTCGACATGGATGGCGGCCGCGTTGTGAAGGGTGTCCGATTTAAGAATTTGCGCGACGCCGGTGATCCGGCGGAGTGTGCCACAGCCCATGCTCGCAACGGCGCGGATGAAATCGTGCTGCTCGATATCACCGCGACCAGCGGAAACCGGCGAACGCTGCTGGACGCAGTCCGCGGCACGGCTCGCTCGCTGTTCGTTCCGTTTACTGTGGGGGGAGGAATTCGCCGGCTCGAAGACGCAGTGGCAGTCTTCGATGCGGGCGCTGACAAGATTGCGATTAACTCGGCCGCAGTGCGCGACCCCGCATTGATCGGCAAGATCGCAGGGCGGTTTGGTTCCCAGGCGGTTGTGGTGGCAATTGATGCAAGAAAAGTTGCGGGAGGTTTTGAAGTGTTCGTTGCCGGAGGACGCGAGCCCACCGGCCGCGACGCCATTCAATGGGCGCGGGAGGCGGCCGCTTGCGGAGCAGGTGAGATCCTGCTGACATCGATGGACCGTGATGGAACGCAATCGGGTTTTGACTGCGGGCTCGTGCGCGCCGTGGCGGAATCGGTTTCGATTCCAGTCATTGCCTCAGGGGGGGCTGGATCAGCGCGCGATTTTATCGAAGTGTTTCGTGACGGACGCGCCGACGCTGCCCTGGCTGCGTCCATCTTTCATTTCGGCATTGAGAACATCGCGCAATTGAAGCGTGAACTACATAACGCCAGTGTCCCGGTGAGGTGGCCGTGTTAATTCCGTCGATTGATCTTATGGGCGGCAAGATTGTGCAGTTGGTGCAAGGCGAGAAAAAAGCGTTGGAGTTCGACGACTTCGATTATTGGATCGCGCGATTCTCTAAGTATCCTCTGGTGCAGGTGATCGACCTCGACGCGGCTCGGGGTGTTGGAAATAACTGCGCGATTGTGGCTCAGATTGTCCGGCGGCTCCCATGCCAGGTCGGGGGAGGGATTCGCTCCGCCGAAACCGCGCAAAAGCTTTTAGACGCCGGAGCCCGCAGAGTCATTTTCGGTTCTGTGTTGTTGAAAGATGGCGAAATCGACACCGAGTATTCCGCAGCGCTGGCCACGTCACTGGGCAGTGCGCCGCTGGTATTTGCTCTCGACTCACGCGGCGGCCGGGTTGCGATTGATGGCTGGCGTAAAGGGACTGCCGTTACCGCGTTTGACATGATTCGCGCTCTGGAACCTTTCTGCGAAACTTTTCTCTACACCCACATCGACACGGAAGGATTGATGGGAGGAATTCCGATGGACGTGGTCAGTGAAATTCGCAAAGCCACTTCGCGGCGACTGGTAGTCGCCGGCGGCATAAAGACTCAGCAAGAGATCGATAGCCTCGACGGGTTGGGGATGGACGCCGTCGTCGGGATGGCTTTGTATTCAGGCCGGCTCTCAGCCTGAGCTCAATCCATCACATCTACTCGATGGCGTCAGCAGAGTCCGATCACAGCCTACTCAATCGCGTGTTTCGTAAACCCAAAGTTCCGCTCCCCGGTTGGAGCGACCAGGGACCGCGAGGTAAAGGCTGTTGTGCTTGCCCACTTGGCCGTAGTAAGCGCTGGTTCGCGCCCCAATCGCGGTTGGAATTTTGGCGATGCGTTCGTATCGATCAGGATCAATTTGCTGGTAAACAAAGATGAAGCCCTCGGCGCTGGGAACGTATATGCGCTTGCGTGTCGCATCGTACGCCATGTCGTCCGAGTCGGCGGCGCCGGGCAGGCTGGCGATCACTTTACCGGTGTCTGTGTTCAACACCAATAACCGCGCAGGCTTGCGGGCCGCAACGAAAAGGCGATGGTGCTCTTCGTCAAGCGCCATGGGAAAGTTGGTCCCGGCTTCCTCCAGCTTCCATTTCTCGATGGCGTGAGTGTCGCGATTAATGACGGCGACCTGGCTGACAGAGGCCAAGTTTACAAAAATTCTTGGCCCCTTTTCTTCCAGTTGAAACGACTCGGGATGCGCGCCGAGTTCGAAATCGCCGTCGATGCGCTTGTTTGTCGTTGCATCGAACACGCCGATCGCTCCATCTCCATAGGCAACATAAACGCGTTTCGTCCGCGGATCGTAGCGGAGTTGATCGGCATCATCCGGATACTTGACGGTGTCGATGAGCTTGTAGGTTTCGGAGTCGAAGATCTTGCACGATCCGTCGCCTTCGTTCGAGACAACGATTCGGTCTGAGTCCGGAAGATAAAGAGCCATCTGCGGCTTGGTGAGGCCTTCATGAATGCTGTGGACTCGCTTGCCGCGTTGACTCTCGATCACCTCGACGCTGTCGTTTCCGTAATTCGCCGCGAAAACTCTGCCGGTCTTATTGTCGACCGCCATGTGATCGAAGCGACCCTGCACGTCGGGGATCGGAATGATTCGGACCAAAACGAGAGGGGCGAACTCGTCGTTGGATGGGTTGTCCTGCGCCGCGATGCCGATGGTGGCAAATAACAAAATAAAAATGCTGCAAAGCCTTTTCATATTCCTCCAAGAGCTGAGTCCTTCTCGCCACCGTCGACCATAGACCATAAATCTGAAAATAGGCCTAAGAATTCTGGATAGTTTGCGCTAGCATGGCTTGCCTGCCGGTTCAATGAGGTAGGATCAAGTGAATCGACAAGAGGTTTCACTATCCATGGACAAAGTTACGCGTCTTCGCTGCCTTCAAGGTGTTGCACTGATCGTTCTGTTGCTTTCGATTCTTAACATGCAACCTGCCGCGGCTCAGGGGAACGCCGGGGCAGACGCCGCCAACCACGGTGCTCAGGTGCATACGCTGAAGGTAACTCTGCTTTCGACGATGTTGGTGGCGGATATGAAGGGTTTAGGAGAATGGGGGTTTTCGGCGCTCGTCGAAGCCGATGGCCGCCGCGTTCTGCTTGATACCGGAGCTCATCCCGACACCGTGCTGCAAAATGCACGCGACCTGAACGTTGATCTGTCCGGCGTTAAGGAAGTGATCCTTACGCACTATCACTGGGATCACGTCAGTGGGCTAATGAGCCTGCGCAAGGAGTTGATGAAAAAAGATCCGGCGGCTATGTCAGTGGTCCATGTGGCGCGCGGGATTTTTTACAGCCGTCCCGGGCAACAGGGTGAAGCGAACACAATGATAGCAGTCAAGAAAGAGTACGAAGCGACCGGCGGAAAATTTATCGAACACGACGAGGCCTCGGAAATTTTTCCGGGGTGGTGGCTGACCGGACCAGTGCCCCGCAAATATCCGGAACACAACTGGAGCAGTACTGGAAAAGTACAAACTCCCGCAGGCTTGGTGGAAGATACAATCCCTGACGATCAATCACTGGTGCTGAACACACCGAAAGGGCTGGTAGTGATCACCGGCTGCGGACATGCTGGCATCATCAACATTCTCACGTTCAGCCGGGAGCAATTTCCAAACGAACCCGTCGAGGCGGTCATCGGCGGACTGCATCTTTTCCCGGCGACCGACGAACAGCTGAATTGGACGGCCGACAAGCTGAAAGATTTCAAAGTGGCGAATCTGTTAGGCGCCCACTGTACCGGCATCGAGGCGGTGTATCGGATTCGGGAACGGCTCGGCCTGCCCCGGTCGTCCGCTGTGGTGGGCAGCGTGGGATCGAGCTTCGTTCTCGGCGAGGGCATCCATCCCGGTCAACTGGCCAAGTGACATACGCTCTCGAGTTCGAACTTGTCGTTACTCGTCAGACCGCGGCAAAGCCTCCATCGACCGACATGGCGGATCCCGTTACCCAGGACGACTCGTCGCTCGCCAAATAGACCGCCATACCGGCAATGTCCTCCGGCCGACCAACTCTGCCGATGGGATGAGCAGCGACTCTGTCCCGGCGAAATGCCTCGGCATCGGCTGCCTGGCCGATCAGACGTTCCGTCAGTTCGCTCTCAACGAATGCCGGACAGATCGCGTTCACCCTGATTTTGTCATGCCCGTGGTCGACGGCCATGGCTTTGGTCAGCAGGATTACCGCGCCCTTCGAGGGCGAGTAGGCTGCGCGGTTGCGCGCGCTAACTAACCCGAGAACGGAAGCGATATTAATAATCGAACCGCCGCCGGCCTTCCTCATGTGCGGCAGCGCGGCACGCGATAGCAGCCAAAGCCCGCGAACGTTTACGTTGAAAGTTTCGTCCCACTGTTCTTCGGTGATCTGCTCCGAGGTTCCGACATGCAGAACTCCCGCATTATTCAGCAGGAAGTCGAGTCCGCCGAATCGCTTCACAGTCTCTTCCAGCAGTCGATTGATCTCGCTGGTTTTGGAAACGTCGGCCGCAATTGCAATCGCTGATTCGCCGATGTTGTGTGCAACTTCCTCAATACGATCCTTTCGCCTGCCAATCAGCGCGACTCGCGCCCCCTCTTTCGCCACTGCTATCGCGCATGCGCGCCCAATACCGCTTCCCGCACCGGTGATGATCCCAACTTTGCCTTTCAGACGTTCGCTCATAATATCCAATATAGCTGATGATCAAACTCAAACGCGTTACTGAAGCCGATCATAAAAAGAAATTAACCACCAAAGGCATGAAGGTACACAAAGGAAAACCCTGTAACAGAGGCCCTTCATGATAGTTCGTGCGCTTGGTAGTTCATTCTGTTTTCTGCGTGTGCGCAAGCGAACCCACCGCCCACTCGCTTGCGATCATTGACACCGGTTGCAGCGATGCGGTAATTAACAGGATGCGTCCCTACATACACTTCGAGTGGAAATCCATCGCCAACCAAGACTTGAAATTCTAAGGACAATATATTTTGATGAACACGAGAATGTCGCTCGCAATATTTGTTGCACTGGTCGTTACTTGTGCGTCCAGCGGCTTCGCAGCGAACCCCAACGACGCCAAAGTATCGATTCCCCTGACCTCGGTGCCAACATTTTCCACGGAGAACATCGGACGCCAGGGCCATTTTTACGTTGGGGGCAAATGGGTTGGCGAGTCCGGCAAAGAACACATGCGCGGCGCAATGTATGTCGAGGTGTGGGTGCCCAAAAAAATCCGGCATCCGTATCCCATCTTATTTCTCCAGGCAGGAGGCGGACAAAGTAGCATCGCGCTGCTGCAAACTCCAGACGGGCGGCCGGGCTGGGCCTACGATTTTGTGAACCAGGGCTACACCATCTATATGATGGATTTCCCCGCTCGGGGCCGTGCCGCGTATGTTCCGGGCCTCGATGGCGAAATAAGCGGTCCTCGCACCGCCGAGCACATGGAAGAAGTTTGGACCGGCGGCCACCCGCCCACAAGCCCAGCGCGCGCTTGGCCGCAATCGAAAAAATATACTCAATGGCCAAGCGACGCGCCGAATAAAGGCCAAATCGGCGATCCGGTATTCGATTATTTTGCCAAGACCGAACTCGGATTTCCGACCGCCGATGATATGGAACCCCTGGCTGCCGACGACCTGATCCAACTCGTAGACTTGATCAACAAACCAGTCATCCTGTTCCTTCACTCGCGCTTGGCAACTTCGGGATGGCTGCTCGCGGATGCGCGGCCCAAACTCATCAAAGGCATCATTGCCGACGAACCCTGGGGACCGCCCATCGAGAACGCGGAACTCGACGCAAAAGGCCCGGGGCACATTTGGGGTCTCACCAATTTTCCCATGCAATACGATCCACCCATCAAGGCAGCTTCCGAACTGCAAACCATTCGCGAGGAAAAGGCCGATGCGCCCGACCTCATCCCTTGCTGGATTCAGAAGGAGCCCGCTCGCAAACTGATCAACCTCGAAGGCATCCCGATCCTCAATGTTTCCGGAGAGGCCAGCTATCACCGGCCGTACGCCCGCTGTGTCGCCAAGTGGCTTAACCAGGCAGGGGTGAAGACCGAATACGTCAACCTGGAAGATGTCGGTCTGACCGGCAACGGCCACCAGATGATGTCTGAAAAGAACAGTGCCGAAATTGCGAAATATTTCATGACCTGGCTCGACAAGAACGTCCATTGATTTTGGACCGCCGCCCTGAATGGCTCACTGGCCGTTCTTTTCATGCGGGTTTCATACTCGGTGTGATAGTTTCTCTTGTTCGTGGGTGCTGTTGACTTGGTGAGACCCCGGAGGAAAGAGCAATGAAGGGTTTTCTGCTTGGTTTGATTGTCGGACTAGCAGCGGTTGCAATTGGTCTGTTTTCTTATTTCGCCATCGGCATGGCTCCGGTGGCTACTTCAGCAGCTCCCATGCCTCTCGAACGAACGTTAGCCAAGCTTGCGCTGCACGCCCGCATTGGCCGGGAAATGCCCAAGAACGCTCCCATCACTGCGAGTGAATCGAACTACTCAGCTGGCGCACAGATCTATCGATCCAACTGTGCCGTCTGCCATGGCCTTCCTGGACAGCCTGAGACCAGCATTTCTAAGGGAATGTTTCCGGACGTTCCTCAATTGTTTCGGGGGCATGGCGTAACCGATGATCCTGCGGGCGAGACCTACTGGAAGGTAAGCAATGGCATCCGCCTTACCGGTATGCCTGGATTTAAGAACACCTTGTCGGAAACTGAACGGTGGCAAGTCAGCCTTTTGCTGGCTGATGCGGACAAACTGCCTCAGGCGCTGAAAAATAGTTTGGCAGCCCCCCTGCTCGTCCAGTAGCGGGCGCAGGATTCGTTCAGAAGACCGTCCGAGGATCAGAAGAGGATCAGAAGTTGATGCGCCGGGCAAGCTGCTCAAATCGCGGATTGGAATGAAGTCCGCTGAGTTCCGGATCCAATTTCAAAAACGCTATCGAGGTGGATCGATCGTCAAAAGCTCTTTCGAGCCAGCCAATTGATCGGTCATTTTCGCCCAGTCCGGCGTAGACCAACGCGATCGCATAAGCGGGCACATATGTCTGTCCCAGTCGCCCTTCCAGATCCTGCAGCACCTTGTGAGCCTCAATCCCGTGCCCTGAAACTGCGTAAGCATGCCCCAGCGAGCCTTTGTAGCACGCATCTCCTGGGGACAGGTTTACAGCTTGCTGCAATTCCGAGATCGCCAAGTCATACGATTTCTTTTGCTCGTATGCCCTTCCCAAACGGAAGTGCGTCCGCGGAAAGCTAGGGTCGATTTCGATTGCTTTCTTGAGAATCTCAATTGCCTGATCGCCTTTCCCCGCAAGAGAATAAGTCCATCCCGCATTGCTACCGATGATCAATGAAAGCGGATCGTCCTCCATGGCATGCTGCGCCTCTATACTCGCTTCCTGGAACCGGCCCATCGCTGCCAGGTTTTCGCCGTACCAGGAGTGTGCCAAAGCATAATTCGGATTTTCGGCAAGGGAGCGCTGGAATTCTTTTACCGCCTCGGCCGCGTTCCAGTCATAGTAAAAATAAATGAAACCCATGCTGGCGTGGGCTTCGGCAAGTCCATCATCCATTTCGAGGGCTCGCTTGGCAGCTTCTTTGGCGGCAGGGAAGGCCTCTTTCGGCGGCAGCATCGCGTAAAGACCGAGCGTGGCATAAGAATCGGCAATGCCTACATAGGCCTCAGCAAATGTTGGGTCAAGAGCAATCGCCTGGCGGAAATATTCCAGCCCCTTTATCATCCCCTTCTCGGTTCGCTTGTTCCAGAAATAACGGCCCTTAACGTAGGCTTCGTATGCGTCTGGCCTGGCAGTCGCTCGCTTGGTGAACCGGCGCGTCTCCTCGCCGGTGAGCTTTAATCGGATGGACTGTGCCACCCGTTCCGACAGTGAGTCCTCGAGGGCAAAGATATCCGTATATTCCTTTTCGAAGCTCTCGCCCCAAAGCTGCACGCCGTCGCGCACCCGGATGAGTTGTACTGTTAAACGAACTCGATCCGCCCCGCGCTGAATGCGCCCATCAAGAACAGCGTCGACGCCCTGCTCCTGACCGGCCGCCTGAGGGCTGGTTTCTTTTTCCGCATACCTTTGGATGGAACTGGTTGGCCGAACGATGATCTTGCCCGTATTTCCCAGCCGCGTGATCAACGCATCCGCCATCCCCAGTCCCAGGTATTCGTCGCCGCTTTTTGCACCCAGGGTTTGGAAGGGAAGAACGGCAAGCGAACGTATCGCCGCCTCGCCTTGAACCGGGTTGGCCGCGCTTCCACGGCGAACGGCCATCCGGATCAGAAGCAGGAACGCGCCCAAGGCCAGTCCGGCGCCCAGAATCTTCCATACTAAAGTCCGCCTGGGGACAATGGCGGAGACAATGCCGGACTTGAACACCGCCGCCGAGACCGGTTCCTGACCTGCTACCTCTTTGCCTACTGTGCCAGACTCATAGGTCGGCACCATTGCGGCGGCAATTTCGGACTCGCCCACCCGCCTGACATCGGCGACAAACCGGTAGCCCCGTTTGGAAACCGTCTCGATGTACTTGTGCATCCCTCGGTCGTCGTTAAGAGCTTTCCTCAGCACCGAAACCGTGACCGAAAGATTACCCTCCTCGACAAAAGAGTCCCGCCAGACCGCCTTCAGTAGTTCTTCTTTCTCAACGAGATGACCGCTTCGTTCCACCAGGACAACCAGTAGATCAAACGCCTTCGGAGGCATCGGGACTGGTTGGCCGTCGCAGAGCAGGAGACGCTCCGGGGGATCTAGCTGAAAAGGCCCGAACTCATACAAATGCTTGACGGAAGTTTCCATTGGCTATCGAATAAATAAATTCTTAAGATTTCCTTTGGCGATTCCACGAGACTTTTCAGAGCCCAGAACGCTAGGTTTGCTGCCGCAGTCCTGCGAAAAATTAAAAGTCCCCTTGGGGAAAGAATTATAGCGCAGTTGGGGATGAGACAGGATCTGCAGATCATACGACATTCCATATTTTTATACTCAAAGGATTCGGGGTTTCGAACAACGCGCGTTTGCTGCCGTTCCATATTGGGAGAAGGTGATCTCAGGATTTCCGCGAAGGCAAACTGGCGGAAACATCCGGTGAACTCCTTCCCAGCTGCCCGCGTGGGTACTAAATTGATTGCAGTGGCATAAGAGTCTCCGATACGCGAACCAAAGGTCTTATCCGGATATTCCGGCCATTTCATGAAGTGCGAGTTTCGCTGTGGAATCCGTAAAGGAAATCGAGGGGGAATGATCGTACGCAATCGAAGTTGGGAAAATCCTGCCAGAACGCTGGTTGCATTCTTGGCGCCGATCCTTTTTATTGTACTGCTAACCCCGAGCGTCCACGCCCAAGTCTCCGGCGCCACGCTCAACGGCACTGTGACTGATTCCTCGGGCGCCGCCCTCGCCAATGTACAAGTCTCGATTAAAAACGAAGACACGGGCGAAGTCCGTACGGTCACGGTCGATTCGGCAGGATTTTATGCCGCGCCAAACCTCTTGCCGGGAAAGTATGACGTTTCCGCCGCGGCTGCGGGATTCTCGACCACGGTTCAGAACGGCATTACCTTAACCGTCGGTGCCCAGCAACTTCTCAATATCAAAATGCGGGTTGGCCAAGTCACTCAAACCGTCGAAGTGCAAGAACAAGCCCCGTCCGTCGATCTCGCTACCTCTACCATCGGCGGCGTTATCGGCCGAGAGGCTGTGGTGCAACTCCCCTTGAACGGCCGCGACTGGACCTCCCTCGCTACTCTCGAACCCGGAGTAGACTCCGTCGGTTCCATTCAGGCGAATACCGGCGGACCGGACCGCGCGCGCCGTGGTTACGGAGTGCAGATGACGATCTCCGGTACGCGCCCGACGCAGAACAATTACCGCATCGACGGTATTAGCGTGAACGACTATACCAATGGTGGTCCAGGCAGCGTCGAAGGCTCTACGCTTGGGGTCGACGCCGTTCAGGAATTTTCCGTCCTGACCAGCAACTATTCCGCGGAGTACGGGCGCACCTCCGGAGGCGTCGTCAATGCCTTGACCAAATCAGGCACCAACGCTTTCCATGGCGACGTATATGAATTTCTGAGAAATAGCGCGCTCGACGCCAGAAATTACTTCGATCCGTCGCAAATCCCAGCTTTCCGCCGCAATCAATTTGGAGCAGCCTTAGGCGGCCCGATCGTGAAGGACCGCACGTTTTTCTTCGTCGATTACGAGGGGCTCCGTCAGAATCAAGGCATCACTTCCCAGGCAATTGTCCCTTCGGCCGCCGCGCGCCAGGGAATCCTGTGTTCGCTCTGTCCGACGCAGACACAAGTGACTGGTGCGGCCAACCCCGATCCGGCCACTGGAATCGACAAGGCTGTCCTGCCCTACCTCGCCCTGTGGGGATTGCCCAATGCCGGCCTTATCGGCAACGGAGATCAAGGCACGTACTCGTTTACTGCTCCGCATATCACCACGGAAAACTTTGGCACGGCCCGGCTGGACCACAAGTTTACCGACAAGGACAGCATCTTCGGAAGCTACCAGTACGACTTTGCGACCGCGACCCAGCCTGACCCGGCGAACGACGTTCTGGTTGGCAACTCAACCGGCAGAGCCTATGTTGCCCTGGAAGAAACTCACATTTTCAGTTCGTCGGTAATCAATTCCGCCCGCTTCGGATTAAACCGGTCTCTTCATACTGCGCAAGGCATGAAGGCCATCAATCCGCTCGCCGCAAATCTGAATCTGGGCGAGAGCCCGGGCGCTGACAATCCCCAGATCGATGTATCGGGCTTCGTATCGATTCAGCCGGGATTGAACCAGATCGAGCGCCTGGATTTCTACGAGAATTCCTACCAAGGGTACGACGACCTCTTCTGGACGCATGGAATTCACAGCTTGAAAATGGGCTTTGCTGTGGAACGAGTACAGCTCAACGCGTTTGATCCCGCCCCCGCCGGCGAAATCGCCTTTGGCTCGCTGGCCGATTCAACGAGTAACGGGTTTTTTACGAACAACCCAATCTTTCTCGCTGCTCCGCTGCCCAGTGCCCCATTCATTCATTTCAACTTCCGCTCAAGTATTTTCGGCGGTTATATTCAAGATGACGTCCGCTTGCGTCCAACTCTGACGTTGAATCTCGGAGTGCGCTATGAGATGTCAACGGTTCCCTCCGAAGCCCACGGTCACCTGTCGGCGCTGCACAGTCCCTTCGGCCAGACTTTTGCCGATACGATCGTCGGTAAGAGTGTATTTCAGAATCCGACGTATAGAAACTTCGAGCCTCGGATCGGCTTTGCGTGGGATCCCTTCCGCAATGGCAAAACGTCAGTCCGTGGCGGATTCGCTATGTTCGATGTTCTTCCCCTTCCCTACCTGCTGGGACAATTTGCCACCAATACGGCTCCCTTCACCGAGAACGGCACAATCACAAGTCTCGGGCAGGGGACCTTCCTTACCCCCGCGTTCGATGCACTGGCTGCCCAAGCCGCTAATAATCTTGGCCTGCGCATCCCCTATATTCAGCCCAATCCCAAACGCGATTACCTGATGCAATGGAACCTGAATATCCAGCACGAGTTGGCGTCAAATCTCACGGCAAGCGTGGCCTACGTGGGATCCCGCGGTGTGCACATGATATTCCGGGCTGACGATATCAATTCCACGCAGCCCCTCAACGGCTCGAATCCGCCTTATCTATGGCCAGTTCCGGGAACCGGTACTGTGATTAGCCCCTCGATCGGTCGAATGGATACCTTGCAGTGGAACAACGATTCCTACTTCGACGGCCTGGAGGTGCAAATTGAAAAGAGAATGACCCACGGCTTCCAGGTCCAGGGCAGCTATACCTGGAGCAGGGCAATCGACGGTGGCGACGGCTCCATCGCCAGCGACTCCTTCGTCAATTCAATTCCGGCACTCTTTTACTTTCTTCCCAAGTATCGTCGCGCCCCTGCCGACTTCAACATCACACACAATTTGACTATGAATTTTCTGTGGAGTGTCCCCACGTCCGGTTCCTTACAAGGCCCTCTAGCGTGGGCGGCAAAGGGATGGCAGTTGGGTGGCATCATGCAGATAAAGACCGGAATTCCGTTCACTCCTCTGATTGGCGGAGATCCACTTGGATTGGGTAGCTCGGCTCCGTTCGGCTATCCCGACCGTCTGACCGGATCCGGTTGTTCGGCTCCAGTCAATCCTCGCAATCCCAACGGCTACATCAAAGTAAATTGCTTCTCTCTGCCGGTCGCAACTCCGGCGATCGCGGCGAACTGTGCTCCGTTCTCAGGCGACGGCAATCCCATCCAGGGCACTTGCGCCAATCTGCTCGGCAATAGTGGAAGAAACTCAGTGTATGGCCCCGGCCTGGTCGACTTCGACTTTTCCGTGGTCAAAGACACCAAGGTTTTTGAACGCCTGAACGTGCAGTTCCGCGCCGAGATTTTTAACCTTTTCAATCGTGCGAACTTCAACCCCCCGCTGGCCAACAACACGATATTCGACCAGGGTGGAGTTCCGAACCCTGCTGCGGGCGTTCTTGATTCCACGTCAACCAGCAGCCGGGAAGTTCAGTTCGCCTTGAAGCTTATTTTCTAACAGCGCAACCTCAGCGGGGGCACTCACGCAAGCAGTCGCGCGATGTGTCTCCGCTTTAACGACCTAGAACCGTAATAATAATCAGGAGTTGGGAATGTCGACAGTTGCGGGTGTGCATCCGATACCGTTCCTCATCGGAGGAGAATGGATTCAGGACAAGTCATCTTTTATAACGCATATCAATCCCGCGACCGGCGAGGTCAACTACGAGATTTGTGCCGGAACCGAAGCCCACATTGACTTAGCCGTGCGCACCGCTCACAAAGCTGCCAGCCAGCCCGCGTGGCGCAATATGCTGCCGCACAATCGGGCGCAAATCCTGAATAAAATTGCCGACCTGATGCTCGAGCGTTCCGACCTGCTCGCCCGCTGTCAGATGCTCGAGAACGGTAAAGTCTGGAAGGAATGCAAGAATCAAGTCATCAACGGCGCCGCCACTTTCCGCTTCTGCGCTGCCGCGATCGAAACCCTCGGTTCTGAGATCACGCCTCCCCGCGGCAATTATCTGAGCATGACGGTTTACGAGCCCTGGGGCGTTGTCGCGGCGATCACTCCGTGGAACTCGCCCATCACTCTGACCTGTAACAAAATCGCAGCGGCATTAGCCGCGGGCAATGGCATTGTCCTCAAGCCCGCCTCGTTCACGCCAACCTCTGGCATCGAACTGGGACGGATTGCTTTGGACGCCGGTGTTCCCCCAGGTGTACTGAACGTTGTACCAGGGGCTGGAAGCAAGATCGGCGACGCGCTGGTCACCCACCCCCTGGTACGCATGGTCTCGTTTACTGGAGGCACCGAGGTCGGTCGAAGAATTTCAGAACTGTGCGGCAAGAAAATCATACCCGCTGTGCTGGAACTCGGTGGAAAGTCCCCCCACATCATTTTCGCGGATGCAAATCTTAAAGCAGCGGCGGATGCCGCGACCGTGGCCATTTTCGAAGGAACCGGTCAATCGTGCACCGCGGGATCGCGTCTCTTCGTGGAGCGCAAGGTCTACGACGAAATGATCGCCATGATCATCGAACGAGCCCGTGCCCTGCGCGTCGATCTGCCCGACGCCCCCGGTGCGCAGCTTGGACCCAGCGCCAGCTTCTCCCAACGAGAGTACATCGAGAAGATGGTCGAAGGCGCGCGTAAAGAAGGAGCTGAAATCCTGATCGGAGGCGCCCGCCCCACCGAGCGGCATCTGGCAAAAGGTGCATTCTATCTGCCAACCATTGTGGCCGGCATCACCAACAAATCTCCCATCGCTCAGCAGGAGATTTTCGGCCCTGTGCTTTGTGCCATGCCATTCGACAACGAGGACGATCTTATTCAACAGGCGAATGACACCATGTTCGGTCTGGCCTCCGGCATCTGGACTGCGGATTACAAACGTGCCTGGCGCGTGGCCCGGGCCCTGGAAGCAGGCATGGTCTGGATCAACACTTATAAACAGTTCTCCACTGCAGCTCCGTTTGGCGGTTTCAAAGAGAGTGGACTCGGCCGCGAGAAGGGACTGCAGGGAATCAGAACCTATCAGCAGGTCAAGACGATGTTCTGGAGCATGTCCGACACCTTCGATGGCGGCTTCAGTATCGCGAAATAGTTTTCAAGGAAATAAGCGAACTAATAGAAGAGGAATTTGTATGCCGAAGAGCGAAGTACAATCCGCAGGCGTGAAGCAAGCCTCCAAGGGAGCCGCTTACATCGCGGACTTTCTTGTGCAACAGAAAGTCCCGTATCTGTTCGGAGTCTGCGGTCACGGCATTCTCGGATTGCTCGATGGATTATTCGACCGGCAGGAGGACATCAAGACCATTTCCGTGCACCACGAGGCGGTAGCCGGCTTCATGGCGGAGGCGTATTTTCGAATTACCCAAAAGCCAGTCGCCACCTATACCTCGTGCGGCCCCGGCTCGGCGAACCTTATCCTTGCCATCGCAGCCGCTTTCGCCGATTCCTCGGCGATGCTCAACATCACCGGCAACGTTCCCACCGGACAGTGGAACCGCGGGCCGTTTCAAGAGACCGGAAAATATTTCCAGGGAGATTTCGTCAACGTTCTCCGCCCCTACGTCAAGCGCAGCTTTCAACCAACCCGGGCTGACATGCTGCCACTCGCACTACGCCAGGCTTTCGCGTTGATGACCAACGGCCGGCCGGGACCGGTGCATATTGATGTGCCCCTCAACGTATTTGTGGAGCCCGTCGAAGAGCATGTCTCGCAACCCGACAATCACTGGCCTCTTACGGAATGGTCGCGCCCCGCAGCCGATCCCGCATCGGTGGACGAAGCGATTCGTCTGCTGCACCGTGCCGCGCGTCCTGTAATCGTCGTCGGACACGGAGTCGAGCTCAGCGGCGCCGAACCGGAACTACTCATGCTCGCCGAGAAGCTGCGCATTCCAGTTGCGACGACTCCATTTGGAAAAGGCGTCTTCGATCCGCGCCACGCATTAAGCCTGGGACCAACCGGCCGCAACGGTTCCTACATGGCCAATGCAGCATGCCGCAACGCCGACGTGATCCTGGCTCTCGGTACGCGCTTCGATGATCGTGCGACCAGCGCATGGCTTCCCGGTTTCACCTATAACATCCCGCAGAGCAAACTGATTCACGTGGATATCGATCCCACCGAGATCGGCCGCAACTTCCGCCCCGAGATCGGGATTATCGCCGATGCAAAACTCTTCCTGCAGCAGCTTCTCGCTGCCCGCGGCGGCGACGCCGATAGCGGCCGCAGCGCCTGGCTCGAACGCATCGATGGATGGCGCAAGCGATGGGCAGCCGCTACCACCCCGCCTCGAACCTCCGACGCCGTTCCGATTCGTCCCGAGCGAGCCGTTGCCGAGTTGCGCAAGGCGGTCCCGGCCGATGGCATCGTCCTCGCCGATGTCGGCATTCATCACAACTGGCTCGTCGCCGAGTGGGAAGCCTGGAAGACTCGTACCTTCCTTCAGACCTGGGGTTTTGCCTCCATGGGATTCGCCGTCGCTGGCGCTCTCGGCGCCAAACTCGCCGCACCCGATAAGCCGGTCGTCTCTCTCTGCGGAGACGGCGCTTTCATGATGAACGCCAGCGCCGTGCTCACCGCCGTTGAGTATGAGATTCCCGTCGTCTGGCTGGTTTGGAATAACTTCGGCTATTGCGCTATTCGCGATCAACAGCGCGGCTACTTCGGCAGCGATCGCGAGATTGCGACCAGCTTTACTGACGTCAACGGAAAACTTTACTCCGCCGATTACGCGATGATGGCCAGATCCATGGGTGCCGAAGGAGTAACCGTCGAGAAGCCCGCTGATCTCGGCCCGCAACTCGAAGCGGCCATTGCTTCCGGACGGCCCACCGTTCTCGATGTTCGTATCGATCGCGAAATCCGCCCACTTGCAACCGGCAGTTGGGATCTTCCGCCGATCCCCCATCCCATGCCGAACTTTGGCTGGGGAGAAGACGAGGGATGAGGGGAAACCGGCAATCGTCGGTTCATGGTCTCGCTCCTATTGTCCGGCATTCCCCTCTCAACCTCTCGCAAAGCGAGGCATGAGGAGCAGTCCGGAACTCGTCGAGAGCCTATGACAACAGGACCGATCATGGACGTTGCAGCTTCGCCCGCGGACCAAGCCGCAATCGTCGAAGGCGGTTCCCTGTGGTCGGGGAAGCGCTTATTTATCGCCGCCCTGTTGTTTCTTAACCTCTTTATTAATTTCATGCACCGAATTAACTTATCGGTGGCCGCGCCCGCAATCGCTCGCGATTTCAGGTGGGATGCAGGCAAGATGGGTCTGCTTTTTTCTTCCTATCAATGGACCTATTGCCTTTTTCTTTTGCTGTGGGGATGGCTCGCCGATCGAGCCAGCACTCGCATGGTGAACGGATTATCGGTCGCCATCTGGTCGGTGGCGGGAATGCTCACCGGCGTAGCCGCAACTTTCGGAAGCATGCTTGCGACGCGGTTGGCACTGGGCGCCGGCGAAGCGGCTTCCTTCCCGACTTCTGGAAAAGTTATCCGCCAGTGGTTTCCCGCGAAAGAACGCGGGCTTGCTACCGCCATTTTCAATGCCGGAAGTTTCGCGGGCCCTGCATTCTCCGCGCCTCTCGTGGCATGGCTGCTGCTGAAAGAGGGATGGCGAGTCTCATTCATGATCACCGGCTCTCTGGGATTTGTCTGGGTGATTTTGTGGTTGAAATTCTTTCGCCCTCCCTCCGACTGCTCCTGGCTGCCGGAGGAAGAACGAAAATACATTCTTGCTCAAACAGATTCCCGGGCAAAAGTTACGCCGCCTGAGGGCACCCTGCTTCGCCTCATGGGCCGCAGGACGATGTGGGGACTGTTCCTTACTCAGGGCTGCTGCGCCTACACCATGCTGCTGTTTCTTTTTTGGCTGCCTTCCTATCTCGTGCAATCGCGCCACATGTCTTTAGTGAAAGCCAGCTGGTTTACTTCCATTCCCTATGTCGTGGCAGTGATCTTGGGATTGCTAATCGGAAAACTCAGTGATGCCGTTCTCACCCGCGAATCCATCAGGCAAGGCAAGCGCCGCACGTTGCTGATTGTTTTCATCTTGTTGTCTTGCACGGTCCTATTGATCAACGTGGTGGCGAACGAATTACTCTTGCTACTGCTGATTTCAATCTCGCTGGCATGCATCTCTAGCGCCCTCTCGTTGAACATTACCCTCACCAACGATTTGGTTTGGAACCCTGAAATGGTCGGCGTAGCGATGGGTTTCCTCATGCTGGGCGGAAACATCTTCGGATCTCTCGTGCCCATTGCAACGGGATACATCGTGAAATGGACCGGCTCTTTCGACCTTGCGTTTTATTTGGCGGGATTTTTGTTATTCGCCTCAGCCCTGATTTGTTTTACCATGACGCGCCAGCCGCTTAGCTTTGAAGAAAGCATATGAACAATCGCCCTGAACAACCCTGGTCTCTAAAAATGGTCGCTCCTCTGGAGCCGGGCATCGTGTGCATTGATATCGACCGCATGCTCCAGTTTTATACAGAGGTTGTGGGACTCAAGTTTGCAACCGACGCGGAAGCGTCCCCGGAGATGAGCGCTGAGTTTGGAACTGGACCGCACGGCTTTAGGATCATTCGCCTGCAAACCCCGTACGGAGAAAGAATAAAGCTGATTCAACCCAAGCAAACTGTCCTCCAGCAGAATCCGGTCCCCGAATGGGTTTTTGAACGGCAGGGCATTACCTATATCACCTTTGTCATCGCTCAGGTCCAGGAAGTCGCGCTGCGGTTGAAAAAGTTTGGAGTCGAGGTGATGAGTAAAGATCCGGTCGAGATTCGCAAGGGCATCACCGCTATCTTTGCGAAAGATCCGGAAGGGAACTTCCTGGAATTCGTCGAATATGCGGATCTCGCATCTTATCGCCCCGACCTTTTTAAATGGCGTCAATTTTTCTAGGGCGGAACAAATTTACTTGGAATCCACGCGCAAACCGGACCTTTTTGAGGGATCGCTTTACCACTGAAAATGACCACTGAAAATTACACCGAACCATCTTCCGCCTCTCTTCCGCCGCCACCAACCGACTCCAGAGGCAAGCCGTTTTATGCCAGCTTGTGGTTCCAGGTGCTGGTGGCCATGGTGCTGGCAGTAGCGTTCGGCCATTTCAGTCCGACTCGCGCAATCGCCATGAAGCCTCTTGGGGACGCCTTCATCCGGCTGATCTCGATGGTGATCACGCTGGTTATTTTTTGCACCGTGGTTTCCGGCATTGCTGGCATGGAGGACATGCGCAAGGTTGGACGCGTCGGCGGCAAGGCGCTCTTGTATTTCGAAATTGTTTCCACGCTGGCGCTGGTGGTCGGGTTGGTGGTGGGAAATCTGGTTCAGACGGGCCGGGGCTTCAACGCCAATCCCGCCACTCTCGACGCACATGAAGTTTCCGCCTACGCCGGTCAGGCCAAGGCCCAAAGTCTCACCGATTTCCTGATGCACATCATTCCCACCACTGTGGTGGATGCCTTCGCCAAAGGCGACATCCTCGAAGTTCTCTTCGTGGCTCTCCTGTTCGGGTTCGCGATGTCAGCCATGGGCCGGCGGTGCAAGCCGCTGTTGGATCTGATCGAGGCCTTGATGCAAGCCGTATTTCGAGTTGTGGGAATCGTGATGAAATTTGCTCCCATCGGCGCCTTCGGGGCGATGGCTTTCACCGTGGGAAAATACGGCATCGCTTCGCTCGGTCCATTGGCCAAGCTGATTGGGACCTTTTATATAACCTGCATTCTTTTCGTTCTAATCGTGATGGGAGGAGTGGCCCGCGTTGCCGGATTCAACATCGTCAAATTGTTGGTCTATCTAAAAGAAGAAATCCTCGTAGTGCTGGCTACTAGTTCGTCGGAGACCGCGCTGCCCACCCTGATGGAAAAATTGGAAAGGCTGGGTTGCTCGAAATCGCTCGTCGGTCTTGTGGTGCCCACCGGATACACTTTCAACACCGACGGCACCAGCATCTATATGACCCTGGCCGCACTCTTTGTTGCGCAAGCCACGAACATTCACTTGAGCCTGACCCAACAACTCACAATTTTAGGTGTGGCAGTTCTTACCTCAAAGGGCGCGAGCGGCGTGCAGGGCGCGGCTTTTATCGCACTCGTGGGAACGCTTATGGTAATTCCGGGCATCCCGGTTGCCGGCATGGCTCTGATTCTTGGCATCGACCGTTTCATGAGTATGTTCCGCGCGTTGGTTAATATGATCGGCAACGGAGTTGCCACACTCGTCGTGGCTCGTTGGGAGCATGAACTTGACCGCGAGACATTGCAGCGAAACCTGGCATGATCCGGCCGCATCGCGCATAAACAAAGCGCGCATAAATAAACTGGCCGGCAGATCAATAAAGTGAGACCCACGTATGAATTCGAAAAAGACAATTTCACGCCGCGCTCTTTTAACGCAAGCCGCCCCAGCGCTCGCCACTGGTCTTGCAGCGATCTCCTCCGCCCGTTTTGCGCTTGCGCAAGAGCACGCGCCGAACCCCGCAAATAACAGAACTAACGAAAAAATCTGGAGCGGCGAATACTGGGCCAAGAAAGGCGAGCTCTCCCTCTATATCTTTCGCAAGCGGCTGGGCGCGCCAAAATCCGGCGAGCCAGCAAAGCCCATTCTTTTTCTGGCGCACGGTTCGTCCGTCTCAGCCAGACCGACTTTCGATCTTACCGTCCCTGGCCATGACGATTACTCCGTCATGGATAAGTTCGCCGAGTACGGCTTCGATGTCTGGACCATGGACTTCGAAGGCTACGGCAAATCTTCGATCGGCCCCGGCAATTCGGACATTGCCTCCGGAGTAGAAGATTTAAAACTAGCTTCCGAAGTGATCATGCGCGAGACGCGTCAGACCCGCTTTCATCTCTATGGAGAGTCGAGCGGTGCGCTGCGAGCCGGCGCCTTCGCCATGGCCGCGCCTGATCATGTCGACCGCCTGGCTCTCGGCTCATTCACATGGACGGGCCAAGGTTCATCCACGCTCGCAAAGCGTTCCGAGAATCTCGACTTCTATCGCACCCACAACCGCCGTCCGCGCAATCGAGACATGGTTCGCAGCATTTTCACTCGAGACAAGGCGGGAACTTCGGACCCCGCGGTTGCCGAAGCCATGGCCGATGCGGAATTAAAATTTGGCGACTCCGTTCCCACCGGAACCTATCTGGACATGACCACGCGTCTTCCACTCGTCGATCCCTTGAAGGTTCTGTCGCCGGTGCTGATCGTGCGCGGAGAATATGACGGCATCGCAACAGAAGAAGATCTACTCAACTTCTTCCGCAAGCTTCCCGTACAGGACCGCGAGTTCGTGATTCTGCCAGGCGCCTCCCACTCGATCGGCCTCGGCTTAAATCGCCAGCAATTCTGGCATGTCCTGCATTGCTTTCTAAACATGCCAAAACGCATGGATGTCCAAAAATAGAATCAGTAGCTATTTTCAAAGTCGTATGAGCCTCGATGACCAGTCTCACAAGCCCCGGGCTGAACCCGCTGGCGTCACACTGTTATCCCGAAAAAATCGCTCCCGATGCTCCCGGTCTCGGAACGCCTCAGTCCCTCCTCGCCGGGTAGTCGATAATGCTCCCGCAAGATTTCCATAAGCCAGACAGCTTTCGACATCGGCGCCCTGAATGTATTGCGAAATGAATCCCGCATCAAAACTGTCTCCTGCTCCCACAGCGTCGATTGGGTTCACTCTCACCGGAGACGCCTCGAAGCGCTCGGTGCCTCTCCGCGCCATCGCCCCGGATGCCCCTCTCTTAACCACCACCAGCGGAACGATCTCAGCCAGCAGCCTGGCAGCCTCTTCCAAATCTTCCGCTCCCGTGATTCGAGAGGCCTCTCTCTCATTCGGCAGGAATACATCCACGTATCGCAGAGCCTCCCGCAATCCACCCTGCCATCGATCTTCCGGATCGTCGTTGGTATCCATCGATATCGTGAGCCCCGCCTCCTTCAATCTTCGCAAAACTTCCGGAACGCGCGCCTGTAGCGTGCTTTGCAGGTAAAACGACGACAAGTGAAAATGCCGCGATGACGCCAGATAATCGAAATCCAGATCCTCAAAGCCCACCCTGGAAATTGTCCCCAGGTAAGTAACGATGTTCCGCCAGGTATCACGGCCCAAAATCACTGACATCCCGGTCGCAGTTCCATCCGTCGATCGTTGCACGCGCGAGACATCTGCCCCCGATGCCGCCATTTGTTCCAGGGCAATCTGACCCATGGAATCATCCCCGACGCGCGAAATAAAACCTACCCGAGCGCCCAGCATTGCCAGGTTGTGCGCGACAATGGCGGAGGATCCGCCCAACGAAACCGTCATGTCGCTGGCCAGAAGTTCCCGCTCCGGCGGGAGTTCGGCTGGCAGCCCGTACAGAATCAAATCCAGATGCAACTCACCGGCGATCGTCACGTCGAATTGCGGCATGGTATGTATTCGATTATCTCCTCTTCTTTTATAACGTTAGCACCAGTTTTATAACGTCAGCACCAGATAATGGACCACAAGTGTCGAACTTTCGACACTTGTCAAAGAAACCTCTCGACACATTCGACAACTCCGTCCGTTAGCGCACACTTGCCTCCCTGCAATCTGCTTTTCCGTTCAACCACTTCGACCTCGGATTCCCGCGACATCACTTTGGCACTTCTCATGCCTCTAGCTCCCACCAGATGAAAGCCTTGTGCGCCGGAAGCCCCCAGCCACGAGGGCGAATGAAAGGCGAGTGCGATGGCAACAGCCGCCAAATTCCGCATCGACGTAGCAATCCACGACCTCTTAATGAATTCCAACCAGCGCCCTCCCGCGCCGGCGCAAGCCATGGGCCTCGAACTTCCGGTGCCGATTTTTCCGCAATTCCCGGAGCGCCTCAGCGATCCCGGCCCCGAGTCCCCCCCAGAGAAGCGAAAATGGGGCCCGAAAGATGTCTTCCGCTATTCTCGCGGATGGCTCGGGCCCTACGTTCGCTCGCGAGTTCTTCCCGGAGAATTCCACCCCATTACTGCCTACCTTTTTGTCGAGTACAAATGCAATCTCGACTGCTGGTATTGTTGGTCCTATAACAATAAGGTCAAGGGCATGACCGAGGATGTGGCTCGCCGCTCCATTGACTGGCTCCACGACAACGGCTGCCGCGTGCTCGCGCTGATGGGTGGCGAGCCTCTCCTGCGCCCCGACTTCATTCACAAAGTGGTCTACTACGCCGCTAAGAAAGGCTTCTGGGTCTACATTGCCACCAACGGACGTTTGCTGCGCCCCGATGTTGCCGACCGCCTGGGCGACGCCGGCGTAGCAGTATTCAACTTCGCTCTGGACTCTTGGGATCTCCAGCCCAGCCTGCCTAAAGCTCTGGTTCCCTCGCAAGAAAATCTGGAACACATTCTACGAAAGCAGTATGCGCATCGCTATCTCGTCTTCTTCAACATCAACATCTGCCGCAACAACCTTCAGGACGTTAGAAAGCTCACCGAATACGCCCACGACCATCGCATCGCCACCGACTATCACATCAATGAAACTCCGATGCTCGAGCAGGACGACCACTTCAAACATCTGTACGACAACCCGACTTACATTCGCCCGGAGGATTGGCGCGAGATCGATTCTCTCGTCGATTGGCTGGTGGAGAAAAATAAGGCCGGCTATCAGATGGTGAACTCCGTGCAACGCCTGCGTGAGATAAAAGCTTTCATCCGCATGTCTTCGGGACTCGATCTCAGGGAGTATGGCTGGAACGGCGACGGCACCAAGGGTAATGGGCACCAGGCAGAACTGCTCGCCTCCATGCCCGGCATTGTTCAGGAAGAAAATGGCGAGCTGCGTTTTGCCGCATGGAATTGCCGCGCCGGCCAGAACAATGTGATCATCCGCACCGACGGCACCGTCGCTCCGTGCTTCCCCATGTATGGAGCGACCTTCGACTGGGGCAACATCGACCAACCCAAATTCGATCAGGGTCAACTATCTGCCATGAAGTCAACCTGCCAGCAGCATTGTTTCTCAACTTTGAACCATAACTTGGCGTACTGCTACAACGACGCCCGAGTGATCAAGTGGTTATGGGCCAATGCCAGGAACAAATTTCAGGGCGGAGTGCGCAGCTTCGAGGATTGAACAGGGCAAAGAAAAGGAAAAGGGAAAGCGAAACGAAGGAAAATCCAATATGGAGTACAGAAAATATGTTCGCTCGGGCTTGTGCCGTAAAAGAATTTCTGATAAAAAAGCCGCAAGATCAGCCTCGCTTCGTCAGCGGAGGGGAATTTATAAATCCGCAGACAACTGCTTCTTGAGTTGTCTGCATCCCAACGCGATCATTTTGCTTAGTCCGGCGCCCACGGGACTTCTTCGATGTAGTTCCGCCGGTGTAATCCTTCGAACCTCCTAGCCCGATTTTGGAGTTCGGATGAAGTTCGCTAGAAAATCTGTAGTAACGCGGATGTCTTCACATCCCGCTCTCCGCTGCGCTGTGCCTTCTGTGAGCATCGCTCGCCGGCTGCCAAACCGGCGACTTCTTCACGTTCTCGCTCCCGTGTTTGGAGCCACCACTCTCAACATTCAACCCACTGCCGGAGGATCTTATGGCGACGAATTTCGTACAGATTGAAAATGATTCGGAAATCAAGCAGCGCCTCGAAGCAGAGCGCATGCGTCTTCGTAAAATCGCCGGCCTTGATCAGCCCGCGCACTTTCATCGTCCGATCGAGCGAGCCTTCACCGCGGAAGAGCGCAGCCGCGTCACGATACTTTTCGGCGGCTTCACCTGGAAGCACGAGGATCTGATTCGCGCCGTATTCCAAGGCTGCGGATATCGCTGCGAAAAGCTGCCCGTGCCCGATGTGCCCGCGTTCCAGAAGGGCAAGGAATACGGCAACAATGGCCAGTGCAATCCCACATATTTCACCGTGGGGAATCTGGTGCAGTATCTGCAGTTCCTCGAGAAGGAAGGCATTCCCCGCAAGGACATTCTCGACAACTATGTTTTCTTCACCGCTGGCTCCTGCGGTCCCTGCCGCTTCGGCATGTATGAGGCTGAGTATCGCTTCGCCCTGAAGAACGCCGGCTTCGACGGCTTCCGTGTCCTGCTGTTCAAAGACAGTGACGGAATCAAGGCCGCTTCGGGCGAGCCGGGATTGAAGTTCACCGTCGACTTCGGATTCGGCATGCTCAACGCCATGCACCTGGGCGATGTCTTCAATGACATGATCTATCAAATTCGTCCTTTCGAAAAGAAAAAGGGCGAGACGGATCGCGTCTTTCGTGAAACGGTGGATGGGCTCTGCGAAGATCTCAGGAATCGGGATTCGTTCGAAATCGAAGAACTGGCTCCAAACTGGGCCAAGCCAAAGTTCAAGAGCAACAAAATTCTACGAAACACTTTCAATGTCTTTGGCAAGATGAACGAGCATCTGCGTGGAAAAGATTATCTGTCCGCTCTGGCCGCCGCCCGAGAAAAGATGGACGCCATTGAAGTGGACCGCACGAAGGTGAAGCCGGTAGTCAAGATCACAGGCGAATTCTGGGCGCAGATCACCGAGGGCGACGGTAACTTCCATATGTTCGACTTTCTTGAGCGCGAAGGCGCACAGGTTCTGGTCGAGCCCATTGCTACCTGGGTCGCGTACCTGATGTATCAGGCAAAGGCGCATGCCAAAGCCAAGTGGCCCGCCAATCGTCCGCACCGAAATCCGGAATGGTGGGAATTAAAAAAGCATTTGGCCAATGACATGGGACTACGCAAGAAGTTGATCGGTCTGAGCATCGGCGAATGGATGTGGAACGGCCTGTATCACCGCACCATCAAAAACCTTGGCGGGATTACTCATCACCTCGTGCCGCAAACTGAGCTGGCTGAGATGGCTCATCCCTTCTACAACCAGTTTGCGCGTGGCGGAGAAGGGCATCTTGAAGTCGGAAAAAATGTCTACTACACCGTTCACCGTCTATGCCACATGGTCTTGGCGCTGAAGCCGTTTGGCTGCATGCCTTCGTCGCAGTCCGATGGAGTTCAATCGGCTGTCATCAACAAATTCAAAGACATGATCTTCCTTCCCGTCGAAACCTCGGGCGAGGGCGAGGTCAACGCGCACAGCCGCGTGCAAATGGCTTTAGGCGAGGCCAAGGTAAAAGCCAAGACAGAGTTCGAACAATGCCTGAAGTCTACCGGCAAGAGTCTTGACGAAATTCGCGAGTATATCTTCGACCATCCCGAATTGAAGCGGCCGTTCTATCACGTGCCCCATCGCGACGGGATTGCGGGTACGGCCGCGCAGTTCATCCTGCATGTAAATGATCGCATGAACAAAGACAAAAGCGGCCGGCCCTGGCGCCGTGCACGCGTGCGGGGGATTGCGCTTCCCAACGCTGCTTAACCTATCCGGCCGGTAGCGCAACATGTGGCGATGCCGGACGCTTATTTCTCGCAGGAACCTGATCGGAGAATTCAATGCACGACCATCTTGCACAAGATCCTAAGCCGCCTCAGCTGGTGAACATCGCCGCGGCGCCGTATCAAAAACCCCACGATCATCATACGAAATTCCTCGTGGGCCTCGACGTCGGTTCCACCACCGTAAAGGCCACCGTGGTTGACGCGGCGACGGACCAGATCCTCTGGCAGGACTATCAACGGCACGAGACGAAGCAACCGGAGAAGACTCTTGAATTTCTGCGCCGCATGGACGCCGAAGTCGGAATCAACCGGCACAACACGCGCATGTTCATGACCGGATCCGGCGGCGGCGGGATTGCCGAGCAGATTGGCGCAAAGTTTGTGCAGGAAGTTACGGCCGTGTCATTGGCGGTCGAGAAGCTCCATCCCGAAGTGTATTCGGTGATTGAGTTGGGCGGACAGGACGCAAAGATCATCGTCTTCAAAGATGATGACGATACGGGACGCAAGAAAAAGATTCCTTCGATGAACGATAAGTGCGCGGGAGGCACTGGCGCGGTCATCGACAAAATCAACGCCAAGCTGAAGATTCCGGTAGCCGAGCTTGCTGTGCAGGGCTACCGCGGAATCAAGCTGCATAAAGTCGCCGGCAAGTGCGGCGTCTTCGCCGAGACCGATATCAACAGCCTGCAGAAAGTCGGCACGCCTCCGGATGAATTGATGGCTTCGCTTTTCGAAGCGATCGTGCTCCAAAATCTAAGTGTGCTGACTCGCGGCCATACGCTGCGTCCTCATGTTTTATTGCTGGGCGGCCCTAACAGCTTTATCAAGGGCATGCGCGAAGCGTGGCAGGCCAACATTCCCCGCATGTGGCAGGAGCGCAAAGTCGCTGTCCCGGACGGCGCTAAGCCCGAAGATCTAATCAAAGTTCCGAACAACGCGCAGTACTTCGCGGCGCTAGGCGCGATCGAGTTCGGCAAGAGCGAAGACGATTGCGTCGGATGCTATCAGGGTTACGAAAAGCTGGTGTATTACATCGAGTTCGGCCGACAGGAAGAGAAAGCGAAATCCGGTGCCAAAGGTTTAGTTTCGAAAGATGGAGAGCTCGACGGTTTTAAGGAAGCATATCGCCGAAAGAAATTTATCCCGGCGACATTCCAGAAAGGCCAGACCGTTGGCGGTTTTATCGGCATCGACGGCGGATCGACTTCCACCAAGGCAGTTCTCCTGGATGATCGTGGAGACATCCTCTGCAAAGCGTACCAACTCTCCAACGGCAACCCAATCCAGGACACGATTGAGATGTTCGAAAACCTGCGCGGACAAGTCGAGGCGCAGAATGCCAAGCTCGAAGTGCTGGGAGTAGCCACCACCGGCTACGCCAAAGATATTTTGAAGGACGTCCTGCACGCGGACGTGGCACTGGTGGAAACCGTGGCTCACACTGAGTCCGCGCTAAAGTTCTATGAAGATCCGCACGTCATCGTCGACGTGGGCGGGCAGGATATCAAAATCATCATCCTGCACAATGGCCGCGTGAAAGATTTCAAACTGAACACGCAGTGCTCAGCGGGCAATGGCTACTTTCTGCAATCGACCGCGGAAGGCTTTGGCTTGGGCGTGGAACAATATGCCGATCTGGCTTTCTCAGCGCAATCGATGCCAGTCTTCGGTTACGGCTGCGCCGTGTTCATGCAATCGGACATCGTCAACTTCCAGCGTCAAGGCTGGCGCGCAGAGGAAATCCTTGCGGGCCTCGCCGCCGTTCTGCCCAAGAATGTATTCCTCTATGTCGCCAGCATTCCCAACCTCGCCGCCTTAGGCACACGCTTTGTGCTGCAGGGCGGCACGCAGAACAATATGGCCGTGGTGAAAGCCGAAGTGGATTTCATCCACAACAGCTTCCGCGCCGCTGGCAGGAAACCAGAGATCATCGTGCACGAATTCTGCGGTGAGTCCGGCGCGATCGGCGCCGCGGCGGAATCTCTGCGCCTGTGGCGCAATGGCCTGCAAACTACCTTTGTCGGATTGGATGCCGTTCGAAAAATCCAGTACCGCACTACGCGCAACGAAAGTACGCGTTGCAATTTCTGCAAGAACAACTGCCTGCGCACCTTCATCGATATCAGAACTGCTCCGAAAGATGAGATGAGCATTATTCCCGTTGAGAAAGTCACCAAGGTTCCCTTGATGCATGGCGAACAACGGCTGATCATCGCAACCTGCGAGAAAGGCCTGGTCGAAGACGTCAACGACATGAAGGACATCAAGGCTGGCATCGACGAGATCAAAGACAAGTATCCTAACTTCGTCGACTTTGCTGCCCATGAGGTCTTTCGTCCAATCAATGCGAAGAGCGTCGCCGACCCCATTCCAGCCGCAACATTCTGGAACAAGTCCGCCAAGAACAAAGAACGCATTGCGCTAATGGAGAGCCGGAAGAAACTTCGCGTCGGTATTCCCCGCGTGCTCAACATCTACACCTACGCACCCCTCTTCAACGGATATCTCGAAAGCCTGGGCGTGCAGCCGGAGAACATTATTTATTCCGACTACACCAGTTCCGATCTTTATCGCGCCGGCGCCAGTCGTGGCGCTATCGACCCCTGCTTCCCCGCGAAAATTGGGATTTCGCACGTCTACAACCTCATTCAAGAGAAGCATCGCAAGAAGCCGCTGAACGTAATTTTCTTTCCCATGTATGACGTGCTCACTTCACCTCTCGTGAAGATCGTAGGAGCGAACGCCTGCCCGACCGTGACCGCAACGCCGGAAACCGTGAAGGCCGCATTCACCAAAGAGAACGATGTCTTCGCCGAGCACAACGTGAAGTACCTTGATCCCGTTCTAAACTTTGCCGATCGCAAGCTCTTCGCTCACCAAATGTTGCAAGCGTGGCAGCCACTTCTCGGCCTCTCGCAGGAAGAGAACGACCGCGCGATCGAAGTCGGCTACAAAGCGCTCGAAAATTACGAAAGCAGCATCCGCGGCCGCGCCCGCGAGGTTCTCGACCAACTTGAACGCGAGGACCGCATCGGCATCGTCATGCTGGGCCGGCCCTACCATCACGATCCCGGCTTGAATCACGAGATCATGGAAGAGTTTCAGAAACTCGGGTATCCCATCTTCTCGCAGAACACGCTGCCCTTGGACGAAGACATGCTTGAGCGGCTCTTCGGCGACGAGGTCCGCGCCGGCGTGATCACTCATCCGCTCGACATCACCGATGCCTGGAAAAATTCCTACTCGTGCAGCACGAATCACAAAGTGTGGGCTGCAAAATTCACCGCGCGACATCCGAACCTGGTGGCGCTTGAGATTTCCAGCTTCAAGTGCGGCCACGATGCGCCCATCTATGGCGTGATCGAAGGAATCATCGAGCAGTCGGGCACGCCCTACTTCTGCTTCAAGGATCTCGACGAGAACAAGCCCTCGGGCTCGATCAAAATTCGCGTTGAGACCATCGACTACTTCCTGCGGCGCTATCGCGAAGAAGTGATCCGCAAACGTAAAGCAGCCGACAACATCGAAACGCAACTCGCGGCTATGGAAGCGGAGCTCCGGGGATCGACAGCCTCGCAACTTTCAATCGAGCCGCAGGTGCAGGAGATGGCCGCGGACTGAGTGTGACTTGAATGATGTGGAGCGCGCGCCCTCGCCTGCTTTTTTTCCGAAGAGAGGCGCTCGCAGATCCGTCGAAGTGTTCCGGCGGGAACATTTTAAAATCACAAAAAATTCTGGCGTAAGTTGTTGAATCGGCGTGTGCGCCTTAAGGCGCCTCAATGGATACAACAGGTTACGGCGATGAAAAACGTCTACTTTCGAGGACGTTGGCATACCTACGAAAGTAGACTTGACACGATTGCGACGAGCTTTTTTGCGGACGCAAAACAAGCGGTCCAAAACAAGCGTTGGACTTTAGCACGCTGCTATTTGAGCTTGACTAACACCGCGACATCAGACTCCGAATAATACTTCTTCACATCTGCTCCTCCGTACTTCTCGCGGAATTTATCGACCACAGACTTCACCGCCTTCGGGCCCGTTATCGGCACGGCTTGAAATTCCGCATTCACTCCTCGCGCATCAATGCCAATCGCAGGATTTACGACGAGATTCTTGTACCACTGCGTCTTCGACCCCGCTACCGGGAGTAGATAAAGCGTCTCGCCCTCCAGCACAAACCACACCGGCATCGAGATCTTCCGCTTCGACTTTCTCCCAACCACGCTGATCTTGATCTGCCGGTAGCGCTCCAGTCGTTCTTTAAGCCCATCCTTTGCTCTCGCCATGGCAAGCTCCTCCTCGCTCTATGGAAACGCGCCACTGCTTTCTACTTTATGAGAACACATCTTCTTGAGTATCGGGGCGCCGCGCGTATTAACGTGCCAATTTAGCCCCTAAGACCTGCACCGTATCTGTCCGATTGGTTATAGCACCGAAGACTCTTGCTCTTAGCGGTTAATGGAGTATCCTTTCAACATGGCTGGAAAGTGGCTGGAGATCGCGCAGAAAATGGCCCGGGATGCCCGTGCTGGCCTGGCGATTGAAAAAAAGCGTTTGAACGAAATTCTTGCCGAGCGGCAACGAAAGCAGATTCCATCGTCAAGCCAGTCGTCTCGTTGAAGCGTCCCACGCTTACATTCGTTGCTGGAGCCAACGGCTCCGGCAAGACCACCCTGACCCGCTGGAACTCAGGGCCGTTCCGAGAGATTCCGGTCCTCGATCCCGACACAATTGGAAACACGCTCCAGTCAAGCTCAACGTCAGCATTTCCCGTTGCTGGCGCGCGACAAGTTCTGAAGTCTGCGAACGAAAATCTAAGAAAAGCCAAAAGCTTCGCCATTGAAACCACTCTGGCTGGGAAGAATTACTTGCGGATGATGCTCGAAGCTCGAACTCGCGGCTTCGAGATCGTGTTGGTTTACATCGGGACCGAGAACGTCGAGATCAATCTGGCACGAATCAGAAATCGGGTCCTGGCGGGCGGTCACGATGTCCCGGAAGATGACGTCCGTCGGCGCTACGTAAGGAGTTTCAAGAACCTGCCAATCGCAATAAAACGCGCAGACCACACCATCTTGTTCGATAACTCCACCGAAGAAGGATATCGCCTGATTGGGATTCTCAGCGCCGCCGAAAATCAGTGGTTGAACGCGCCGCCAGGCTGGGCCGCCAACCTAAACCTCTAGATCCTAAGGCCTCACCCCCAACTGCCAAAACAAAAACGCATACACGTCGGTAAATTCCTCAATCTGCTTCGTCACCGGTTTCCCCGCGCCGTGCCCCGCCTTCGATTCAATCCTCAGCAAGATCGGACGCTCTTTACTCTTGCCATTCGCAGCCGAACTCTGCATCAAGGCGGCCATCTTTTTTGCGTGCATGGGATCGACCCGCGTATCAAAATCCCCCGTTGTAAATAGCACCGCCGGATATTCCGTTCCCGCCTTCACGTGGTGATACGGAGAATATGCATAGAGCCATTTGAATTGCTCGGGATTGTCGGCGCTGCCATACTCCGGAATCCACAGCTTGGCAATCTGGAAATTCTGATAGCGCAGCATATCGAGCAGTGGCACCTGACACACCACGGCGCGAAACAGATCGGGACGCTGCGTAATCATCGCGCCCATCAGCAGCCCGCCATTCGATCCGCCCTGAATGGCCAGATGATTCTTGTCCGTATATTTTTCGGCGATCAAGTGTTCGGCTGCGGCGATCATGTCGTCAAAGACGTTCTGTTTTTTGTCGAGCATGCCGGCCCGGTGCCAGTCCTCGCCAAACTCGGCGCCGCCGCGCAGGTTGGCCACGGCATAAATTCCGCCATGCTCCATCCACAAATAAGCCGTGCGGCTGAACGCCGGCGTCACGCTGACGTTGAATCCGCCATAGGCCGTGAGCAGCGTAGGATTTTGCCCGTCATTCTTCAATCCTTTCTTATGCACCACGAACATGGGGACGCGCGTGCCATCTTTTGAGTGATACCACTCCTGTTTAACTTCATACGCGGAGGAATCGATGGAAGGCGCATCGACCTTGGCCCAAAGCGCCGCCGCCGCGCCGCGTTCCAGGTCGTAACGGTAAATTGTGGGAGCGAAGGTAAAAGACTGGAAGCCGTAAAACACTTCGTCATGATTCCACTTGCCTGAAGATGCAAACACCGTTCCGATGGCGGGCAGGGGGAGATCCTTAAGTTTTGTTCCTGCGATGTCAAAAACCGTAAGTTGCGAGCTGGCATTCTGCTCGTACTGCGCAAAGATCTTTCCGCCCCACACCCCCGCGCCCTGCAATACCGAGCCCGTCTGCGGGATGATTTCCTTCCAATCGTCGCGCTCGTAATTCCCGGCTTCGGTTACGAACATACGGTAGCGCGGAGCATCTTCATTGGTGACGATGTAAAGCCTTCCGTTGTAGACGGAGCCGCTATATAGAAAATTCTTGCCGGTGGTGATGCGGGTGGGCGGCGTGCCCTTCTTCAAATCCATCAGGAACAGTTCGGACTTGATCCAGCCTTGCGACACCGTGATCAGCAGCAGTTGGCCATCGTTGTCGAGGCTCACGCTCGGCCAGTCTTCTGGATCGCGCCCCTCACCAAAAACGAGTTGATCCTTCTCCGGATCGTCTCCCAGTTCGTGAAAGAACACGTGGCGGTTGTACATTTCCTGTCCCGGTTGCACGTCGCCGGGCTTGGGATATCGGGTGTAATAAAATCCGGAGTTGTCGGGCAACCAGGCAATGCTGGCAGCGCGCGTGCGCTCAATCGTGTCGGGCAGGGGATTGCCGGTTTTGGTTTCGATGATGTGCAGCGTGCTCATCTCGGAACCGCTTGGCGAAGTTCCGTACGCAAGATATTTTCCGTGCTCGGAAGGCTCGAACCAATCGAGAGCGATCGTGCCATCGGCCGCGAGTTGATTCGCGTCCACCAGCACACGGTCTTTTCCGTCCACGCCTTCGCGGACATAGAGCACCGGCTGATTCTGCATCCCTTCGCGCCGCGTATAGAAATAATATTTTCCGGCAATGTGCGGCACGCCAATGCTGCCGATGCTTAATAGCTCGGTAAGCCGCTTATGGATCGCATCACGCCCCGGCAAGGGATCGAGCAGCGCCCGCGTATAGGACATTTCGTCGGCAACCCACTTCTGCGTGTCGGGACTGTTCCCATCCTCCAGCCAGCGATAGGAATCAACGATCTTCGTCCCGTGAAAATCTTCCTTCAGCGGTCGCGGCTCCGCCCGAGGCGGCCCGGAAGGCGGAGCAGGCTTGGCATCATCCACTGCGAATGTCGCGGCCACCATCAGAAACAGGAATGCAAAAATCCAAATCAAACGCCCACCTCCACCCATCCCCCACCTCAAAAATTAATCACTAGCCAGACTACCAAACCCGCCGCCGTAGCTTTTAAATAGCCAAGCACACCATTTTCACACCTTGCGGCGGGATGTTATGATAGCTGCGTGAGCCGCAGTCAAGCGCGCTCCACCACACTCCTCAGTAGCTCAATGGCAGAGCATTCGGCTGTTAACCGAAGGGTTGTAGGTTCGAATCCTACCTGAGGAGCCATTCCTTTCACCGGCTTCCGCAGCTGTGCAATCACTTTTGCCATCAGTTAAACCGGTCGGTTGAGTGGTTGCCTTTGATATGGTCACTGCGCATCAATCAGGTTTGCGATGGCGCGTTGCAAGCGAGCTTGGTGCGCCTTGGTCCGATCAGCATCTGCTGTAACCGTGGAAGCGGAAGCAGAAGCAGAAGGGTTGGATGCCGGCCCCTTAATTTCACCTTGCGGAGCTTTCGTGGCGGCGAGCGCCGCCGCGCATCGACCGGCGAGGGCCTCGATCTCGACGCGGGCGGTTTCCGGGTGATATCCAATACGGTCGCCCGTCTGCATCGCCATCGTGACATCGTCCGGAACTGCCTTGGTCGTGGGATAGTCTGCCGAGAGCGTGTCGTAGGCTTCGCGGAGACGCCGCATGCGTCCGGCGAAACCGTCCAGCAGGTTGCGGGAAGCGAGCGAGCCCGGCGCACGTCGCACCACGATCGTGGTCGACTGGTGCACGTCGGCAGGTGCGACGGGCACAATAGTGGTCAGGGTGTTGCCCTCAAGGCGCCAGCCGGGTTGCTTTGTATCTAAAGTGAACTGCAGCGATACTCCATTGGCCGTGACGGAGACGGGTGGCCAGTCCGCTGGAAGGCGCACTTCGTATCCGCGCATCGGTTGCATCCCCGGATATCCGCCGCGAACCGGGGCGACGGTGACGGTGAGTTCGTCGCCGGATTGTGTGGCGCTAACGTCAGTCCACGCGGTGCCAACATTTCGCTGATAGTCCTCAGCGTGCCCGGAATCCTCATAGACCGTATAGTGCGAGGTTTGGCCGTCCGCCAGGGGAGCGATTGAGAGAATCAGGGGATCGACTGCGCGCTCGCCGGTGTAGAGCATAGGTGGCTGCATGGGTAGGATCGAGCCGACCTTAAGGAACACAGGCAGCTGGTCGATGGCGTAACTTCGATCAAGGTCGAGCGGGCCATGGAAGTGCTTGCCGCTTGACCACTCGATCCAATCGCCTGCGGGCAGCCAAAGGCGTTCGGTTGCAAGGCCGGTCGCTGCATCGACGGGATGGACGACGGGTGCGACGAGTAAGTTATCGCCGAACATGTATTCGTTCTTCGCGGCGTAGGCTTCGGAAGCCTCAGGGAAATCGTAGTACAGAGGACGCAAGAAGGCGACTCCGGTGTCGAAGGTGCGCCGGGCCTCCGTATATAGGTACGGCTGCATCGCATAGCGAAGCTGGAAGCTGGCGCGCATGATGTCGCTATAAGGTTCGGGATAGGCCCAGATGCGACGTTCGCTATTAGCGTTCTTGGTAGTGTGCGTGCGCAGAATTGGGCTGAAGGTGCCGAACTGGATCCAGCGCGCATAGAGCTCTGGCTCGATGACGCCGGGCATGTGACCGCCGATATCGTGCGACCAATAAGCGTAGCCGACGTTGGCAGCGGTTGCGGTGAACCACGGTTGGAAGGCCAGGGAATCCCAAGTGGAGATCGTGTCTCCGGAAAAACCAATCTGGTAACGGTGATTACCGAGGCCACCCCAGCGATGAAAGAGGAGCGGGCGTTTGCCCTCGTGCTCCTGGTCGGTGAAGTGGATGTAATTGAGCCACCAGGTAGGATTGACTCCGGCAGCCTTGGTATTGTTTTCCTGCTGCCAGTCAAGCCACCAGAAGTCGACGCCTTGTGCTTCCAGTGGATGATGCAGCAGATCCAGATAGTTCTTCGCAAACTTGCGGTCGGTCAGGTCAAAGGGGACATACTTCTGGGTCGCCGGATCGATTCCCATGTTGCGCGCGAACTGCGGGTAAGCGTCTTCCCAGGGCTGCACGCCGCTCGCGGGATGGAGATTGAGAGTCACCTTCAGACCTTCGTCGTGCAACTCGGTCAAGAAGTCCTTGGGATCGGGGAAGAGCGCGGGGTCCCATGAATAGCCGCTCCAGCCTTTGCGATGGCCGGAGGCATCGTCGATCTCGAAGTGCCGTCCAAAAGTCTTGTGCCAGTCCATATCGATCACGAAGACATCGAACGGAACACTGTTCTGATGAAAGCCGGTGACGAGGTCGTGCAGCTCCTGATCACTGTAGGCCCAGTAGCGTGACCACCAGGCTCCGAATGCATAGCGCGGCGGCAGCGGGATGCGGCCGGCAACGCGTACGTAGTCGCCGAGAGCGCGTTTGTAGTCGTGACCGTAGCCGAAGAAGTAGAGATCCTGTCGCGTGCCCGAAGGGCGGGGCAACACCCACGGCTGAGTAGTTGCATCGCCATGGCTGAAGTTGAAATCAGAAGAATCAAAAAGCGGAGCGGTGTCATTCACCAAAACCCATCCGTCCCGTGAAATCAGTCCCTCTCCGATGGGCTCTTTAAGGTGCTCGGAGCCCAGCGCCCCATCCAAGGTACGCGTCGTTCCCTGAAGATTGCCGGACGACGGCATTCCGGGGCACCAGATCACGGCCTTGCCGTCCAGTTGGAGCGTGATTGCCAGATTGGCGGCCGTGAAGCCGGCGTCCTTAGCGCTGGGCTTGTAAACCAGTTTCAGCTTGCCGGTATCGATAGTGACCGTCTTACCGGACAGTTTTTTCGTAAACTGCGGCACAGGCAACCTGCGATCCAGAAAAATAAACGAGGGGTGATCCTCGAACGTGTCATCCGCAGCCCACTCCATACGGATGAGCTCCGGCGTGAGCACGGTGAACCGGGCATGACCGGCCTTCACTACCGCAGCCGGATCGGCAACGGGTTCGGTTGTCCTGGCGGGACCCGCGTCGGCAACGCCCTCCGCGGGAGGCTGCGCACATACCGGCGCACATAGAGGAAAGACAGCGGACAGGGTCAACACTGCAAGTAACCCACACACCCGACTGGACACTACCTTCATCGCAAAAGTCTCCTTGTGGCTGACTGCGTTTTGAACCAACAAGCATCGGCGCGGATTGCTGTCCTTTTCGATATTGATGGCATTCTGCCTTGTACTGTTGGCTCCGCTCACGGCCTAACGTCAGGACAGCGGAGCGAGACTGCCGCACGCGTCGCTGTAAAACAACGTTCATATGATTTTAACCCTGCAGTAACCGTGTTTTTGTATAAGGGCCAATCAGTTCATTTTCTGTCCGAAGGATTGGTTTGCTCCCCCGCATTCTTGCCCTACCGCATTCTTGTCTTGCGCCGGAGCCAGTGCCACATCCGACGATCCCACGCACACTGCAAGGTAAGGAGCTAACGTCATGAAGCCAAAGCGTTTTCCCTTTAGTCCAAATTTCTTTGCTGTCATTACCTTTATTTTTAGCGTTAGCGTTTTGCTGGTCGCGTTTGGAACGCAGCCCCTGTTTGCGCAAATCGATCGCGCCGTGCTCGAAGGCACCGTAACCGATCCCTCAGGCAGAACGATCGCTGGAGCTGCAGTAAAAGTTCTGGCTGTGGACACCGGACTCAGTCAGGACCAGCCAACCAATGTCAACGGTTACTACCGTTTCCCTGGTCTGGCGGTCGGCCGTTATAAAGTGACCGTGAGCGAAACGGGTTTCAAGACTAAGACCATCGCCGACGTCATCGTACAAGTCGGCCAAACACGCACATTGGACATCGGGCTGGTCGTTGGCGCAATCACTGAAACGGTTGAGGTTAAGGCAACCGCCGCGCCTTCGGACCGGAGTTCCGCCGAGGCGTCCACGGTGATCACTACCAACCAGATCGAGAATCTTCCCAACAACGGCCGCGACTGGGCGAGCTTTACGCTGCTCGCCCCGTTTGCGCAGGATGACGGCGGCGGCGATCAGCGCACGATTCGCTTCGCCGGCCGCGCCCGGGACGACAACAACTTTCAGATTGATGGCGTCGATGCCGGCGGTATCCAGGAGCAAGCTCAAAAATCACAAACGCGCCTCCAGATTTCGCAAGACGCAGTCGAAGAATATCGGGTTAACAGCGCCTTGTATGACGCGGAATACGGCACCCAATCGGGCGGCCAGATCGATGTGGTCACCAAGTCCGGCACCAACGAGTGGCACGGCTCCGCCTTCGGCTACCTGAGGAATTCAGTATTCGATGCGCGGAACTTCAATGACTTCAATGTTCTCGGCCTTCCCGCTATCCCTCCCTTCCGCTTCGGACAATACGGAATGTCACTCGGTGGTCCGGTCAAGAAGGACAAGCTATTCTTTTTTATAAACTACGAAGGCCTTCGCCAATACGGAGCGACGACGAATCAGCTCTTGGTGCCTACTGCTGCGATCGCACAAGCAACTCTGCTTGGAGGAGACGTGAACCGAAATCCAGGTGGATCACCGCAGATGTGCTCCATCCTCCAGGCCTTCCCCTGGCGAGCATCCACGGGATCGATCGGAAACTGCAACCCTCTGCATGTCTATCCCGACAGCGCTTTTGCCGGGCCTGCCGTCAGCAATTTGCCTGACGCTGATTTGTTCACGACCCCTGCTCCAACCACCGTTCACGAAGACACTTGGCTCATCCGAATGGACTACAAGATCAATGAAAGGACACTGTTATATGGCAGCGCGCGCCGAGATATCAGCTTGGTAAGCGGCACCAACGGCAGCGGCTCTCTTCCGTACGATCTCACTCAGACGATCAATCATCCCGGCGGTTATTATGTTGCTCTTCAAAACACTTTTTCGCCTCAGGTCGTGAATGAAGTCAAGATTTTCGTAAACCGCGCACCATTCATCAATCCACAGGTGCCTCCGTTGCCCTATTCCGTCCAGACTAACGATTGGGTCTCGATCAACAACAACCAGGCGGATCACGAAGTAGGCACTACTTACGGCATCGTCGATAACTTAACCTTTGTGCATGGTCGCAATACCTTCAAGACGGGAATGGAGATTCGGCGGGTTCGATTGAATCAGGGTTTGACCGCGGGCAACACTCTCTCGTTCCAAGACGGCGCCAGCCCGCAGAATCCAGGATTCGAGAGCGCCGATCTTTACGGAATTTCCTACACGTCGACCTGGTGCTGTCACAAGTTGCGACGCACCTTCTACATGCCGTACTTCCAGGACGAATGGAAGGTCACTCCTACTCTGACTCTGAACCTCGGATTGCGCTGGGAGTATTACGGCGTAGCGCACGAAGCGGACAATCGGACGACTGTCTTTGACCTCAATCAATTCCACGGAGTCTGCCTCGGATCGGGCTCCACGAATGGGCCGTTTCCGACTCCGATCAACACGCCTCCATGCCCGAAGAATCCCGCGCTGTATAACGCGAACTACAGGAACTTCGACCCTCGCGTCAGTTTTGCCTGGGCGCCGGGCATGTTTCATGGCAAGACTGTAATTCGGTCGGGCTTCGGAATTTATCACGGCGCGGCCCAGAACGATGACTTGAACGCGGGGCTCGAGAGCGACAGAGAAACGGCGTTCGTTCATCTTGATCCGACTGGATCAGGCACGCCGCTGCTGCCCGTCTATCAGCAGACGAATCCGGACCTGAGTGGTTTGCGGAACAATCCTCTCGTTCCTTTTTCGGTTCTCCAGCAGCCTCGTGCCTTACAGCGCCAGGGGCGTCGCGACCTGTATGTCGAGACCTGGGGCTTGACGGTCGATCATGAGTTGCCGTCCAACTTTCTTGCTTCGGCGCAGTATCTTGGTTCGCGCGGCGTGCGTTTATTCTCGCGCGGAGGAGTCAACTTCTGCATCACCAAACCGGATGCCAACGGGAATTGCACCCGCGCCCTGGATCAGTATTATCCCGGCGGCGACCCTTACGGTTCGATTGACTACAAATCCGACATTGGCTCCAGTACCTATAACGCTCTCATGCTTAGCCTGGAGCGTCGTTTTTCAAAGGGACTGTTGTTTCAAAGCCGTTACACCTGGGCGCACTCCATCAATGATGGCTCGGTGGGTGGCGGCGAATCGAACGGCCCGGAAAATGTGAACTGCCTACCCTGCGACAAAGGCCCCAGCATTTTCGATGTGCGCCACAACGTAACGGTAGATACCGTTTACGAACTGCCGTTTGGTCCGGGAAAGCCCTATCTAAGTGGCGGCGGGCTGCTCGGTTGGATCATCGGCGGTTGGCAATTGAGCGGCATCGGTATTTGGCATACCGGTCATCCCCTCACGATCACCATGAATATTTCTCCAACCCAGTTGCCGGACGGGAATGATCAAACTACACAGAGGCCCGACCTTGTTCCCGGAGTTCCATTGTTTCTGCCTGGAGGCGTGCAGGGCCACACGCTTCCCATCAATCCCGCAGCTTTCGCCCCGCCCCCGCTCGATCCCACCGGCGTCGCCGACGCCAGCGGGAATTGCATCAATTCCTGCGGCCTTGTCAGCCGATTTGGAAGCGCACCGAACGGGCTAATCCGCGCGCTCAACGTTTGGCAGATCGACCTGGCACTTGCCAAGGAAACCAAGATCACAGAGCGCGTATCCATGAAATTCGGAGTGCAGGTATTCAATATTTTCAATCACGTTCAGTTCGGCGATCCAAATCCCAACAACTTGGCTTTCAACTACGTCCAGGCAACGAATAGTCAGGGAAACCCGATACCCAATGACTGGATACTTCAACCAGCTGGCAGCCTTGGCCTGATCGATACCACTAACAATTTCAACAACAATAACGACAACGCCGCTTCTCCAAACACGGGTACTGGTTTGCCAAGACAGATCCAGTTCATGCTTCGCTTCGAGTTCTAACTTGTGGCGCACGGAGGCATTTCGGATGCGTGTTAAAAGATCCAGGAGGTTACCTTGAGAAAAGTAGCAGCTGTTTCTCTGTTCGCATTTCTTGTGACATCGGCCCTGGCCGCAAACTATCAGATCACAAAGAAGATCCCGATTCCCGGCCAGGGGAGTTGGGACTACCTCAGCGTGGATGTCGAGGCCCGCCGTCTGTATGTTTCCCACAGCACTCAGGTGGAAGTGCTCGACCTCGATTCGGGCGCCATCGTCGGCAGCATTCCGAAAACGCCGGGCGTGCATGGAATCGCCATCGCCCCCGAACTTGGGCGCGGATTTGTGAGCAACGGCCAGGCTTCGACGGTCACGATCTTCGACCTCAAGACGTTGAAGCCCATCGCCGATGTGCCCACCGGTCAGAAGCCGGATGCCATCATCTACGATCCCGACAGTTCCCGCGTTTTCGCTTTCAATGGAGGCAGCAACAGCGCAACCGCAATCGACGCCGCTACGGGAAAAGTTGCAGGCACGATCGATTTGGGCGGCGGTCCCGAGTTCGCCGCGGCTGACGGTAGAGGCTTCGTCTTCGACAATCTGGAAGATGAAGGCCTGGTCGTCAAGATTAACTCTCGCGATCTCAAGGTGGAACAGCGGTGGCCGACCGCTCCCTGCAAAGCGCCCTCGAGCATGGCCATCGACCGCACCAACCGCCGTCTATTCCTCGGTTGCCGCAGCAAAGTGATGGCTGTCATGAACGCTGACACCGGTCAGGTGATCACTACGGTGCCAATCGGGGATCACGTCGACGCTTCCGCCTACGACGAAGAAACCAAGCTGATCTTCAACTCCAACGGCGAAGGCACCGTGACGGTCATCCGCCAGGACAGTCCCGACACCTACTCCGTGGTCGAAACGGTCAAGACTCTGCCGAAAGCCAAGACTATGGCGCTGGACCCCAAAACGCATCAACTGTTCCTGTCTGCGGCGGAAAACGGGCAGTTTGAAGTGTTAGTCTTGGGAAAATAGCGTAGTCGCAGTTTGATTACACGCGAACCGGATTGCTTGAAGAAGCGCTTAACCGGGAAGCCCATTGTGCAGTACGGGAGAAAATTAAAAGCCCGGCCTGATCGGGGCCGGGCTTGCTTTTTGGGCTGTCAACAAATCCTAGGCAGCCGCGGATCTTTTGGAACGACCCTCCGTGGCAATCGGTTGAGCTACTTTGCGCACGAGGAAGGGTTGCAGGTTCGGCTCAGATCCGGCCCACTCCAAACTGATGATCGAGTGTCCGGGCTGGGTCGTAACGAAATAGCGTTCTCCGTTGGGGCTGGTTACTTCAAATTTGCCGGTCTCGCCCTGTAGAGCTTCGGCAACGTCATAAGTTGAAATGCTGTCATTCAATTTCATGGGGACTTCCTCCATTTCAGTTACAGATTATTGGTTGGATTGTCCCCTGCCCTAGGGAGGAGCGTTACTTCGATGATAGTACGCTAGCGGACAGAGTCAAGGCCGCACGTCGATTTTTCTCATCGAAATTCATACTAGGGCTTTTACCCGAGGTTACTCCCACATCTGTGCTGCGTCCTATACTTCCTCGCTCTCCTTCAATCTTGCGATCACGCCAAAATCTTCCAGCGTGGTCGTGTCGCCCTTCACATCACCGCTGCTGGCGAGTTCCCGAAGCAGCCGCCGCATAATTTTCCCGCTGCGGGTTTTAGGAAGAGTGTCGGTAAAACGGATGTCGTCAGGCTTCGCAAGTGCTCCAATTTCTTTCGCAACCCATTTCCGCAATTCTTCTTTCAACTCGTTGGTCGGCTTCCGTCCGTGCTCGAGCGTGACGAAAGCAGAAATTGCCTGTCCCTTCAATTCGTCCGGACGTCCCACTACCGCCGCTTCCGCCACCGCCTCATGCGCCACCAGCGCCGACTCAACTTCCATCGTGCTCAGCCGGTGTCCGCTCACGTTCAGCACGTCGTCGACGCGCCCCATGATCCAGAAATATCCATCCTTATCTCTGCGCGCTCCGTCGCCGGTGAAATACATTCCCGGAATCTGCGACCAGTAATTCTTCACATAGCGATCTGGATCGCCATATACCGTCCGCAGCATTCCTGGCCAGGGACGCTTGATCACCAGAAATCCTCCCGAACCCAGCGGCACCGGCTGCCCATCCATGGTCACGATATCCGCCACGACTCCCGGAAACGGTCGCGTCGCCGACCCCGGCTTAGTCGCAATCGCCCCGGGAATCGGCGCGATCATAATGTGCCCTGTCTCCGTCTGCCACCATGTATCGGTGATTGGACAGCGATTTCCGCCAATCACTTCGCGATACCACATCCATGCTTCCGGATTAATCGGCTCACCCACCGTGCCCAGCAATCGCAAGCTGCTCATGTCGTGCTTCTTCGGCCACTCGCTGCCCCACTTCACGAAAGTCCGAATCGCCGTCGGCGCCGTATAGAAAATATTTACTTTGTGCCGCTCAATGATCGACCAAAACCGGTCCGGCTCGGGATGATTCGGTGCTCCCTCATACATCAGGCTCGTAGCGCCATTCTGCAGCGGACCATAAACAATGTAGCTGTGCCCCGTGACCCATCCAATGTCGGCCGTACACCAATACGTATCTTCTTCTTTCAGGTCAAAGATCCAGTTCGTTGTCAGATAAGTCCCAACCGAATACCCGCCAGTCGTGTGCACCACGCCCTTCGGTTTTCCCGTAGTCCCCGAGGTATAAAGAATGTAGAGCGGATGCTCCGCATCCAGCGGCTCTGCCGGACAAACGTCCGAAGCCTTCGCCATCAACTCATGCCACCAGTGATCCCGCCCCGCCTGCATGTTGATCTGGGTCCCAGTCCGCTTGTATACGATGACGCTCTTCACGCTCGGACACGACTTCAACGCCTCCTCGACAGCAGGGAAGAGCTTCACCTCAGCCCCGCGCCGGTAACTTCCATCCTGCGTGATGACAGCAGCGGCCTGCGAATCGTGAATGCGGTCGATCAACGCGTTCGAAGAAAATCCTCCGAAGATCACCGTGTGCGGAGCGCCAATGCGCGCACACGCCAGCATGGCGATCGGCAACTCCGGCGTCATGCCCATGTAAATCGCGACGCGATCGTCCTTCTTCACTCCCAGCGATTTCAAAACATTGGAAAATTTCTGCACCTCGCGATGCAGTTGCTGATAAGTCAGCGTGCGGACTTCCCCCGGCTCGCTCTCCCAAATAATGGCGGCTTTATTTTTGCGCGCCGTCTGCACATGTCGGTCCAGGCAGTTATACGAAAGGTTGATCTGCCCGCCCACAAACCACTTCGCCCACGGACAATTCCACTCCAGCACCTTGTCCCACTTTTTAAACCAGTGCAGCTCGCTCGCAATTCCGCCCCAGAACTTATCCGGATCATCAATCGATTCCTTATATATCCGCTCGTACTCCGCGAGGCTCTTGATGTGCGCCTGCTTGCTAAACTCCGCCGGAGGCTCAAAGCTCCGCTGCTCCTGCAAAATCGAATCAATGCTGCTCGCCTGCAAATCGTCTAACGCTTTTGTGGACATAAGAAAAAGCCTCGTTTAGAAGAATGATAGCGATGATCGCGTGGCCGCACCTTGACCGTAACTTTAATCGGCGCTCATGAAGGGACGGACGCATTCGTCCGTCCGCCGAGCGCAGTTCGGTGGTTTTAATTCCGTGGGAACCAAACACCAGCCCTCGCTACCGCGACATTTTACTACTACTCCTATTCGATAAACCGCTCGCGCTCCAACTCATCAGGAACCCTGCACACTTCCGACCGGCCAAACACCCGATACCGATTTCGCGCCACGGCATCATAGCCCGCATCGCGCAAAAACCGCGGTACCATCCGCAGCACAACCCCAATCGCCCGCCACGCCCAACTAAATTGCCCGAACACAAACCCCACCGCGTCCGACCGCGCCAGCAAGCGCTCCTCCGTACTCTCAAAATTCACCACCACATAAAGCGTATCCAACTGACTCGAGCTCACCCCATGCCGTTCCAAAATGCGTCGCGCCATCTCCCCCTGCAACCACGCAAACCGAAATACTCCTTCTCGATCGCGCCGCAAAACAAACTGGACAAAGTAATTGCAAAGTCCGCAAACTCCGTCATACAGCAAGATGGGATGGCCCATGGAAGCGAACCCTCGCCCCCCCAGCATACATAGCTTTTTGCTCTGTCATCCTGAGCGGTCGAAGGACCCCGCCCCGAGTTCCTCGCTAACTCGTGAAGGAATTCGCACGATGCCCAATCATCGCAACGGCGGGTGGCCCACATCTGGGTGCCCCATTTCTCGCGTCCTTTGCGAGAAGTGGGCGAGCCACGATGGCCGTTCGCGTCACAAATCTTCCACCCTTAACCCTGTATGCTTCGCGATCCGCGCCAGCATCTTCGGACCGATCTCCACTCGATCATGAAATGCCCACACAAAATCCGCGTATCCCGCTCTCTGTATTGTGATGTGGGAAGAACCTTTGTGCGCCTTAGGAGACCAGCCGATGCGCAACAAAGCTCGATACACCCGGCTAGCTTTCGAACTCGGCCACTTACTCACGCCGTAGCGAAACTGATTGTCTTCTGTCCGATCTTCTCGGCTTCAATGCGATCCGCAATCACGCGCAGAGCGAGCGCCTCGACGGCCGCCTCCGCCTCGCCTTGGGTTGCGCCATAGGCCATGACTCCCGGAAGCTCGGAAATCTCGGCAATCCAGCGCCCATCTTCTTCTTGTTCAAACTCAATCTTAAAGTTCACTCCGCCTCCGCGTGTGCTCGACTCCGCCACCTGCACCGATTCTAGTCCCCCATCCTATCTCCTAACCAAGTAAAAAGTGGCGTCCTCTCCATAATGGGGACCCATCCCCCTTTTCCTTTCAACAACTTACCTCCACCCAATCCCGCAATCAACCGATAAACCCCGTTTTTCACCCGTTCGTTGCGTTAATGATGCGCATCTCCTTCCCCTCCAATAACATCACTACAGACCATCACCCAGGGAAACGTGTACGAACTAGGTTCAATTCCAAGGGAGAACCAGAAGTTGTTGGGTTTTGTGGGCTAAAATCTCAGGCAAGCCACGGCAAATTCAGCCGGAGTTTCCTGAGATCAGGTCTTAATACCCAACACAAAGAGCTAGAAGCCAGCAGCTAGGAGCCTCTTAAGACATGCGCAAGCCGATTAAGTATGTAGAAAAAGCAGTCACCGTCGCCGCCAAAGGCGCTTGGGTGGTTTTCGATCGCTTGAATCAGATCAAGCAAAACCCTTCGCCCACCCCTAAGTGGTCCGACAAGCCTCTGCTCAAGTCCTACGAAAAGTCGAAGCCGCCGCTGGGCTGGCCCCGCTCTACCGATTCTCTTTGCCCGAAGTGTGTGCCGGAAATCCGCCAGCAGATCCTCGACGGCAAACTGCCGCACGAAGTTCTGATGAACGAAAAGATCGGCGAGATCAAAGCCACCATCGTCGAGAGAGATGGGAAGATCTTGATGGTAAAAGATTGCCCCATCCACGGCCACTTCGAAGACGTAATGTCGATCGACACCGATTTCTCCAAGCATCTCGAAGACGTTTTCCCCGGCCGCGACATCGCCGCGCACAACGACGAGAAACTGCATCATCACGGATCTTCGACTGTGAAATATGGACGCGGGTCGGTGCTGACGATCGATCTGACCAATCGCTGCAACATGATGTGCGATCCCTGCTTCATGGACGCGAACCAGGTTGGCTTCGTCCACGAACTGCAATGGGAAGAAATCAAAACCATGCTCGACAACGCGATCACCATCAAGCCGCGTCGGCAGATGAGCGTGCAGTTCTCCGGCGGCGAGCCCACATTGAGCCCCTACTTCCTCGACGCCGTTCGCTACGCGCGCAAAGTTGGTTACAACTCCGTGCAGGCCGCAACCAACGGAATCGAATTCGCCAAGAGCTTTGAATTCTGCCAGCAGGCAGTCGAAGCCGGCATGCGCTACGCGTACCTGCAATTCGACGGAATCGGTAACGCCGCCAACGCGCACCGCATGGTCGGCAACCTGTTCGATGTGAAATTAAAAGCCATCGAGAACCTGCATAAAGCCGGAGTAGAAATCGTTCCCGTCGTAACCATCGTGAACGGCATCAACAACGAGCAGGTCGGACGTATCATCAAGTTCGCGCTGGATAATCCGAAGACGATCAGCTTCTTGAGCTTCCAACCCGTCAGCTTCACCGGACGCGACGAAGCGGTCACCGACGACCGCCGCCAGGCCCAGCGCTACACGTTGTCTCACCTGGCGCACGACGTAAAAAATCAAACCGGATTAGGCGAACCGTCGCGCGACTGGTTCCCAATCAGCTTCATGGGCACCTTCAGCGATTGGGCCGACCTGATGCACGCTAACGACGTCAAAAACGACTGGGGCCAACTAAGTTGTGGTTGCCATCCGAATTGCGGAACGGGGATGGCGGTCATGATTGACAAGGAAACCAAGGAGGCGGTGCCGGTTACTGCTTTCCTGGCTGGCGATCAGCTTGCGAAAGATATCGCGAAAGTCAACGATGCGGCGCGCGGAAAGTTTCTCACCGTCGTGGGAATGGCGCTGTGTTTGATGAAGAACTACGATCCGTTCCAATCGCCGACGCATTTCAAGTTGATGGATCTGTTGCGGAAGTTCGACAAGAACTTTAATGCGACGGGAAAAAATTATGGGAAGGTTGGTCCGGACCGCAGCGTGGAAGATGTCATGAAGCGGCGGCAGGACCGGTGGAACTTCCTGTTTATTGCGGGAATGTGGTTCCAGGATCTTTTCAATTACGACTTCCGGCGGACGGAGCAGTGCATTATTCCTTACGCGACGCAGGAAGGCGAGATTTCATTCTGTGCCTACAACACGGGCGTGGGATGGCGGAACATTATCGAGAAGATGCACATGACGGCCACGCTCACCAAATGGTATGAGGAGCACGGACGGCACGAGATTTTTGCGGGCGGCAAGAAAGTGAAGATGGACGATGAGACTCATTCACTTCTGCTTCGCGAAAATATTCTGACCACCGAACTGCAGCACGACCTGGACAATCTGGGGATCGCGAAGAATGCTCGCGAAGAGAAGAAGCGGGCGCGAGACGCGAAAGCGGCTTCTGCTTCCCGGCTTCCGGCTTCCGGCGAGGAGGCGGTTCCGGTCGGGGCGGCACATCGTGGGCCGGCGAAGAACGATGAAGCTTACAACGCGCGCATGGCTTCGCTTTATCGCGAAGTCGTGTTGAAAGAGAAACCCGCGGTGGCGGAAAACGGATTCATTCCGCTGGGCGCGCTGGGCAAGGCAAACGGGAACGGCAATGCAGTGCAGACTGCGAAACCGGAAGTTCCTGAGCCAGTGGCAGGGGACTAGCTAAGCTCTTAGCTTGAAACAGCGGGCCGCCTGTGGGCGGCCCGTTTGCTTTGTATGCATCGCGGTCAAGTTCAAAAACAAGACCTCAGTGGCAAATCGAATCAGTAGCTCATGGAACTCTTGTTGCCGGGAATATCCTTCGATGTCATGTCGAAGGTGAGCAGAAATCCGTTCGTACCCTTAAACTCGAAAGCATTTGGGCCTTCGCGATAGGTTTCAATTTCATTCGGCATCATGATGAAGCCGTCGTTGCGCGGCGTTCCCCAGTACGGAACGTTCTTAAGCACCGCAGGTTCATCGGTCAATCCCTGAAAACGTTTCAGCTTGACCTCGGCGGTCTTACCGCCATTCAGCGTCGCATGCGCCTGGTTGTTGTCAAAAGTCCAGGTGTCGATGTTGCCCTCGGCGGTCGCGAACGATTTCCACTTCACGGGAAAAACGTGACCCAAAATATCACCCAGCCCCTGGCGTTGCTCTGCGGTTGTAGCTTTGTCAAATGTGACCAACGCCCGCTCCATCTGACCCTGGGAGAAATCGCCACCCAGGTCGCCGGTGATCCAGAACTTGGCGCCGGCGAGGTTAGTAGCACCGTAGTGTCCCTGGTTGACTTTGTAGGCGTTATTGAATTTGCAGTAGTGTTCAGTTTTGCCGTTCTCGTAGTGCGCGGTCGGGTGCGAGTTGAAATAGCACATGCAGAAGTGGGTACAGCTGCAAGCTTCGATGGCGGTTGCATTGATCGCCCAGTCTGAGGACGGCGGAGAGGTGTGGCCCGCGGACACGCCAAGCAGGGCAATGACAATCAGCAATGGCACTCTGCGCATGAGAGTAACCTCCTTTTTCGTGCGGATTATCCATCGAAAAGCGCACTTTCGCAAGGGCAAATCGAAGCTCAAGTTGAGGCTCGAATGGAGCTTGAGCTTGTGAACGGCTGGAACAAACCAGTTTCGTCTTCGGCTAGGTATCGAAATCAGATGGGATTACACTCAAAACCCGTCAGTGAGTGTAACCGCGATGTTACGACAACGGCCCACTCGACGCTTTTCCTCATGTGAGTCCGCATCCGCCGTCAAGTGGCCGGTTATGGGATGATTACCAATCGGCGGCGTTGCACATCGCGTTGCCAGGCGTTCTCAATATCTGCGAGGGGAACACGTTCCGTTTCTATGCGAAGCTCCCCGCTGGCAGCATGGGCCATGACTTTTTGCAAGGCGTCGACGAGAACATTGCGAGGCGGAATCCCCGCAGTCCCAAGAATGGTCAGCGCTGTGCTACGCAGCACGGCGGCTGGAAGTGAAATACTCGGCCCAGCGCTTTCCCCAACTTGAACGAAGCGAGTCTCGGATGTGATGACGCCAAACTCTTTGCGTGTTATCGCAGCCAGAAATGCTTCTGCCGGGCTACCCCACACATAGTCAATCACGACTTGAAAGCCTGCCTGACCAGCCTCCCGTACAAAGGCCTCGCCGAGTTCCTTTGCTGATGCATCGAGGCAAATGATGGCGTCAGCACCAAGCAGATGCAATGTGCTCAATGCTTGTTGGTTGCGTCCGGCAGCGACAACGCGACCTGCACCAAGAAGTTTTGCTACCTTTACAGCCAGCTTACCCGTCACTCCGGTCGCACCGAGAATGAGTACATTTTCACCGGGCACCAGCTTGGCGCGAAAGGCAAGTGTGAGCCAAGCGGAGACGCCGGGATTGGGCAGGGCAGCAGCGGTCTCGTCATCTACTTCTTGAGGGACCGGAAACGAGAATGCCCGGCGCACGACCGTGCGTTGTGCCATCGCACCGTAAGGGGCTCGGGCTCCACCGAAGAACACCCTTTGCCCATCGCTGAGATGCCCAACTCCATCTGAGCCGCAGACGAGGGGGAAGTCGTGCGGACTGGCATAGTGTGAGCCGCCAGCTAGTTGTTTGTCGATAGGTTTCAGCGAGGCGGCGTGAACATGCACAATCACTTCGTCGTCACCAGCGATTGGGTCGGGGAACTGTTCACACCGGGGTGGTTTTCCGAGAGCGTGCAGAACAGCAGCATCCATAGTGGCTTCCTCGCGACCGAAGGCCTGTAGAAAACTTCCCCCGCGCCGTTCGGGCCTACCGATTGTGCCTCAACATTTTACGCGAAGCCACGTTGACTAGCATGAATTGACTTCTTAATCACCGGTCACTAGATTGTAAGTGGATCCACATCGTTCTCTCCGCTTTTCTGCAATGAATGTTAAAGAAGCGCTCGACGGACTATCGTGTCTGAGTGTCGCGACTATCCGCCTTGCACTCCGACGTCCTTCGGAACTAAGGCGATACGTTACGCACTGTCTGAGGAAGTATGACGAACTCGCCTGGAATGGACTGCCGTGTCGCGGACCGGTGACTCCGACGGAAGACATCACGGTAACCATTCCCGCCCACCACTCGGGGGGTGGGATGAGTTTTGATGAACTTGTGATGCTAGCGCGTGCAACCAGAGTCTTGAGGCCAAAAACGATTTTTGAGATGGGAACCTATAACGGCCTCACCACTGCGGTTTTCGAGCTCAATTCCGAGCCAAATTCTCGAATCCTGACGTTGGACCTTCCTCCCGCAGAGTCCGAAAATCGGCCCGCGTTGGCCAGCGACCAAGAACTGGTAGCAAGCCGACGACTATTGTCGATTCCGCGAGCACTTGGGTTATCGCGCTACACGCAACTTATGTGCGACTCGATGCGTTTTGATCCGTCGCCTTATGCGGATTCGGTGGATCTTGGGCTCATTGACGCTGCCCATGATCTCGATCACGTTCAGAATGACACTCGCAAGATGGCGAGAATGATGTCTGAAAGCGGCATCATATTCTGGCATGACTACGGAGGCAAAGGTGCACTTAGACCCTTGGCGTCGTATCTTGAAGGCCTTGCGAAACGATGCCCGCTTTACCGCATTCCTGGGACTACCTTGGCTTGGGGCTCTGCCCGGGAACTCAAGAGTGAACTGCAGGAGGTAACGAGCTAGACATCACACGGCCGCTCCCGCTAGTTGGTTGAGATGGTGAAGTTGACGGTAATCTTCGCTTGGGTCTCAACGGGTTCGTTGTCCTGCAAATGGGGGCGGAAGTGCCACTGGCGAACGGCGTCCTCGGCGGCGGAGGCGAGAATCTGCGGGCCGCTCATCACGCGAAGATTCTGAATGATTCCATCTTTTCCAATCAGCGCCAGCAAGATTACCGATCCCTGCACCTTCATCTGGCGGGCGAGCAAGGGATAGTTCGGTCTCACGGGGTGGGCCACGATCTCGGATGCGTCAGCGGACATTTGTACATGCTCGGCGGCGTTGCTGGTGACGCTGGCGGCGGTCTGGGTATCGGCGGGCGCTTCTGTAACGGGCTGCGGCGACGAGCCGGGTTGCAAGTCGACTCGCACGGAGCTGCTGCCGGGGCGGACGGTGCGGTGAGTATCGCCAGCGACTACTTCTACTTCGAGCGGGGGCAGCACGGTGCGGGCAGTGGTTGCGGCCGCAGGAGCAGTGGGAGTTGGCGGAGCGGGGGACTTGCCTTGGACAGCGGTTTGATGTTTTGGCTTTGTAACAGCGGCCGTCTTCGACGCCGCGGAACCAGATTGTAACGAAGCAGATTGGGGCGAGCCGGATTGTAGGCGGATCTGGGTGCCAAGAGAATTCTCGGCTTGTTGTTCGGACTCCGCGTCCGGCGTATCGGGAAACCAGAAGTCGCGCTCATGCCAAAGCGCGATGCTTAGAGCAACCAGCAGCAGGCCGAGCGATCCCAGCATTAACTTCCGCTGTTTGGATTCATGAACGGCGTGGCCGCGTGGCTCCGCGAGCAAAGGATGATCCGCGTTGGATGCGAGGGTATTTATTTCAATGTTTGACATTCTGGGAAACCGGGCCGCCTGGGGGTTGGCGCTTGCGCTAGTATGCCCTGAAATTGCTGCAAAGGCCAGCAAAAGATGCAGTCGGCACACTTTTAGTGCCGGCTCGATACTGAGAAGCTGTCGAGCTTCGCTCGCCTGGACATCCGGGGCGGTGCCGTCGCAATGCAATTTCATCGCCGACCCCCGTGGCGGGGGTGATGCAGTTCATGGCGTAACTATCCCTCTAAGGCTTTTACATCCGCTGTTCCACAGATAAACGTAGCCTTTGGGAGTGAAGAAAATAGTAGTTTCATTCAGCTTTCTGGGGTGCCAGGTCCAAGAAGATATTTCTGGGTCGACATAGCGTTCATTGGGTTCGCCGATTGCGAGCAACACCTCTGCTTCGCTCATCCCATCGGTGACGCATTGGTTTGCGATAGCCTTGACGATGAGGTTGTTCCACGCTTGCGCGGGAGCGGCGTTGCGGATGGTGTCTGTCTCCTCCTCGCCGGGTGTCCCCGGGGAGTTCGAGTTGACGGGCTCGACAGCAGAACCAAGTCCGCCGAGGATCGGGAAGGCTACGCCGATCATTGCCGAAATAATGAGCAGGGAAAGAATGACTTTGGCCGTTGTCGAGAACAGATTGTTCGCTCTAAAAGACTTCCACATTTTTGGGCGGTCCCAGCACCGCCATACTGCGGCCTATTCCACAACGCGGCTTGCTGCGCTGTCCTTATCATAAGATCGTACCCAGGATCGTGCGATATAAGGTCGAGGAGAAAACGCTTGGCCACTGCAGGCTTTTCCTTTTACGGGAACCAGTCTCTAATTGGTTTCGGGAGACTTACTGATGTCGAATTTGCGTTGGCGCGATGATTCTCGAACTGGTTGGCCGGCGAAACTTTGGGAGAGGTTGTGAATCCCATTGTGTAGTTTGCGCGCGTGTTTTTGGCGGATAACTTTCTACAACAGGGCCATGAAGGCTGACGCACGAAGTGACGCATGAAAAATGATAATAGCGATCGCAAGATGGATGAAAAGAAATTCAGGCGGGTCAATCGGCGAGAACTGCTGAAGTTGACGCCAGCGCTGGTGCTGGGGGCGTTCGCGATTCCTGGGCTGCAGGAGAGTTTGCTGAAGACGGGGCTGGGATTCAGCGACTGGGCTTCGGCGCGGCTGTTTCGGAGGGGGCATTTAGCGACCACATTTGACGATGCGGAGGTTGCGCCGTTCGACAAGTTTCCTATCAATGGATATGACGTGGACGATCCGGGAGTAGATCTTGAGAACTGGACGTTGACGGTTGGAGGCGAGGTGCAAACGCCGGGGGAATATAAGTTGTCGCAGGTGCAAGCGTTGCCGCTGGTGCGGCAGAACACGCGGCATATTTGCGTAGAGGGGTGGGATGTGATTGGAAGATTCGGGGGGGCGCGGCTTTCGGATTTTTTTAAGCTGGTCGGCGCGGACACGACGGCGCGATTTATTACCGTGAAGTGCGCCGACGATTATTATGAGTCGCTGGATATGGCGACGGCGCTGCATCCGCAGACTTTGCTTTGTTATGAGATGTATGATCAGCCGCTGACGCGGGCGCATGGAGCGCCGCTGCGGCTGCAGATTCCGACGAAGGTAGGTTACAAGCAGGCGAAGTATTTGACCGAGTTGAAGGTGACGAACGTGCTCGACAAAGTTGGGTACTGGGAAGATCAGGGGTATTCGTGGTTTTACGGGTTGTAGCGCCGGCGTCCCGCCGGCCAGCCGGCTGAGGGGCTCCCGAGAGGATTAGGGTATGCGATGGGTGCTGGGGCACGGACGCCCCCGCGACAGCCGCCGGGGACGGCGGCGCTACTTTTCGCGGTTACGTCTAGCTGGAGGTTGCAATGAGTGATGCGGTTATAGAGATCATCAGACCCGCGGAGAAGAAAATCGACGGCGAAGAAGAAACGCCAGTAGTGGTTGCGCGGGCAGTTTATGAACACCCTTTTATTGTGCGGCTATGCCATTGGGTGAATACGGTGGCGCTGTTTGTGATGGTGGGGAGCGGGCTGCAGATTTTCCGGGCGTTCCCGAGTTTTGGGGCGAAGATTCCGCAGAAAGATTTGCTGCATTGGCCGCGAGCATTCGCGATTGGGGGGTGGTTGGGTGGGGCATTGCAGTGGCATCTAACGTTCATGTGGATCTACATGGGAACGGGAGTCCTCTACCTCGGCTACCAGATTTTCAGCGGGAACTACCGGCAAGTGCTATTCATGCCGCGGGATATTCCTGGCGTGTGGCCGATGGTGAAACATTATTTCTTCTTCGGTGAGAAGCCGCTGGCGCGCGAGGCTTATAACCCGCTGCAGAAGCATGCTTACACGACCGCGATTATCTTAGGCGCGCTTTCCGTGCTGACGGGGCTTGCAGTGTGGAAGCCAGTACAGTTTTCCTGGCTGGCATGGATGATGGGCGGATTTCACTGGGCGCGCATCTGGCACTTCGGGGTGATGTGGGCGATTTTATTTTTTGTGCTGGGGCATCTGGTGATGGTGGTTTTGCATGGCTGGAATAATTTTATGTCGATGCTGACGGGGTGGAAGAAAGATCCGGAGTATTGACGAGACGTTCTTGGTGATATCTGAAAGCGAGGTTTCGTCAGGATGCAGTGGCGGCTAGGGAAGACTCGCTGTGGACACCAGATGCGACCACCGGGGCTGAAGCCCGCGTGATACGACGCTTTACGGCCCTGAAGCGCCGCTCTTCCACGGTACTTCTCTCTGGGACTTCTCCCTGGTGCTTCTCCCTGGGACTTCTCCATCGTATTTCACAGGTTCCAGGTTTAACGCGCGCGATTTGAGGAATGCAACCTCGATGTCGGAACCAGAGATGGTCTTGAACAATCCGGTACAGAGCGCCACGCGCGAGCAGGAGCTCATCCAAAGCGTCCAGCGCGGCCAGTCCGAATTGTTTTATGAGCTGGTGCGGCCGTATGAACGGCGGGTTTATGCTGCGGCGCTGGCGATTTTGCGCAATGAACACGACGCGGAGGACGCAGCACAGGAGGCGATGCTGAAGGCGTTTGCGAATATCCGGCAATTTCGCGCAGAGGCGCGGTTCAGTACGTGGCTGATTCAGATCACAGTGAATGAGGCCCTGATGCGCCGGCGAAGGGAGCGGACCGTGCCTATGGAAGGATTGGATGACAGGCGCGACGAAGAAGCGGAATATGCGCCGCGGGATTTTGCCGACTGGCGCGAGATTCCGTCAGAGGCGCTGGAGCGAAAAGAAGTGCGGCAGCGGCTGGCGGAGGCGCTGGGCACGCTTGATCGAAAGTATCGCGAAGTATTCGTGCTGCGCGATATGGAACATTTGAACATTCAGGAGACGGCCGAGGCACTGGGAATCACGGTGGCTTCGGTGAAGACGCGGCTGTTGCGGGCGCGGCTGATGCTGCGCGATCTGCTGGCTGCCGGATGGGAACAGGGCTGGTTCAGCCGGTTGCCGTTCGAGAAGGGAACCAAGCCATGGTAGTGAACATACCGAATTGCGAACAAGTCTGGCGGGAGATTTCGAATTACGTGGATGGGGATGTGGACGCGGCGCTGCGGGCGTCGATGGACAACCATTTCCGGACGTGCAGGAAGTGTGCGTCGGTGCTGGCGGGAACGAAGAATGTAGTTGCGCTGTATGGCGATGAGCGGATGTTGGACGTGCCGGCTGGTTTCGGCCGCAGATTAGAGAAGCGGCTGGCGAAGAAAGCGGCGGTGAAGGGAAGAGGATGGGCGGGTTGGACCGCGTGGGTGATTCCGGTGGCTGCGATGGCGCTGATCGCGGGGACTCTGATGCTGACGAGTTCGTCGAGGAGCCCACTCAAATCGCAACATGCGGAACCGGCGAAGGATATTCCTCCGGAGATGGTGGTGGTGGTTTCGTCTGGGGCGAAGCTGTTTCATGTGCCGGGGTGTGAGTTCATTCACGATAAAGCTTCCGAGCGGACGCTAACAGCGAAGGAGGCGATGCAGGAGGGGTATGTGCCGTGTCCGAGGTGCTTGCGGCAGTATTTGAAGACGGGGTTGACGCGGGAAAGTGAGGGCGATCATGCGGCGGAAGCGGAGGATGAGCGGGGGGAAATATTGCGGACGGCGGGGCAGTAGAAGTTCGAGGAGCTAGATGAGCGCGTACTAAAAAGCGTTGTCATCCCGAGCAAAGCGAGGGGCCTTGGTGTCCACTTGCGGCATAGGCGCTGCCAGCAAGCACCAAGGCCCCTCGCTTCGCTCGGGATGAGAATCGTAAAGGAATGCGGCTTTGAACGGCTAGTTCTGCTTCATCTGATCGTTTTTCATGCTGTCGTCTTTCTTCATGTCATCGTGCTTCATGTTGTCGTCTTTCTTGATCGCGTCTTTCTTCGCGGTCTTTGACTTCTTGGTTTTTTTGGCGTCGTCTTTCTTCATGGAATCGTTTTTCATCGAGTCGTCTTTTTTCATGGTGTCTTGCTGGGTGCTGTCTGGTTTCATGGAATCCTGCTTCATGGAATCCTGGGCGAAGGCGGAGATCGAGGCCATTAGAATGCAGGCGAGCGTGAAACTGCCGAAAATCTTCTTCATAGTTTCTCCTTGGAGAAAAATCTCGATTTAGGTGTCCCGGCAGGTTTTACCTGCAGGCTGAGATTAGGATGAGCGGGGAAGAGGAAAGTTACACGCGAGATCAAGGGTTTAACTATCGAAGTACTTAGGGTAGCCTCCGGGCAGGAGAAGCAAGATGTGCTTCCTCTTTCAGCGCAGGAGCGCCGATAACGAAGATCTCAGTCTCCAGGTCGAGGCGATAAATCGAGCTCAGCAACCTATGGGTAAATTTTGACTCTCTTGCAGAGAGAGTTGCTACCCGAACGGGTCTAATGCCTCTACGCAACAACCTGCACATTGACAGCCGCGAAACAGCACATCACAATGGCGTGCCGGGTGGTCTCGTGGAGTACCTCTGATTGGTCTCGCGGTACCGAAGGGGGAAAGAACCGACTGGTGACCCAATTTCTAACAGAGTTACCAGTAGAAAGAACGATCCAAATAAAAGCTCAGGAGACAAAAATGAAACATCGAATTTTGCTGTCTCTCGGCTTGCTCCTGATTCTGGGTACGACAGTTCCAGCATCGGCGCATGTTACCGAGCACTGTACAGTTGGGTTCTTCAAGAACCATTCGCAGTTCCTTAACAGCGGCACATGCAGCAAAACTGTGTTTGATCCGACAACGCTGGTCAGCGCGTTATTTCCAGATGTCGATTCGTGTGTCGGATCGTTAACGATTCTGGGGTTGCTCGAGAGCCCTACTTCGGTTTGCGGTTCGGGCAGCACATTTGCCGGCGCCGAAGTTATTCTTCTGCGGCAGGCCATTGCACGCCTGGGAAACGCCGCAAACTCCAGCCCACCATCCTGTGACGCGGTTTACGGGACAATCAACAAAACGAACGCCACCATCGATGATGCAATTGCGACGGACAATCGAAATGAATTGACCGTCCTTGGCCAGTTCTTCGATTCTCTAAATCAAGGGGATTGCACTCTGCAGTAACCAGAACTCACAAGGTCTGTGGTAGCAGGAACGCGCAACGCTTGCTACCACAGCTTTGCTTTCCTGCTAGTGCGCCCGATCTCACGCCATCCCTCAGTAGTTCACACTCCGAGTGTGCAAGACAGGTTCTGGGCAAAACTGAGGTTCGGAGACCTTCTTTTTTCGCAGCGTCAACTTTTTTCGCAACGTCAACGGCTTACGACCGCCTTTAGTTCCGCGACTTGAGCGTAGGGAGTCAACAGATGAGGTGGTCGCGGGAGATCTTCAAACCGTTCAAGTTACCAAGCGCGGTGACCGCGATGGATTCGGTTTTGAAGAATTCCTGCGCCAGGGTTTGCAGGTCCTCCGCGGTAACTGCTTCGATTTTTTCGATCAGTTCGTCGAGGTCTTGGAAGTGATCGAAGTACATTTCCTGCCGGGCCAGGTTTGACATGCGCGCGGTGCTCGATTCGAGCGAGAGCATTAGGCTGCCTTTAAGTTGATCTTTGGAGCGGCGCAGTTCTTCTTCCGGCACGCGCGTGTTTTTCAGGTCACGAAATTCGTTGACCACCGAGCGCACAACTTTCGCAGCTGACGCGAGCGAGGTGCCGGCGTAGACGGCCATGCATCCGGTATCGCGGTAGGGATTGAGGTCGCTGTAAATCGAATAGGCCAAACCCTGCCGCTCGCGGATATTCTGAAAGAGGCGGGAGCTCATGCCTCCTCCAAGCAGGGTGTTCAGAATGTAGCCGGCGTGGCGCTTTTCGTGCGCGATCGGGTAAGCGGGAACGCCGATACAGAGCTGCACTTGCTCGAGAGCTTTTTTGTTGCGCAACACGATGCGGGGAACGATTTTCGGCTCAGCGGAGTGGAAGCCGTTCTTCGCGGGCTTCAGGTGTTCGAAGTGCTTCACGACGAGATCGACGAACTGGTCGTGGTCGAGATGTCCCGCAGCGGCTACGATAATATTGCCCGGGGCAAAGCGGTGCGAATAGGTGTCGAGGACGGCTTCGCGCTCGAATTTCTTGACCGTCTCTTTTGTACCCAGGATCGGCTTGCCGAGAGGATGATCTTTCCAGAAGTTCTGGGTGAAGATTTCGTGGACGAGGTAATCGGGATTGTCTTCGTCCATTTTAATTTCCTCGAGGATAACGCCGCGCTCGCGGGCGATGTCCTCAGGCGTGAACGTGGGATGCAGAACCAGGTCGGTGAGAATTTCAAGGGCGACGGGAACGTTTTCGTCGAGCACCTTGACGTTGAAGCAGATACATTCTTTGGAGGTGAAGGCGTCCATGTTGCCGCCGATGGAATCGACCTGGCGGGCGATCTCCTCGGCCGTGCGGTGCTTGGTGCCTTTGAAGACCATATGTTCGATAAAATGGGAGATGCCATTGGCTTGCGGCGTCTCGTCGCGCGAGCCGGTCTCAAGCCAGATGCCGATCGAGGCAGAGCGGATGTGCTCCATCTGCTCGGTGATTACGGTGAGGCCGTGGGGCAAGACCTGACGGCGAATATTGCGAACTTCTTTTACCATGTAAGTGTTAGGTTTTCCTTGAGTCGAATCCCTGAGGCGGATTCCTCTATTTGATGCGGAATCTGGCCAGAGGACGTAACGTACTATTCTTACACATTCCAAGGGTTGCGGCAGCGCGGCAATTACCAATGTAGAATCATATAGTTACGTGGAATTCATTAATTATTAAATTATGGGTACTGAGATAGCAGTGACATTGCTAGGAATGGATGCGAGGGAACTCGCCGCTTTGGTAAGTGAGGCGGGTGAGTCCAGCTATCGTGCCAAGCAAATTATGGAGGCGGTGTACCGGCAGCGGGTGGAAACGCTCGAGGAGATTTCCACGCTTCCGCAGACCTTCCGCGAGTGGCTGGCGCAGGGTGGGGTGACGATTGGCGCGGCGAAGATTGAAAAGAAGTTTGTGTCGGTCGATGGGACGGTGCGGTATTTGATTGGGTTTGGCGATGGGCAGAGTGTGGAGACGGTATGGATGCCGGAGGGTGACGGCGGGGAGGCGGGGGATGGGAGTGAGGCTGGAGAGGAAGTTGCCTCCGACGCGGGCACCGAAGGCGCTGAAGCCCCCAATCATGTTGGCCCCTTGTCGCAGCGCTTGAAGCGGTGCGCCACCCAAAATCCCGGGGGACAAAAACCTGGGCGTTCCACTATTTGCATTTCCAGCCAAGTGGGGTGTGCGGTCGATTGTCAATTCTGTTTGACCGCGCTGCTCGGCGTAAAGCGGAATCTGACTGCGGGGGAAATTGTGGGACAGGTTTGCGCGGTGATCAAGGATCAGGGTGTTTCTCCTCCGGAGGATCGCATCAATCTGGTGTTCATGGGCATGGGCGAGCCGTTTTTGAACTACGACAATTTTGTGAAGGCGTCGCGATTGCTGGTTGAGGGAGTGGGCATCGCGGAGCGGCGGATGACGGTTTCGACGGCGGGGATCGTACCGCGGGTTCATGACTTCGGCAAAGAATCGATTCGGCCCAAGCTGGCAATTTCCTTGAACGCTTCGAACGATGTGTTGCGTACGCGGCTGATGCCGCTGAATAAGAAATGGAATCTGGAAATGCTGATGGCGTCGGCGCGAGAGTTTCCGCTGCGCACGCGAGAGTGGATCACGTTCGAATATGTGCTCCTTGGTGGAGTGAACGACGAACCAGAGAATGCCAGGGAAGTAGCTGAATTGCTTCGAGGGCTGCGCTGCAAAGTGAATTTGATCGCCCTAAATCCGGGACCAGGAATTGATTTTGAGACTCCGAGTGCGGATCGGGTTGCGGCGTTTCAGAGCATTTTACGGGGTGCGGGAATTCCTGCGTTTGTAAGACGCCCGCGTGGCCGGGATATCTACGCGGCTTGCGGACAGCTCAAGCGAACGGTTGAGGTTGCCAGATCACCGGAACCCCAGTTGGAGCCGATTTCCCCGACGCCGGAGGGATGACCGGAATCTCGACCCGGATGCTGATTCCCGCATCCTGAGCCTGCTGCCAGAGAAGTTTGCCTTGGTGTTGCCGCAGGATGCCCTGACACGCGCTCAAGCCAAGGCCGGAGAGGCTTTCCGAAGAGTCGCTCGTCTGCTCGACGTATTCGACGAAAGTTCCGGAAACGTTGGTATCGCAGATATTGATGATGGCAATTCCGTCTTTATGGTCTACGGAAATAATAAGGGTTCGCCTGTCGTGCTCATCGAGCACGTGGAGCGCGTCGTTAATAATCTGTACGCAGACCTGCAGCAGTTGATTGGAATCTCCGCGGACCAGCAACACCTCGTGCGGAAATTCAGCGCGCACGTCGATATGGAGCGATTGCCATTGAGGCTGCAAAACCTTGATGGCGGTCCGCAGCAAGGTATTCAGATCCACAGGCGCCATGGTGGCCGGAGATGGTTTGGCGAAGCTCAGGAGACTGGCCACCAGAGACCTGGTTCGCCGCACATGTTGTCCGACTTTTCCCGCCAGATCGCTCTGCTCGGGGGTGAGAGAAGTGCTCATCAAGAGATCGGAATAGCCGAGCATGGCCGTGATGGGATTGTTCAATTCGTGAGCGGCGCCACCGAGAAGGTGTCCAATCGAGGCCATTTTTTCCGACTCGGTGATCTGCGCCTGCAGACGTTTAAGATTGCCAATAGATTCACGCGAGTGACTGAGCAGGCGAACAAATTCGCGATCGAGCAGGCGCTGGCGCACGAAAACCATAACGCCCATGAGAAGTGCAGCCCCCAGGGTCAAGACCACGCGAAACCAACGGATGCGCGGGGGAATTGACTCGTCCAACAACGCCCATGCAGCAAAAAGAGGAACTGAAAAGGCGGCGATCATTCCCACCCTCGCCAGCCTTACCCCGTGCGACGTGGATGTGGTGCGAATTCCGGCTTGGGGTTCGAGGTCCCGCGTTCTAAGACCGATAACAGTAATCCACGCCATGGAAATGGCGAGCGGAATGTCGTAAAGACTGCCACTGTAATAGGAATGCCGGTCCAGGGCCCAATTTGCGACGTAAGAGCTGGCCGCGTAAATAAGGCTCGCGCCGAACAGGCTGGCGTAGAGAGTTTTCCAGCGCCCTTTGCTGCCGATCCAGGACACCAACAACGTGCCGAGAAACGCCAGCTTCTCGATAAGATAAAGCGAATTCAGATTACTGTTATAAGCCTCCACGTTGGCCATAACATATTGCCAAGGGATTACGATAAGGATATAAAGATATCCCCACCAAATCATCATGAGGGCAAAATCGAGCCGGCGCAGCTTGGCGGCATACTCGTCTTGGGGAGCATGAGGGCGCAGAGCGAGAGCGGCCATCAGGGGCACAATGTGTAAGAAGATAACGATGTCGGCCGCCCACAGATCCGGGACATCGGTGCGCAGCCAGACTTCGTAGTAAGTCCAATACAGCTGATAAGTGAACCAGAATGTGATGCCGGTTGCTATCAGGGTCCAGAATAAACGCAAGCGTCCGCGGGTAAGAGCTACGTGAGGAACCAGCGACATGGTTCCGGAAAAAAGAAGAAGACACTGGATAATATCGCTGAGCGCCTTGAGACGGAAAGACTCCGGCAGAATGAGCGAAGCCAGGATCAGAATGGCCAGGCAGATTGCGACGGCCGCGATCCAGATTTTGGCGTAGGGGCGCAAAAATTAAAATCCTCGGTGCCATTCTAGACTGCTCAAAGCAGGGGGTTTGGTTACGGAAGTAACCCTCCAGAACAGGTAAGGCGGAGACTCGTGGAAGGGAGCAATGACTTGGAAGCCACGCCTGCATAAAGTTTTGCTTGCTACCAATCTTTCTTATCAATAGTATGCGAGGCACTCCCTCTACTCTGAATCAAATGTGCTTCCAGCGGGAAGTGGAATAGATTTGCACGCTGACACTAATCATCGTTTTTTCGGACGGCCGCAGGCCCCAACCGACCCAAGTGAGATTCGCCGAATCGAGCGCTGGCTGGCGACGGCGCGCGTATTTCTGGCGGTTTCGGCTCTGGCGGCAATCTATATGGATCCGACGCAGTTGGGACACGCGCCTGTGGCCTACGGTCTGCTAGGAATTTATCTGATCCATGGCGTGATGGTGATCACGCTGTTGCGGCGAAGAAAGCAATCGACCCTGGCGTTTCGCCTGCTCGTGCACGGAGCGGATATTGTGTGGCCCGCATTTATCTCCGTGTTTGCGGAAGGGCCTCGGAGTCCATTTTTTCTGTTCTTCTTTTTTGTGCTGGCGGCTGCCGCCTATCGGTGGGGACTCTGGGAGACGTTGAGCACAGCGGCGGCCGAAGTGGTTCTGCTCTGGATTGAAAGCTTCGTTCTGCTTCATCTGTGGTCGACACAGGGTAAGAGACTGCCTTGGCATGCTTTATCAGGGTTGCAGATCAATGTGACAGAGTTCGAGCCGAAGCGGCTCTTCATGCTTTCCATTTACCTGTTGGTGATGGGGTTGCTGTTGGGTTACCTGGCGGAACAGCAGAGACACTTGCGGGCGGAGAAGGCCGTCGTGACGGGCATGCTGGCCAAGGTACGCGTGGAAGCGGGACTCACCGGAACTCTGCAACGGATATGCAAACAGATTCTCGATATGTATGGAGCAAGCCGACTGCTCATCGCTTCGCAGGAGGTCAACAGTCACAGAACATTCCTTGGCGAACTGCGCAGCGACGATGGCGCACTTTCCGATTTCACCTGGCTTAGTTCAGGTCCGCGGGACGCGAACAGATATCTGGAGGATTTTCCGGGAGAGGTGTGCTATGCGGCTCACAATGGAAATCGCTGGACTTTAACCGCATTAGACCGCGAGGGCAACCAAGTACCATCTGCCTCCACCGATCCACTGGCACGATTGCAGGAGCGGCAATCCTTCCAGTCGATGATGGCAATTTCGTTTGTATTCGGCAGCGAATGGCGAGGGCGGGTATTCGTCTTCAACCCTTCCTGGCGAGGGGAGACCCAAGAAGAGCTTCGTTTTTTGCTGGATCTATTTCGTCAGGTAGGGCCCGCGGTATACAACGTCTACTTGCTGCATCGACTGAGGCGGCGGGCTGGTGCGGCGGAGCGTGCCCGAGTTGCAAGAGAGCTACACGATGGCGCCGTCCAGTCGCTGATCGCGGTTGAGATGCAAGTCGACGTGCTTCGCCGTCAGGCGGAGAGCTCGCCCGAGGTAGTAGGCGGGGAACTGGACCGGATCCAGGGTTTGCTGCGCGAGGAAGTCCTGAAGCTTCGGGAGTTGATGCAGCAGATGAAATCGATCGATGTGGATGCTCGACGATTCCTCAATGTGGTGCGCGACGCAGTGGAACGCTTCGAGCGAGAGACGGGAATCTCTGCGCGTTTCGTAACCGACGTCGAGAAACTGGAGATGCCCGACAAGGTTTGCAGGGAATTTTTGCGGATTGTGCAGGAAGGGCTGGTGAACGTGCGCAAGCACAGCACCGCGCGCCATGCGCTGGTGAGGTTAAGCTCGAGTTCCAGCGAGTGGTGCCTGACCCTCGAAGATGACGGCAAAGGCTTCCCGTTTTCCGGGCGCATGAGCCACGATGAACTAGAGCAGATCGGTAAGGGCCCGACGATCATCAAGGAACGCGTCCGTTTGATAGAGGGTGGACTCACTGTAGAATCAAATCCCGGTTTAGGAACGCGGCTTGAAATCAGGGTACCAAAGGATGGAGAAAGTTCCGATGAACTTTAAGAAGGCACAACCAGTTCGTATCGTGATTGCCGATGACCATCCAATTTTTCGGGATGGGTTGCGAAGGCTGCTGGAAGCGGAGCCGGATTTGAAAGTGTTGGGGGAAGCCTCGGACGGTGCCGAAGCCGTGAAGTTGGCGCGGCAGTTGAAGCCCGATATTCTTTTGCTGGATTTGGCCATGCCTAAGCATCCCGGGCTTGAGGCTTTGCGGGACCTGAGCGCCGGGGCGTGTTCAAGTCCGGTACGCGTGATCCTGCTGACCGCGGCAGCGGAGAAGAGTCAGATTGTTGAGGCGCTGCAACTGGGCGCGCGCGGCGTCGTGCTAAAAGACTCTGCTACACAATTGCTTTTGAAAGCCATCCACACCGTGATGTCAGGTGAATACTGGGTTGGACGGGAGAGTGTTTCGAATCTGGTGCAGTATTTACGTACCTTGGTTCAGTCCTCGAGCGACGAAGCGCGGCAGAAGAAATTTGGCTTAACCCCGCGGGAGTTGGAAATTGTTGCCGCAGTAGTGGCGGGATACTCGAACAAAGAGATTGCCGAATACTTCAAAATCAGCGAAGACACGGTCAAGCACCACCTGAGCAATATCTTCGATAAGCTGGGAGTCTCGACCCGGCTGGAGCTGGCGCTTTTTGCAGTGAACCAATCGCTTCCCTTGAAAAGCATTGGTTAGAACAACTTAGAGAACCCTTGAGCAAGGGTTGCGTTATGGCACTTACGGGCTATTGGCGGGGTTTGCTGTTGCACCTATCATTTACGTACGACCAGCCTCGGGGACAAAAAAAAGATCCGGTCACCAATATATCTGGGGTATGTACCCAGTTTGGGGCAGAGGGGCGTGTTTTAAGATGAATTCTAAGGAGACGGAGCCCGTGGCTAAAATCATACAGAATCTTTGGACCGATGAGAGTGGGCAGGATATCGCTGAATACGCGGTGATGCTGGCGGTGATCCTGGTAATCGTAGTCGGGACGGTTCGGCTGATTGGATCGAACGCTAACAATGTGTTCTCCAACGTGGGCAGCTCAATCAAGTAGAGGTTAATCGCGACAACTCACGCTGAAGCAAAAGGGCGCACCCAAAGGTGCGCCCTTTTGGCTTGGCCATTACTTGTGCGACTAAAATTCAACACCTTGACGTGTTAAAGATTCGGGTTGCATCTCGGATGTGCCGCAGTAAAACTTGCATTACTTCGGACCCGGCGAGGTAAGCTCCACCTTCTCGTTGCCTGGAACGGAAAGCCTGGTCAGGTAAGGGAAAAAAGGCGTAATTTCGAAGGGCATTTTCTCCCGAGCGGAAGTCAGCGCGACCGGCTTTGCCTTCGAGAGTTCCACTTGATCCGTCCAGGGATCAAGTTTGATTCGTCCGCCAAGCGGAAGAGCGGCAATCTGGTCGGCGCGTTTCGGGTCCATCGGCGGAGCAGAGGCCAGCAGTTCCGACATCCGGATGCCTTTGTGTTCGGCCAAGCCATTCCCTAGATGGGGACGAATTAAGTTTGGCAGCGCCGGAGCTCGATCATGGAGGGCTGTCAGAAACAGTCCCGCACTGCCCAGCTTGTCTTTATACGGAGAATTTTTCAGCAGCTCTACAGCCTTGGTATCCGCTGCTTCTTCGTCGCTGGGGCGACGTTTGAAGTCCAGGCGCTGGAAGGAATTTTCATCGGGAAAGAACATTCGGTCATTAAAGGCGAGCTTCGTATCGAGCTTGTGACCGAGCACAATGTGACTCAGTTCATGGGCCATGATCATGGCGAGGGAAGCCTCATCGGGCAGGACATCGAGGAGGCCACGGCTGATAACAATGGTGTGTCCGATGGTGAACGATTCCAGCGGAGAAGTAAGCAGGACCCGGCAGCGAATGTCGGACTGCAAGTCGATATTATTAGTTACCAGTAAATTGTTAACTACCGTCTGCAGGACCTTGTCTACCTCTCCGGGAGGCGCTAGAAGGCCGATCTTCTGCATCCGCTCGACGGCGTTATCTTCCGCCTGACGTTCCCACAGGCGTTCGGCGACGACCGGGGTGGCATCGGCTGCAACCTCGCTCTGATCTTTTACCGACTGCGGAGAATCTACGAGAATCTGTGTAAATTCCGAATTCTTGTTAAGGGCCTTCAAGTCGTATCCCCAAAGCCGGGTCTGCGCCCGGAAGTGCAGGCTCTTTGCAAGGCCGTACTTAAAGTCAGATTCCTCGCTATAGATGTAGGCGGGCACCCACATGCCAGAGCGAAGATTCAATCGCCAGGTGTCGAAGTGCAGGTAAAAGTCAGTGCCCGCCCGCGCAGAGTAAGTGCCATTGAAACGGACGATATTGTAGTCCTGATCCTCTACCCAGATGCGGCCGATGAAGCGTCCGGGCGAAGCATCCTTTTTCGGCTCGACGTCGATCACCAGACAGCGCACTTCACCCAAGAATTCCCGTCGGACGAAATTAAAGTTGTAGGAGCGTTTTTGGAAATCCGGATCGAGGACCACCATCTGGGCGAAGCCGAGCGGAAGGAAATGCATGGCATAAAGACCGGTAAGCCGATTGACCATGCGACGGCTGAACCCGGGCTGGCCTATGAAAGACGTGTCCTCGGGACCGTCGGTCATATCGAGACGCCCGAGGAAATAGTTATCTTTCGCAATCGAATCGTTTCCGCTGCGATCGGTCTTAAGATTCTGCAGATAAGTTTCGACCAGGGGATGCAAATGGCGCATTTGTGCGATGAAGAAATGCTCACGCTGCACGACACGGTCGATCACATCGTTGAACGAGGTTGGAGCGGGGGAGAAGGATCCTCCGGCTTGCTGAGCAGGCGCGGCTTCGATCAATACGGCCTGCGAGCCTGTCGCGGAAACTTGTGAAAGGGCAGGCAATGCCGAAACCAAAAGCAGAATTAACGAAACTGAAGCCACCTGAAAAATACGCATAGAACCCTTCTGGGAACGAATTAAGCCAACTGGAAAACGATGTGTAACACGACGGTGGAATCGGCTGGCTGGCCATCCCGTATCGCCGGTTTGAAGTGGATCTGTTGGGCGGCTTTGACAGCGTTGTCATCGAGGCCGTGACCCAATCCGCGCACCACGCGAAGCACACGAAGATTGCCGGAAGCCTCAAGGACCACTTCCAGCTGCACTTCACCTTCAATCCGCAAGTTCTTAGCTTCCTGGGTATAAATTGGCGTGGGCTTGGAAATAATTTCCGCAGGCACCGCGCGCGAAGCGGGTTCTGCCGAATGAGATCGGACCGTGGGCGCAGCGGGAACATCAGCGCTGGCGAAGCCGCCGGATTGAACCGCGCCCGCAGACACCTGCCTGCGGCCATTTTCGGTGGCCGTACCGCTGCCAAATCCCGAACTGGCCACTACTCCCGGCACGCCTTGGGCTCCGCCCGTACCATTACCGTAGCCTGGGCCCGCTGGAAGATCGAACGATCCCCGCGCCGCGATATTCACCGCCTTCCCCTCATTGCCACTCTTAGCGGGAACGCCATTGGGATCGCCGAAGCCCCCGGTCTGCACCCGGGATGGCGCACGGGCGATCGTAGGGGTGGCGGAACTGCCGGTGGAAAATACGTTCGTTTTAACGGCCTGCTTGGGGATGACAGGTGCGGAATCGAGGGGTAGAGGATCCAATTTTCTGGAAGCGATGCTGACCGCAGGAGCGGGGGCCAGATCCACTTTCGCTGCAGCTTTCGGCTGGGGCGCGGGAAGCCGCAGGGCATTGGCGGGTGGGTCGAGATGCGCGACGACCGCCTGCTTTGGAAGATCGGGTAGCGGTTGAGGCCGATGATTGACCGGAACCGGCGTGCTTACCAGTTGAACCGAACGAAAAGTGTGCTCCGGAGGCGAGACTACTGTCGGATAGAGTAAGCGTACCCACACCAGAAATGTTACGGCCGCAGCTTGCGTTCCAGTGCTAAAGACGAATTCCCTCCAAGGCGTCTTCGCCTTGGGCAACAGAGAGAAGAGAGTTTCCGGGGCAGAATTGCTCATAACCGCGTCCACTACTTAGTTGTCGAAAACACCCGTTTTGGGTGGAAAGTTTCTCAACTTGCCCACATATTATTTTCGGGCCAGCGTCGATCAAGCGCCCATTTTACTCCTAGACGGCAAAAATATGCACACGAAAGGGCATCTTCTTACCCAAGCGGATCCCAACTACTTTGAATGAGTACTTGGATCCAGTGAGGGCTGTGATCGGTCGCCGAAAGAGAAAAGCTTGCAATTGTCCGGCCAGATCCCTTTATCTCGGCACCTTTGACTAGCAGCGCACGACTTTGGGACTGTCTATCCCTTTGGTCGCGTTGCGGGTATCGACGACCAACTGAGCTTCGCCCACAATGTTGCGGTAATCATAATCGGAGTGGTCGGTGACGATCACGACGCAGTCATACTGCCCCAGTTTCTCCAACTCCGTCCGTTTCATCTGCAGATCGTACTTGCGGCCTTTTCCGATGAAAGGGAAGTAGGGATCATGGTAACTGACCTGGGCTCCTTCCTTTTGCAAAAGTTCGATGATGGTGAGCGCCGGAGATTCCCGCAAATCGTCAATATCCCGTTTATAGGCTACGCCAAGGATCAGAACGCGTGCGCCGTTCACTGATTTCTTATGGCCGTTTAATGCACCGCTCACGGAAGCGAGCACATGATAAGGCATGTTTGTATTGATCTCGCCAGCCAGTTCGATGAAGCGGGTTCGGAAATCCCACTCCTTGGCTTTCCACGACAGGTAGAACGGATCGACAGGGATGCAGTGCCCACCCAGGCCGGGTCCGGGATAAAAGGGATGAAAGCCAAAAGGTTTGGTGGAAGCGGCTTCGATAACTTCCCAGATATCGATGCCCATGCGCAAGCAGAGAAGCTTCAATTCGTTGACCAACGCAATGTTGACGCAGCGGTAGATATTCTCCAACAGCTTCGTCATTTCGGCCGCAGCCGGGGATGAGACCGGCACCGTGCGATGAAAGATGGATCCATACAGAGCTCCGGCGAGCTCGGAAGCCTGCGGATTCACTCCTCCGACCACTTTCGGGATATCGCGGCGCGCTACCGTGGTGTTACCAGGGTCCTCGCGTTCGGGAGAGAACGCGGCATAGAAGTTTTTCTCTGTGCTTGAGGGGCCGCGGGCAGCCTTCAGGCCGTTCTTGTTCTCCTGCTCCAGAATTGGCACCATGACTTCTTCCGTAGTGCCAGGGTAGGTTGTGCTCTCGAGGATCACCAGCTGACCGGGCTGCAAATGTGGCGCAATGGCGTGCGTCGTATCGGTAATAAAGCTCAGATCCGGTTCGTGATATTGATTGAGGGGGGTGGGAACGCAGATGATGATGGCGTCCATCTCAACGATTCGGGAATAATCGGCGGTGGCCGAAAAGCCCTGCGACTTCGCCGCTTGAATCTCTTCTTTGCTGATGCGATAGATGTAAGATCCGCCTTGGGCCAGGGTATCGACCTTGCGCTGATCAATATCAAAACCGGTGACGGCGAACTTTTGTTCGCTGAAAAGCAGGGCTAGGGGTAGTCCCACATAGCCTAGTCCGATGATTCCGACCCGGGCTTTGCGCTGCTGGATGTTGTTCTTGAGTTGATCGACTGAGCGAGTTCCGGCAGAGAGATTGGTCATCGTTGCGACAGGGTTTCTTTCGGTGAGGTGAACTGCGGCTTTGATTCTAGCACGCAGTTATGCCACGACGTGGCGTGTGGATCGCTTAGAACTGTCAGCGATCAGGCTGCATCTTCGGAGCTGAGAACTTATGAACAGGGAAAGAGGGCGGCGCCGTACGTGGGTGCTGGCGCTGGTTTTGGCGGGAGGTTTGTTGGTCGTACTGGGTGCTAGAGCGGGCAGGTTTCTGGTAGTGGATGCGCCTCAGCCCTCCGATGTGATCGTGGTCCTGGCGGGTGAAGCTTATCATCGCCCACAACGCGCGCTCCAACTTCTAACGCAAGGGTTTGGACAGCGAGTTGTGCTGGATGTTCCGAGCACTACCAAAATCTACGAATTCACCCAGATTCAGTTAGCCGAGAACTATGTTCACGACTTACCTCAGGGAGCGGCGATTACCATTTGCCCAATCCAGGGACTGTCAACCCGGGACGAAGCGAAGGAGTTAAAGAAGTGCTTGCCGCGCGGGGACGAGCCACGAGTGCTGATCGTGACCTCCGATTTTCACACTCGCCGGGCGCTGAGTGTTTTTCGGCGCGAGCTTCCTGGGCACTCTTATGCAGTGGCAGCTTCCCGGGACGAACAGCAATTTGGCCTGCAATGGTGGACGCATCGGCAATGGGCGAAAACTTTCATCGACGAATGGCTGCGACTCATCTGGTGGGAAGGCGTCGACAAGTGGCGCTGACATGTTGCCGAAATGCCTGACAGACAGGCTTTCGGAACAAAGTTTTCCACCGGTGAACCATGCCGACCGATACAAAAGCCATTGACTGTCAGCAACATGGAGGTTACCATGCGGTAACGGTGACTCAAACGGTATCCAGGGAGCGTAGGATGGGCATGCCTGCTGTTCGCAGGATTGTGAGTTATTTGCTGCTGCTGAGTTTGCCTTCTTTTCTGTTTGCCGCCGATTCCGGGGCGGCTATGCTTTATGCCAATGGGGCTGCCTGGCTGAATGGCAGTCACGTGCCAAACTCCTCCGCCATTTTTGCCGGTGACCTGGTTCAGACTCGAGCCGATGCTGCGGCCGACATCCATGCCTCAGGCTCCTCCATCATGGTTCTCGGTGGTTCTCTTATTAAATTCGAAGGGGTTTCGTTGAATGTGGAACATGGAGGGGTGTCGGTCTCCACCTCCAAAGGCATTGCCACCACTGCTGGGGATGTTCGTGTAACGCCGGTATCCAATGCGTGGACCGAATTTAATGTGACCGATATTGACGGCACGGTCCGAATCGCCGCGCGCAAGGGAGATGTAGTTGTCACCGACGACAGCGGTGCGGTCACTTTGCCGCAAGGCCAGGAGACTACGCGGGACGAACAGTCCTCCGAGAAAAAGAAAAAGAAACGGGTAGCCGGAGCTGTTCCAGCAGCCGGCGGCGGTGTGCTGAACTCCCCGGTCGCAATCGGTATAGGAGCCGCAGCCATTGCCGGGGTAACAATTTGGGTGCTGACCAGAAGCGATCAGCCCATTAGTCCGAACGTGCCTTAGCCTTCAGCGCTGCTCTGTTCCAGTTGAATTGTTTGAGCCGTCCGGCCGGAGCCGGACGGCTCGCTAGTTTTTGCGGCAAAACTCAGAGAGAAGTTTGGTGTGCGAAGTTTGGAGTAAGAAAAGTTGAGCACGCAAATCAAGTTTGGCACCTCCGGCTGGCGAGCCGTCATGGCGGAAGACTTTACCTTCGCTAACGTTCGGCGCGCTCTGGTGGGCATTGCCCGCTACGTGGCGGGGCGGAAGAAACAGGGCGCGCGAGTGATTGTGGGGCGCGACCCTCGGTTTCTGGGCGAAACGTTTTGTTCCATGGCCTCAGATATTCTGGCCGGGCACGGCGTTACGCCGGTTATGGTCGGCGAACCTGCGCCCACGCCGGCATTTGCGTATGCCGTTCTCCAAGCGAAGGCCGATGGCGTCATCAACTTTACCGCCTCGCATAATCCTCCGGAATATAACGGCATAAAGTTCTCGACTCCGGATGGTTGCCCGGCGCTGCCCGACGTCACTAAAAAGATTGAAGCTGAAATTCATCCGGGAGACACCGCGGCCTCTTCATCGAGAAACATCGGCAATGGCGACGGCAACGCTGGGTCAGCTGAAGAATCTTTGGATGTGAAGCCGGGATACTTGAAGCGCCTGGCGGAGATCGTCGATCTGGAAGTGATCCGCAAAGCGAACTTGCAGGTATGTTTCGATCCTATGTGGGGTGCTGCGCGTGGATACTCCGACGGCGTCTTGCGCGAGGCCGGAGTGAAAGTTACTACGGTCCACGACTATCGGGACGTCTTGTTCGGGGGCCACGCGCCAGAACCGGACGACCATCTGCTGGAAACTCTGCGCGAAAAAATGCGGAAGACGAAAGCTCACATCGGAATTGCCACCGACGGCGATGCCGATCGGTTCGGAATTGTCGATGCGGACGGGACGTTCCTGCAGCCGAACTATGTGTTCGCGTTGCTATTCGACTATTTGGTGGAAACGCGGGAATGGAAAAATGGCGTGGCCAAGTCAGTGGTCACAACGAATCTCATTAACGCCATCGCCAAAGCGCGCGGCGTGGAACTGCACGAAACCCCGGTGGGGTTCAAATATATCGGCGAACTGATCATGCAGGATAAAATTGCGATCGGCGGCGAAGAGAGCGCCGGACTTTCGATCCGTCATCATGTGCCTGAAAAAGATGGCGTGCTGGCGGGAGTGCTTTGTTGCGAGATGGTCGCGCGCCGGGGTAAATCGTTGGGCGAGCAACTCAAAGAATTATGTAACCAAGTTGGTTCCTACTATCCCGAGCGACAGAACTTTCGCTTGACGCCCGAGGTGAAAGAGAAGTTCACTGAGAAGATAAGGTCTGACCCGCGAGAGTTCAGTGGGCGCGCGGTCAGCCAAGTGGTTCGTACCGACGGGTTGAAGCTGCTATTCGAGGACGGCTCCTGGGTCTGTTATCGGCTTTCAGGCACTGAGCCGGTAGTTCGAGTCTATTCTGAGGCGCGAAGTGAACCGGATCTGGTGAAGTTGAGCGGGGCGGCCAAGCAATGGATTTTCGAATAAAAAATATTTCAAGAATGCGCCGCTTTCCCAGCCACGAGGACGGAATGCGCGCCATGGCCCAAAGGGCGCCGCAGGCCGAGGCAATAGCAGCCTCGTGCATTGAACGTTTTCGTCCCTGGGCGGAGCAAGTGTATGCCTTGCGCCGGCGTATTGCCACGATCACCGTCGCCGTGCTGGCAGGCCTGCTGTTCGTGCACGTAATGATTGGCGCGAACGGCATGGTTGTCTACAAGCAGAAGCGGGCAGAATATGAATCGCTGCAAAAGCGCATCGCGCTGGAGCAGCAAGAAAACGAACTCTACGCCCAGCAGATTCGTGGATTGAAATCCGACGCGAAAGCCATCGAGAAAGAAGCGCGCGAGCAGTTACGCTACGCCCGTCCTGGAGAGTATGTGTACGTCCCGCCGGCATCGGCGACTGCCGCGCCAGTGAGTCATTCCGCGAGGAACTAGTCGTTTCATTCAGCACTACCTCTAGTTATGTTCCGCAAGTAATGGCTGTTAGGAAAGGATTCGTATCAGGGCATCGCTTCAGCGATGCCATCAAAGCCGACAATTCTGAACGGCTTTAGCCGCCGGGTGTGCCGCTAGGCACAGCGGATAAAAGCTTGGATAATCTATTTGCTTTTGACGGCATGCCTGAAGGCATGCCCTGATACGAATCGCTGCAAATGCATGACACCGAACCGTTTCCTCTGTGGTATAGTTCGGGACGTTAAGCGACTTTCTGCGGCATGGAACGGCGATCGCTACAGCACGATCGCAACATCTAAAGGAGAAACCGGTGATGAGAAAAGTTCTAGTGCTTTGTCTCGCAATTTGTTTCGTGTTCGCCCTGACGGCTCTGGCATTTGACGAAATGGGGAAGAGCACGACTGTGAACGGGTGGGTAAGCGATAGCAAGTGCGGCGCCAAGGGCGCAAATGCGAGCGCCGAGGCGTGCACGAAAAAGTGCCTGGCTGCCGGCGAGAAGGTGGTCATCGTTACCGATAAGGATCAGAAAGTTTTGATGGTGGATAATCCTGACGCGCTGAAGGGCCACGAGGGACACCATATTGCCGTGACCGGACACGTGAGCAAGGACTCGATTCACGTAGACAGCATGAAGATGCTCTGAGCAATATCGCTAAAATTCAATGGGCGGCTGCGGCCGCCCTTTATTTTTAGCACTACATATTTGTGACTGATGCCGAGGGCAGGACGCCCTTGGAACATCCGACGGGAATCCCACGCTACCGAACTACGCCTTCCAGCGGGGAACTGGCCGTGGCATAGAGTTTTTTCGGCATGCGTCCAGCGAGATAGGCTTGGCGTCCGGCTATAACCCCATGGCGCATGGCTTCCGCCATCAGTACCGGATCCTGTGCGTTGGCAATGCCGGTATTCATGAGCACAGCATCGGCGCCAAGTTCCATTGCGATCGCCGCGTCGGACGCGGTGCCCACGCCTGCATCCACTATCAGCGGAACGTTGGTGATCATTTCGCGCAGAATGCGGATGTGAGCCTGATTCTGAATGCCCATACCGCTGCCGATCGGCGCACCCAGCGGCATTACCGCGGCAGCCCCTGCATCGATCAAACGTTTGGCGAAGACAATGTCATCGGAGGTGTAAGGCAAAACCGTGAAACCTTCGCTCACCAGGATGCGTGTCGCTTCGAGCGTGGCTTGAACATCTGGGTAAAGCGTAGCCTGATCCCCGATGACTTCGAGTTTCACCCAGTCGGAGAGTCCCACTTCGCGGCCGAGTCGCGCGGCGCGTACAGCTTCGTCCGCCGTATAGCAGCCGGCAGTGTTGGGCAGAAGGAAATATTTCTTGGGATCAATGTAGTCGAGCAAAGATTCTTTGCTGCGGTCGAGGTTCACCCTGCGCACAGCGACGGTAACCATGTCCGCTCCGCTGGCTTCGAGCGCGCGGGCGGTTTCCTGCGGGGATTTATATTTTCCCGTGCCGACGATCAGGCGCGAGCGGAAGGAGCGGCCGGCGATAACCAGTGAGTCGGTCATGACCCCTTATTGTAAACCGAGTCGGCGCGATATCGACCTGCGCTCGACGGGTAGCCGAAGCGTGGCTGGTGCTTGGGACCTATGGAGGATTGACGGTCTCCGCTTCGGCGTAGAGTTCGTCGATCTGGTCGCGGTAGCGCTCTTCGATTACGCGGCGGCGCAGTTTCATCGTGGGCGTAAGGGCGCCGTTATCAGGAGTAAATTCGTCAGGTACAAGCAGCACACGTTTGAGCTTTTCGAATCGCGCCAGGTTCTGATTCACCCCTTCCACAATTTCCTGATAGAGCGCCTGCACTTTCGGATGAGCTGTTAATTCGGCTCGCGAAGAAAAAATAACGTCCTCGCTTCGAGCCCAATCCTCAAGAAGTGCGAAATTGGGCGAAAGAATTACACAAGCGAACTTGCGTTTATCTCCGACGATAGCAGCGGTTCCAACCAAGGGATTCAGTTTGAGCGAGTTCTCAATCGGCTGCGGCGCGATGAACTTGCCGCCTGAAGTTTTAATTAATTCTTTCTTGCGGTCGGTAACTGAGAGATATCCATCGGCGTCGACGTTGCCAATGTCTCCGGTCTTAAACCATTCGTCGAGAAATGCATTCTGGGTTTCGTCAGGGCGGTTCCAATATCCCTTGAACACGGAAGGGCCTCGCACCAGAATCTCCCCGTCGTCGGCGATGCGAACTTCAAGATTCGGAAGAATCTTGCCAACCGTGCCAATGCGGTGATTGACCGGGGTATTCACCGCGATCACCGGAGAAGTTTCGGTCAAGCCGTAGCCCTCGTGAATGCGGATGCCAACGCTGGCGTACCACTCTGCCAGTTCGCGGCCCAGAGGCGCGCCCCCTGAGATAAAAGTCTCGACCTTTCCCCCCATGCCAGCGCGAATTTTCGAGAAGACCAGTTTGTTGGCAAGCTTCCAGCTTGGCGAAGCTGGAGTTTTCCCCGCTAGAATTGCAGCCTTGTTGTCCCGACCAACGGAAAGCGCCCATTGGTAAATCGCGCGCTTGGGAAAGCCCCGGGCTGTCATCTCGGTTTTGGCATAAACCTTTTCGTAAACTCTAGGGACAGAAACGCATACGGTCGGACGCACCTCCAGCAGCGTCGCGGGAAGATTCTCCATCAAAGGACAGTAGGCTAAAGTGACCCCGTGATAAAGCAGGGTGAAATCCACGTGACGCGCCGTCACGTGCGAAAGCGGAAGAAAAGACACGCTTATCAGCCCGGGATGCATTTCGAAGCCCAGTAGCGAATAATTGATATTCGAAGCCATGTTGCCATGTGTCAGCATGACGCCCTTGGAAATTCCGGTGGTGCCTGAAGTGTAGATAATTGTCGCGAGATCGTCGGGCTGAATCGAGCGCGCGGCAGCTTCGGCTTGCGGATCAAGTTCGCTGGCGCCCTCGTCGAAGAATTGATTCATTAGCTGGCAGTTCGACGCCGCGCCGCTCGGGAGTTCAACGCGATCCATTTCAACGCGATCCATGACGACAATTCTGCGAACCTGGGTCTGCGGGAGGATCGATTGCACTTTTTGCAGCTGATGCTCAGTGGAGAGGAAAACGACGCTGGCGCCGGAGTCGCGCAAAGTATAGGCGGTTTGTTCCGGAGTCAGCGTGGCATAGACGGGAACGGTGATGGCACCGAGCAGCAGAATCGCGAAGTCAGCGGTGGACCACTCGGGACGATTCTCGCTCAGGATCGCGACGCGATCTCCCTTGCGGACACCCAATTTCTGCAGCGCGCGCACGGTTCCAGCCACATTGCTGCGGAGTTGGGACGACGAAATAGGCCGCCATTCTCCGTCCTCGCGATGGAGCATTGCCCGCTCGAGATTGCGCTCAACGGCTGCAAAGAAGACATCGTTCAGGGTAGAGAGACTCATAGACTATGACTTTGAACTGAACCTGAATCTACTGGTTTATGGTGGCCCAGGGCAATGCGAAAGGTCTGGCGGCAGGGTACTCATTGAGCATCCGGAACCCAGAATGACAATCCGACTCGAAAATTACAATGTCTCCGCGTGAAGTGAATTATCATCATTTGCCAGGAGGATATTGAATGCAGAGAAAATTGCCAAGGGTGTTACAGGCGGCGCTGCTCGCAGGTGCGATGACGGTAGCGATTGCCGCTCCGGCTCGTGCACAAACCAAGCAACCGGAGAGTGCTTCCATGCCAAAGGTTGGCGACATGGCTCCGGATTTCAAGCTGAACTATTTCGATGGGACTAATTCGAAAGAAGTTTCATTGAGCCAGTACCGCGGCAAGAAAAATGTGGTTCTTGGATTTTTCATCTTCGCTTTCACCGGTGGTTGAACGGCTCAAATGAAAGCTCTCCAGCAAGATCTGAAACGGCTGGAAGCTACCGACACCCAGGTTCTGGGTGTAAGCGTGGATAGTGCCTTCGCGAATAAAGCCTTTGCCGATCAAATTGGAGTTACGTTTCCGCTGCTCAGCGATTGGGGCGGAGAAGTTACACGTGAGTATGGAATCTATCTGAGTAAATACAAGGCTGCCCGCCGGGTGAACTTTCTGATTGGAAAAGATGGGAAGATCCTGGAAGAACAAGTAGATAATGCAGCAATCGATCCGACGAAGATTGTCGATACCTGCGAGAGGCCGAAGCTGAAGAATTAGATCGGAACCGGGCTCCCGGCGGCCGGTTCCCGGCATCCGGGCGGGCCCGGTTGCGCTAACAATGAATCTCGTTCCTTTCACCTTTCCATCCCAGTAGTCCAGTTCGGAAAGCACGTTTGACGCAGGCTGCCCGCATCAGGTCTGATAGGGGGTCGCGTCCGTGTCTTTGCCATGTTCCCATGAACGAACAGAAGCGTCTCCCGATCAACTGGATGGATATTCTCTGGCTGTTCTTTCTGGCCGGACTGGCAGCGCTGCCGCCGGTGTTCGAAATTCACAAGCAACTGACTCTGCTTGCGATCGGCGTTGTGCAGTTCAGCGAAGGCTGGCTTCTGGCGCGCTCTCCGCGGCGGGGCGCCGTTTACATCGTCTTGCTCAAGATCGCGCTGGCAACGCTGCTGATTGATCATACCGGCGAAGTTGGAATCAACAGCAGCTACTATCCAATCTTTTACTTGCCGGTAGTCACCGCAGCTGAATATTTCGGGCCCTGGCTCACCTTGCTGTGGACCGCTCTGGCTTCGGCGGCGTATTGCTCTTATCTTTACCCAGCCCTGCAGGAATATGAAATCACAGCAGAGAGTTACAGCCTGCTCGCCATCCGGATACTTTTCTTTTTTCTCGCGGGCATGGTGGTGAACCGCTTCGTGGTGGAAAATCGGCGGCAAATCAAACGCTATCAGGAACTGGCCGAAACGCTGGCGGAAACCAACCGCAAGCTGGAGCAGGCGCAGGAAGAAGCGCGCCGGTCGGAACGTCTGGCCGCTTTAGGGCAGATGTCTGCCGGCCTGGCGCACGAGATCCGGAATCCGCTCGGGGTCATCAAGGGATCGGCGGAGATGCTGCACCAGAAGCTCGGCGAATCGAATCCTCTGGCTAGCGAACTGGCGGGTTATATTTCGACTGAGACCAACCGTTTGAGTGCGCTGGTAACGCGTTTCCTGGATTTCGCGCGGCCCCTGCATGCCGAGCTGACCCTACAACAAATTACCCCTGTGCTGGATCGGGCTCTTCGTTCTGTATCCATGACGCGAAAAGATGACGATACCTCGGTGCGCGTGGAGCGCCAGTACCAGGAGAATCTGCCGCCGCTTCCGCTCGATGAGAGTCTTTGCGAGCAAGCGTTCGTGAATCTGATTCAGAATGCTTACGACGCGATGGGCAACAACGGCGGAACGTTGCGCGTAATCGCGGGAAGGGTGAACTCCGGGCGCCGAAATGGAGTCGAAGTGCGAATCGAGGACACGGGGCCGGGAATTCCAGCGGAATTGCGGGAGCAGATCTTTAATCCGTTTGTAACCACCAAGAAAACCGGGGTGGGACTCGGTCTGTCGATTGTCTCGAGAATCATCGACGGCCACCATGGAACCATTCGGGTGGCAGATGAGGATGGCAACGGTCGTCGAGGAGCCGGCTTCGTCGTTTTTTTTCCGCTGCGAGCAGAGAATGCAATTGATTCCGCATCTTAGGGTGCAGTGTATGGGTAGTTCCTGTTTGACCAAAACCAGTTACGTATTCACGATATGCCAACAATTTTAATTGTCGAAGATGAAGCGAGGATGCGCCGCCTGCTCGAGTTGAATCTCAGCGAAGATGGTTTCACCACTCTCTCCGCCGGAGACGCCGAGAGCGGGTTGAAATTGCTGGGTCAGAATGCAGTCGATCTTGTGGTTACGGATCTCAAGCTGCCGGGGATGAACGGATTGGAATTCCTGCAGGCGGTGAAGCGCCAGAATGCCGCCTTGCCCGTAGTAGTGATGACGGCTTTCGGAACAGTAGAAACGGCGGTCGACGCGATGAAGGCCGGGGCCAGCGACTATGTGCTGAAACCGTTTTCGTTGAGCGAGATGCGCATGGTGATTCGCAAGGAATTGGATGTCCGCGACTTGCGAGAGCAGAACCGGTCACTGCGTGAGGCGTTAGGGAAGCGGCTTGCACATCCGAATGTGGTGGCTCGGAGCGCGAAAATGCAGGAAGTGTTGGCCACGGTAGAACGCGTCGCTGCGACGAACTCGACCGTCCTCCTGGGTGGAGAGAGCGGCGTCGGGAAGGACTTAATCGCGCGCGCAATTCATGAGAAGTCGCGGCGAGCTGCCGGACCCTTCATCAAAATTAACAGCACCGCGATCCCGGAGAATTTGCTCGAGAGTGAATTGTTTGGCTACGAGAAGGGCGCTTTCACAGGTGCGAATGTGAGCAAGCCGGGCAAGTTCGAGATGGCGGATAAGGGAACCTTATTTCTTGATGAGATCGGGGATGTACCGCCCGTGACCCAGGTGAAGTTATTGCGTGTCTTGCAGGAGCGCGAGTTTGAGCGGCTGGGCAGCACCAAAACCGTGAAAGTCGATGTCCGGCTGATCGCAGCCACCAACCGCGATCTGCGCGAGGCCCTGGAGCAAGGAACATTTCGCGAGGATCTTTACTATCGCTTGAATGTAGTTCCCATCGATATCGCTCCCTTGCGCCAGCGTAAGGAGGATATTCCCGACCTGGTGAATCTGTTTATTTCGCGTTGCACCGGAGATTCGGGGAAGCCAGTGAATGGCATTACGCCCGAAGCCATGCAGATTTTGGTGAACTACCATTGGCCCGGCAACGTGCGCGAGTTGCATAACATTATCGAGCGCGCATGCGCATTGGCGAAGGGGTTGGTTCTTCAGCCTGCGGACATTCATCTCGATTTGCGTCCAGCCCGGGCCGCCAACGGTGGCGCCGGATTTCTTCCCGAGGGAATGACTCTGGAGCACTGGGAAGACGAAATGATTAAGGAAGCCCTGCGACGTGCAGATGGAAATAAGAGCCAGGCGGCGCGGCTGTTAGGACTGTCGCGAAACGCGCTGCGTTACCGGTTGTCAAAAATTGGGATTGCAGACGAAGGCGAGAAAGACTCATAGGGCACCCCTCTCAACCAGAACCGTCCCCGGTCCCATTGGTTGAAAACCACCAGCTTGGTTGAACGCAGCCACCGGTTTACCTCCCGCCATCCGCGCTCTGTTGAAAGCCCCGTGTATATTGCTGAAATACATGGAGTTACGACGCGTCCCGCCACTTCTCCTTTGGCATGGTACTTGCTTTGTACTATAGCGAAGTGATCCCGGAAATTATGGGTTTGAAGAAGTTATAGGTTCAAGCACTACGCGACGGTTTTTTGGAAAGAGGTAGGTTATGAAAAACAGATTCATATCAAGTTTTGCAATCCTAACTCTGGCAGTAACTGGAGCGCTCTCGTCCGGCCTGCAAGCTCAAACTACTCAGGAAGGTCCGGGACCTTCGGATCAACCGAGCGCGCCAATGGAAATGGGCGAATCCGCACCGCCTCCACCCTCCTCACAAGTGTATGAGGGCCAGCAGCCGCAAGTTGGAGCAGAAGCGCAGCCCGGCGAGGAAGCTCAACCCGGCGGACCCGCGGGCGAAGCACCGGCGCAAACCAATCAGGGTGTTGGCCGCATCAGCATGATTCATGGCGATGTCTCGACGCAGCGCGGTGATTCTGGTGACTGGTCCGCAGCCGTGTTGAATCAACCCGTACTTAATGGAGACAAAGTTTCAACTGGAGCGGGTGGACGCGCCGAAGTGCAACTCGACTTCGCCAACATTCTTCGCCTGGGGTCGAACGCGCAGGCAAATCTTGCCAACTTCACGCACGACCATATCCAGGTTCAGCTGGCGCAGGGACTTGCCAATTACAGTGTCTTCAACGAGAGCGAAGCCGAGCCTGAAATCGATACACCGAACGTCTCGGTGCATCCCGCGCACAAGGACGTAAATCTCCGCATCGAGGTGCGTCCCGACGGCGATACGATCATCATCGTGCGCAAAGGTGAAGCGCAGATTTCCACCCCCAAGGGTATCGCCGAAGTAAAGGAAGGGCAGATGGCTACGGTTCGCGGAGCCGCTGAGGAAGCTCAGTACAAGATTTCGGGAGCTCCTGACCGCGACGATTGGGACCGCTGGAACAGCGATCGCGATCACATGGTTCACTCCGCTCAGTCATGGAACCACACGAACCGCTACTACACGGGCACAGAAGATCTCGACGCGAACGGACGTTGGGAGAACGAACCGGATTACGGCGATGTCTGGGTTCCGAACGAGCCGGCGGGATGGGTTCCGTATCGCGATGGCAACTGGGTCTGGGAACCCTATTACGGATGGACTTGGGTGGGCGGCGAGCCTTGGGGTTGGGCGCCTTATCACTACGGCCGCTGGATGATGTACGGAAGTTCGTGGGCTTGGTGGCCAGGACCGGTCTGGGGCGCGGGCTTTTACCGTCCCTTCTGGGCGCCGGCTTACGTTTCGTTCTTTGGCTTCGGTGGTGGGTTTGGCCTAGGTTTCGGTGTTGGATTTGGCGGGTGGGGCGGCTTCGGCTGGTTGCCCATCGGGCCTTGTGACCGCTTCTTCCCCTGGTGGGGCGGATACGGCGGCCGCTTCGGAGTGGTGGGCTTTAATCGATTCGGTGGCCTGAACCGCTTTGGCGGAATTGCTCCGCTGCACGGCGGCACTCGATTCTCAAACGTCGCGCGCATCAACGATCCGCATATCGGACGAGCGGTCTCGACGGTGGGTGCGGGAAGCTTCGGCGCCGGTCGCACCACTGCTGTAGCGGCCACGCACGCGCAGTTAAGTTCCGCTCGCATGATGACGGGTAATCTGCCAGTCGTGCCCACGCATGCCAGTTTGTCGGCCAGTGGGCGGGCGGCCGCTCCATCGACAATTCACAACGGCGGCTCGCAGCATTTTGTGGGAACTCAGAGCACATCACGCCCGCAATCGTTTCAGCAGCAGGCATCGCATCTGCAGCAGTCAATGCAGCAGAACCGGGTTTCGCCGGTGACAGCTGGAGGACGTACCACGACTACGACTGAATCCCGCGGCGCGATGAATACTGGAAGCGGAAAGCCGAGTGCCGGCACCGCTGCATCGAGCAGGGAAACCAATACGAATAATAGTGCGGCAAGCAGAGGAAATTCTTCTGCAAGTCAGTATGGAAGCCGCGGTGGGACGCAGACGTTCTCGCCACCGAAAAGCGCGCGTCCGCAGAGCACGCAACCTTCGCGGTCATTCTCCGCGCCCCAGCAGGCATCACCTAGCCGTAGCGGGACAACGGGCAACGGTTGGAGCCAGTTCTCGCAGCCTTCGCGTAACATCGCAGGAAGCACTGCCGGAACTTATGCGCAGAGTGGAAGCTACTGGAATCGCACCGCGCCGAGTTCAAGCTACTCGCGCGGATCGGCTCCGAGCAACTCTTCTGGTTACAGTTCCGCATACGGACGCGGGGGCTCAACTTATTCGCGGCCGCAGCTCAATATGCGGCAGCCGATTGTGCAGCCGCGTTCCTCTGGCGGCTACGGCGGGGGCAGCTACGGCGGAAGCCGTGGCGGGTACAGCGCGGCGCCGCGTAGCGCGCCGAGCTATGGTGGAGGTGGCCATTCTTCCGGAGGAGGCGGCGGAAGTCACTCTGGCGGTGGCGGAGGCGGTCATCCCAGCGGTGGAGGTGGGGGTGGCCATTCGAGCGGTGGCGGAAGCGGACACTCCGGAGGCCATCACTAACAAGTTGATGTAAATGTAGCGGTGACAGAGGCGGGAAGGGCGTGCTAACCAGCACGCCCTTTCTTTATGGCTGAGTAGTCCTAAGGCCGTGCATACGCCGGGCTGTCGGGATCCGGGCGGTCATAGTCCCGGCCGTACTTGTTCTTGTGAGCAACTTCAAGATTGGATTCGGCCAGGCTGATGTTTCCGAGAAAAGTATCGCCCGAAGTGACGGTAATTTCGCGCTCCACCGCTTGCAGTGCATCCGGCGCAACTGAAGGATGGAAGACGTGTATCTGGTAGCGTCCCGGCATCACGCCGCCAATGTTAATCTCGCCGCGCCAGTTGGAGATGGCATAGTACGGCGTATTCAGCGCGATCACGACCGCGCTCATTTGCGGATGAATGTTGCAGAAGATGTAAGAGATTCCCGGTTTGTCGAATTGAACAAACTGCGTGCTTCCGCTTTCGTAGAGCCCTAGATCGAAACGTTTGCCGTCGAACAGCGAAAATACATTGTGAAAGAAAGGATCGTGATTGGGGAACTCGACCTTCCCGCCCGCCGGAATTACCAGCAGGGAAGGATGAAAGCTTTTATCTTTCTGAACGAGTTGCGGAATTTGTGCTGCCTGCTGCCGCGGAGTCGAAGGCGCGGCCGTCGCCCCAAGCGGTGTGAGCCACACCACAACTCTCGAAGCATCGCCGACGTGCCGTCCGTTTCTCGTCAGCTGCACTTTACCCTTGAGGTCGACATTTTGTGCAGCAGCGAACCCGCACATCAGCAGGATGCAGCACAACGAGCGGCAATAGTCGAGGCGAAGCATCTTCAGAAAAGCACTCCCATGGCCAGGTTGATTTGGTTCGTCGTGCTGGCTGCGCTATAGACGGGAAAGCTACGCAGGCGTCTGAATTCGGCGGAAAATAGCAGGTCAGATCGCGGTCGGAACACCAGGTTGCCGAGCGCGCCACGGTTGCGCCCCAGGATGGTCGTGAAGTTGTTGGAGTCCACGGCGAAGCCCCGCACGTCGCTGGCAAACGCATCGTCCTCCGCGAACACCCCATTCAATTCCAGCTTCGGTGTGAGTTGAACTTTCATTTGTCCCCACCCTCCTGCGGAATCGAGACCTCGGATGCGCGTCGATGCCGAGGAGGGATCGCCACCGAATAGCACAGCCCGGCCAATGCCCGCTCCCAGGCCTCCAACGCCTCGGCCCCGATAGAACTCGCCGGAAAGAGTCAAGCGCCGGAGAATTGGAATTTGCCAATCGGTCATACCAGCCCAGGCATCCACGTATCGGTCCCATGACCAATTCTGCCGGCCGTAATATCCCGCGACGGCAAAACTTAATGGATGCTCAAATACCGGCCGTGACCAGACGCTGCGCACCGCGTACGCCGGCCGGCCAGATTTTTCTCCAGCCTGCGCCGAGCGGTAGAACGAATTGTAGGGAGGTTCCCAATCCAGATTGTCGAGAAGCCCTGCCTGCAACGTTACCGTTTGCTCATGGGAAAGATCGAAGCGATGCTCCACGCGAATCTGAGGAGTCCAGCCCCATAGATTTCCCGCATACGCAAAAGCCGGAGTCGCCAGCGACGCGAAGGAGGTAGGGGACAGCGGCGAAAAGAACAGTGAATCCTGCCCCGCAATTACCGAGCTGTTTTTCCAATCCAGGCGCAAGCTCGCGGTCTGCATGCGCGCGATGCCAAAATTAACTCCGTTGGGAGTCGATGGAAATCCTCCCCCGAAATCGAACTGCACACTGGCGGAACTTTTTGCGCCAGCCACATTGGGTCCGAAGATCTCCAGTCCAATCTCGGTTTGGCGCAACGTTGCCCCAATGCTTGCCTGAGGATCGCCGGGGGCGACGGGTTGCGCATAATTAGGAAAGTCCAGGTTGTCGGACGCTCCAACGTTATGAAAAGCATTCATCAGCACGATTCCGGAAAGTCGCGCGCGATACTTGGCGGCCGTTTCCACCTTGGTCTGATACTGCTCGTTAATCTTCGAGCCCAACAATTGCGTGGACTCCTCTAACTTCTGAATCCGGTTCCCCAATCCCTCCTCAGTGTTTTGAGAGTCTGCGCCGGTTGCGGCCGTAGAAGATGTGCTTGTGCTGTTTTGCGCAGACTCCTCCGAAGTTGATCGAGAGAAGCCCTCGCCTGTGGAAGCCGCCAGAGATCCCAGAAGCTTGCGCGTATCTTGCAGCTCCTGCCGCAGTTCGCGCATCTCGGAGCGCGACTCGGCATTTTCGATTCGCATCTGCTCGATTACGGAGCGCAACTCCCGCACTTGCGACTCAAGCTCACGCGGCAAAGCATCTCCAGTTCGCGTGTCCGCGGCAGGCGTAGCTTGCTGTGCCAAGCTCATGCCAAGTAAAAGGACGAGAGCCGAGGCTGATTGGACACCGATACGCAGCGAAACAATTCCTGATTTCTTCACACAACCTCCTGCGCGACAATGCGGATTCGTCGTGAATCGAGAAAATAGGAAGCGAGATTACGTTTCCGAATGTCGAATTGAGTTTTCAGTTGCTCGATCGCCATTTCCAGACAACAAAGAATCACCTTTTCGTCCGCCGTCCGCGGAGCCCTGGGGAACGTCTCCGGGAATGGTGATTCGAAAAACTGTTCGAGCATCGGCAGTGCGCTCCGTCACGACATTGCCGCCGTGGTCCTGCACGATCTTCTGCACGACTGTGAGGCCGAGACCCGTACCATTTTCTTTTCCAAAACTTACAAAGGGATGAAACAGCTTCTCGCGAATCTCCACTGGGATGCCGGGGCCGTTGTCGGAGACTTCAATTCTGACGGTCGCACCGCTCCGGTCCCTACCGTTGCGGTCCATACTGTTCCGGTCCATACTGCTCCGTTCAATGCTGTTCCGGCCAATGGTAACTAAGACCCGGCCCTCGCTGCCAGGCGCAGCCTCACACGCGTTTAAAAGAAGGTTGTATAAAGCGCGCTCCAGTTTGCGCGGATCGAACCATGCTGAACTCTGTCCATTCGCACGTACCTCGATCAGCGTGCCCTGATGGCGCGGGTGGAGTCGCACCGCCTGCATGGCTCGTTGCGCCGTCTCGACCAAGCTCGCGTAAGTTGGGCTCATTGATTCTCTGGTTCGCGCGAATTCCAGCAGAGAATCGATGAGATCGGTCATCTGGTTTACGCCAGTGCGAACCTCCTGGTACAGCTCTTCCCGCTGCGCAGAAGTGAGGCTGCCGTCACAAAGAAACTCAGAATTAGCCACAACGGCGGCGAGCGAATGACGCAGGTCGTGCGAAATCGAACTGGCCATGCGTCCAATGGTCGCCAACTGTTCCGACTCCAATAGGGCCTGTTGCGTTTTAAGCAGGCTGGATCGCATACGATCGAAGGCCGAGGTAAGCTCCGCGACTTCGTCGCTCCCACGGGGATCGAGCGGATGGTGAAAATCTCCATGCTCCAACGCGCGCACGCCTTCCACTAAGCTGGACAACGGACGCGTGAATGTGTGGGAGATCAGGAATACCAGCCCGCTACCCACTAACACCGCTGTAAGGCCGAGCAGCAGCAGCAACCGATTCAAATTTCCCAGAAACTTCGCGGCCTGATCGTACGATCCCAGCACGGTCAACCGCACAGGTGTTTCCCGCTGGCCGGACAAATCGAGCGAAGTCGCCACAAAGTTTTCCTTGCCAACTTCAACATCCCGCAACCCGCTTTGCGAAGAGTTCGCCGCTAACGCCCGCACGCCAGGCTCTTGAACTTGAACTGGAGTCAGGGTAGTGGCCACGATCTCATCGCCGTACGAAAAGGCGACCTGACTGGCTGATACCTTACTAACCTCACGCGCGATGCGGTCATCGATTTCATATCCGATGATCAGGAAACCAAGCAGCGATCCCTCGGTCTTGGAACCGAAGTAAACCGGCTGCATAAAAGTTTGGTAGAGATGGTGGGATCCGAACCACCAGTGGCTGGAATCCTCTTCATTCAACGAGCGCTGGAAATACGTTTGCGCTGCATCCCGGGTGAAGCCCCGAGATTTTGTATGCAGGGCAACTACCGCCCCATTGCGGTTAGTCAAAACAAGGAGATCGCTACCGGTCAACGGCCACACGTCCCTCGACGCGTCTTGAATCGTCGCCGGATCATGAGCCGTCATGATGGATCGCGTGATGGGAAGATCGGCCACCAACTCCGCCGAATGGGTCAACATGACTTCCCGGTCATGCTGAAAATTCTGGAACGTCGTCACCGAGTTCCGCAGATCCTGTACGATTCCTTCCCGAACATGTTTTTGCACACTATGCCGGACCACAAGAAGACTCGTCGCCGTGAGACCCGCGGTGATGAGCACCATGGATAGAAGAAACCGCGTGCGCAGCCTGGTGCGAGCCACTAGCGTGCCTCCGGAATGTCCTGGGAAAGCTGACGAGGCGGGTTCTGATGAGGAGTCCAAAATATTCAGCGCACGAACTTGTAACCCATTCCATGCACTGTACGGAAGTGCACGGGACTGGCCGGGTCGCGCTCCAGTTTCTGTCGCAGTTTCAGGATATGGTTATCCACGGTGCGGGTCGAGGGATAATTCTGGTAGCCCCACACTTCGTTCAGCAACTCATCCCGGCTGATGACTCGATCCGCATTATGCACCAGAAACTGCAACGTCTTGAATTCTTGCGCGGTCAGCACCACCACCTTGTCGTCGCGCAGCACTTCCATCTTTTTGAAATCGATGGAGATGCCGTCGAAATTCACTCGGCTGACGTTCGCCGTCCTTGAGGTATGCCGCAGCGCCGCTCGTACTCGCGCCAGCAATTCCCTGGGACTGAAAGGCTTGGTTACGTAGTCGTCGGCTCCTAACTCGAGCAGCAGAACTTTGTCGGATACGTCGCTGGTTGCGCTGAGAACCACGATCGGCAAGCTCGGCGCCTGCGCCTTGATTTCCTTGCAGACGTCGCTGCCAGAGACTTTGGGCAGGCGCAGGTCGAGAATGACGACCGCCGGCGCCGCTGCCTGAAAGCTTTCCAGCGCTGACTTCCCATTCGCTTGAATCTCAACCGCATAGCCCTCGGACTCGAACAGCCGCTTTAAGGCTTTCTGAACCGCGGGATCATCCTCGACCACTAAAATTCTTCCCGGCGCCCGCGTGGCATTCGTGGCATCAGCCATTCTGGCTGCGGCGGCAATTGGTATTGCGGTTTGCCCCATACTCTTACCCTCTCTGGATTGGGGCCTGTAGTCGGAAGGATTACTGATAACTTGCGGGATCGGCCCAAACTACCCCGCAACCACTCAAAGCTTACAACTTTTCCGCCCATTTTCCGCCCATCAGCCAAGGTTTGACAAATCTTTTACATTTACAGCGCCCGGGAAATCGACCCCACGGCGAAGGGCTTGCTACGGAATTCGCATCCGGAGAGGCCAATCTGCCATTGAATACCATTTAAGCCTGTGCCGTAGAATGTTCTTAGCTTGCCCGTTCCTGCTGAATTCGATCATTTGCGCGTGGTCTTGGTAGACGCGCGCAATCCTCTCAACATCGGCGCTGCTGCCCGGGCGATGAGCAATTTCGGGTTCCTTCATTTGCGAGTGGTGAATCCCTACGATGTGGCGTTTCAAAATGCCCGTTCCGCCGTGGGCGCGGCCGACCTGCTGGCTAACGCCGAAAAATTCGAAACCGTAGCCGAGGCCGTTGCCGATTGCTCGCTCGTGGTCGGAACCACGGCGGTTGGCCATCGCGACCTGCAGCATTCCCTTCACCGCTTGGAACCAGGCGCACGGCTCATTCGACGCCATCTCGCGACGGCCCGCTGCGCCCTTCTGTTCGGATCGGAGAAATTCGGCCTTTCGAATCAAGACATGAGCCACTGCGACTGGCTAATGCACATACCCACTCGAGAAGAACATTTCTCGATGAATTTAGGACAGGCAGTCGCCGTGTGCTTGTATGAATTGAAGCGCGAGTCTCGCGCGCGCCTTAAGTCAGAGAAGGGAAGTCCTGCCTCGTCTGCCGAAGTAGAGCGGATTTACGAAACTCTGCTCACGGCGCTCCGGGCCAGCGGCTATCCCAAGCTGAATACCTCGGATTCTTTTCAAGGCGCGGTTCGACGTATGATTCGCCGTCTGCGCTTGCAAAGCGGCGACGCCGAATTCCTGCTCGGCATGCTGCGCCAGATTGTCTGGAAGTTGAAGAAAAACAGTGAAACAGAAAGCTAGGTGTTTTTAGGGCTTCACTTCTTCGGAAAGTATTTGAATCGACGTTCGGCCGAACTGAAAGTGGAGCAGCCACTCGCTGGCGGCGGGTCTTCCATCCACCTGTGGAGGATTGAATTTCCAACGCTCGGCCGCCGCCAACGCCTTATTCGCAAAATATTGGCTCGGTCCGTGAGTGAGGAAGTTCGCCTGCGTAACATTTCCCGAAGCGTCCACCGCAACCTTGACACTCACCTTCAGTCGGCCGGTGATCGTGTTCAGCGCGTTCCGTGAAACCTCCGGCTCAACTTTTTGAAGAACGCTGCCTCGCGTCACTCCGTTTTGCCCGCCGTTCGAAGAAAAGGGCACTGGAGATTGCGTTGCCGGAGTATCGGCGGGTCCCGGGGAAATTGCCGATTGCGAATCCGTTGCGTGAGTCGGCGCGCGATGGACCAGTATTTCCACGCTAAGCCACACTCCCAGCAGCAGCGCTGCGAGAACGATACCTGCCAGGATCCACCGGTTCGAACTATGTCGTGGCTTCTTTTGCTCCTCCACTTTCGCCGCGCTAGTCACGCTGGGCGCTCGCAACCGTCTGAGGATATCGTGCACTGTGCCGCGCTGTTGCGGATCGATTTGCAGACACTGGCGCGCAATTTCATAAAGAGGAGGTGGAATTGTCTTAGGCACCGCGACCGCGCTTCCATTGCCGGTCGATACCTTCGGCGCATTCTGCGTCATGACCGCAAGCAGCGTCACTCCCAGAGACCAAATATCTGCCGCCGCCGAGGGCCCCGTTATCGCCACCTCAGGCGCGTCGTAAGCACTGGCAGATCGAGGGCCGTCAACTTCGCCGATTTTTTGTATGCTGTCAGTAGAAAGTTTTAGCTGGTTATCAACCGCCGTGATGTTGGAAGGCGCGATTCGAGTATGCACAAATCCCGCCCGGTGCAGGTGACCCAGCGCTTGGGCTACCGGAGGCAGCATTTCGGAAGCTTCAGCCGGGGAGAGCGGGCGCACCGGCAAGACCTCTCCGAGATTCTCTTCCGCGCATTCCATTACCACATAAAGAAGTCGCGTCCCGTCGATCTGGCAGCGCCCCCATTCAAACAGCTGCATCAAGTGCGGATGAGAAAGTTTGGCGATGCTCGCCCAGCGGGAAAGCTGCGCATCTTCGTCCAGATTTTTCGCAGGAATGAGCTTGATGGTGGCCTTCCGCGCCCCAGGGCGCTCCGTAAGGAAAACGGTGCTGTGGTCCGAACCACCCAGCCACTGCCGCAGCGGGAACTTCCTATCGACAACTTTACCCGCCCACGTTTTCCCGAGTCCTGCCGGAGTGTTCATAGTCTGCGACATGGCGAAGCGTTATTCTATTCCAGAGCCAGGGTTCACGGGCTGCAAAGTTCGGTGGAAAAACCAAAAATTGTCGTACGCCGAGACCTCGAAAATAGCTGCAAGAGAAACGATGTGAGTCTCGGAATTCCTAAAGGAGCGTCCGACACCGGGGTCAAACGGAGACTACACTCCACTCCCAGCATCAGAGTTTGTATCGATACGGCAGCCTCCTGGAGAGGGCCACTCTCTGTAGCTGCGGAGCGCGAACGAGATAAGACGCAACCCGCGCCTTATCTCGTCTCTCGTTTAAACCGAATCGCGTAACCTGAATCGCGCAACTCGGATTGCGCTCTAGTGGCGTCCGCCGCTATGTCCGCCCGCATGGCCACCACCCCGATATCCGGGGAGCGCGTGCTCACCCTTCGCTTCATGCCCTGCGTTGCCTACGTTGCCTCGCCCATCTCGCGCCTCGTTTCCCTCGAAATGGTTGAAGCGCTCCGCCCCGTGCCCCGGCAACGGTCCAGCGTAACCGTGATGAGGGTCAAACCGGTTATCGACATGTCCGTAAAAGCCGTGAGGGCCGTGAAACCACGGGCCTGCTCCAAGAAACACTCCGCCAACAAACCAATCGGGCCCGTAGTAGCCGTAAGGAGCACAGTCATAGGGGGCATAGTCGAAGTATCCGTAAGGACACACGGGAGCCGGTCCGATGTTTACGCCAACGGAAACCTGAGCTGGCGCCACCGGGGAAGAGCATAAAAGGCCAGCTACGAGAACCGCGAAAGCAAGCGCACTGATTTTGAACATGATTTCTCCTTCATTCGTTCAGAGTTTCAGCTTGGACAGCTGAGGGGCAGCATAATACCGATGATCAATAGTGGGCAAAGCAATTGTTGTAAGCAAGCCGTTACACTCGTTGACTCGGTCCCGAGTCTAAATGCGATTTTTAAGACCGGACCCTCCCATTCCAAATAACCGTTAATTCCCGCCCTTCGTCCGAAGCAAGCCCTTCCAGCCTTTTGGAATATGTTAGATTGAAAAGACGTGGGCGCGTAGCTCAGTTGGTAGAGCAATGCCCTTTTAAGGCATGGGTCGCAGGTTCGAGTCCTGCCGCGCTCACCACAAATCCTCTGTATTCACGCACCTTCCGCGTGATTTTCCTCTCAACCCTCCGGGCACTCAATTTCCGATTGTGTCCATTTTTGTGCCTACCTGCAATTGCTATGGTTTCAGCGGGCTCCTCGCTCATGGCGGCATAAGCCCTGTCAATCGTATCGGCGCTCGGATGCACGTACCGCATGCTCATTTGAATCGAGCTATGGCCCGCAATCTTCATCAATGTCCAGACATCGCAACCGCTCGCGCCAAGCCGAGTGAGAAAAGTGTGCCGAAGGCTGTACAACACAAACGGTGTGACCTTGGAATCCTTGAGCGCCTTCTTGTGCATTTTCTTTGTGGAGTCATGTGAGATGTGCTCCGTCTTTGTCGGTGCGGGCCACACCCAACCCGTTGCAGGTTTCCCCTGTGCTTCCCAACGCGCCTCAAGCGCACCGAGCACGCCGGGCCGCATGGGAATGAAGCGACGTGTGGCGGTTGACTTGCCCGTTAGCACGTGAATTGCGCCGCGCTTGCCCGCATTGGGCCATATGATTTGCTCCCATCGTTGTCTGTGCAGTTCATCGGGGCGAAGGCCCGTGTCAAATAGCACCGTGGCAACGTCTTTGAGCAACGGTAAGCAGACCGCGAGGTAAGCGGCTTCCTCCTTCGGTGTGATGACGCGCTCGCGCCGAGCCTCGCCCGCGAGCAATTGAATCTTGGGTGCAACCTCGATAACACCCCAATCGGCGGCGAGGCGGAGAATCCGCCGCAACACGCGCAATGAGGAATTGATTGTGCCGGGCACAACCTCTTGGCTCGTGCGCCACGCGGCAAAGCCTGCCGCGTGCTCGCCCCGAATTTCATCGAGCGGCATACCGGAGAGCGTTGCGTATTTGAGTAGAGCCCGCGTGCCGCTCCTATACCAAACAAACGTTGTGGGTGAGAGTGCCTTGGCATAAGGCTCGATGCGCCCGGTACAGAATTCCTTGAATGTGGGTGCGGCTTTTTTCTCGCGGATATCAACGAGGCCCTCTGCGAGTCTCGTGCGGTGCCCGGCTTCAATCTTGCGGGCGGTTTTGTCGCTGCCCGTCTTGGCCGATTCACGAATGACCTTGCCCTTCCACATGAAACGATACCAATACACACCACCGCGCTTGTAGATGCCCATTACTTGGCCCTCCTGCTCGATTTCTTCTGTGCCTGCTCGCGCCACTCGTTGCCGTGTTCGTTCCACCACTTGTTTGACCGGAGCCGTTGCCCATAAGCCACGCACGGCCCTGCCTCGCAAAACTTTTGCGTGCGGCGCTTTCTCACAAAATAAGGTGCCGGGCAATCCGGGTTTTCGCATTTCACAGTGTTGCGGGATTCATGGTCAATCAAAAAAAGAATGCAGACCACCGTCCAAGCATCCGGTGCGGTGATGTCGATTCGGCCACGGTTAAATTTCCATTGTGAGGAGATGTTGGCGGATGCGTGCTGCCTTATTGATTCGATGGCGGCCCGATCACCTTCCCACGCCTTGCGCAAAACATCTCGTTGTTGATGCAGGTGTGAGATGCCATAGTGATAGAAGTCTGCCTTCGGATGCTCCTTGAGCAACTCGTGCACGCTCTCGTTGGGCGATAGGGGCAGCAAATCGCGAGCCTGTCCGTTTTTCCACAAGTATTCTTTCGAGGCAAACAACGGGCCGTATGACTCCACAAACTTGAGTGCGGCCTTCTCATCATCCAATAGATTCGCGAGGGCTACGTGCGGCGGATGCTTCACACCGAACACGTGGAGCGTTTCACCGCCCGCAATTACTGCAATGCTCCCCGCCCGCGCCAAGGCGGCCTTGGGTTTCACCAATTCCAACGAGTAACGGATTCCGCGTGTTTTGCTAGATGCCATCCTGCAATCTCCTGCGCAACCACTTGATGACAACGCATTTCTATTGCCATGTAGCAGAAGAATACCGCATAATTGCTCTCGATGGCAAGCAAAAGTTACTGACATATAGCACTTAGCAACAGGGGAGAGGGAGGTGGGCAGATGGAAAACGAATTACTCACGTTGGGCGAGGTGAGCGGCATCCTTCGGGTGAAGTTGAGCACGTTGAGGGCGTGGCGATTGCAGAAAAAGCACCTCACGTTCCGAAAGATTGGTGGCAAAGTGCTCGTGCACCGGGCGGATTGCAACCGGCTTATCGAGCGAAGCAAGGCCGCACCGGCAGGTGCCCGTTGAGCCGAGATGAGTTGATACGCAAAGTGACCGCTGCCGTTGATGACGCGATGCGCTCGCGAATCTTTGGCAGCATCGAGGTTGAATTCCGAGCGGGTGAGCCGTGTTTCATTCGCCAACACAAGCAAGAAAAATTGGATGACACAAGGGAGCACCCGTCAAATGGAAACCGCCAACGATAACGCTCTCAACAAAGTAATCTCGCTCTTTGGAGCCAACGACACCGGGCGCGGCGGTTTGTGCCCCGGCTGTGGTCATCACTCCATCACCATTGATAACAAAAAGGGAAAGGTGCTCGCTTGGTGCGCAGCCGAATGCGGTGCACAAGATGCGATCAATGCAAAAGTGCGCGAGCTACTCGGCCCGGAGAAACCGCTCACGCTCTCAACGTGGTGCGCTTGGAAGAAACTACCCGAGCATTGGGTGCGTGATTTTGCTCTCGTGCATGAGCGGGTGTTTGTGTCCAAAGATGGCAAACCCCACAAGGGCCGTACTCTTTGCTTTCCCTACATCGGATTGCCGGAGGTGCGTGAATGGGTTGACGGGGAGGGCACCAAGCACACCACGCGCACGCGCCATGAGGGCGGCTTCAAATTTCGCCCGTACAAACACAAAAAAGGATTTTGGGGCGAGTACACCGGGCCGATGCTGTACGGGTTTAACTTGCTGCCTTACTACGAGGCGCACGGCATCGAGTTGAACACTGTGGTGCTCGTTGAGGGTGAATCCGACACCATCACACTCGCTTACAACGGGATTCCCACACTCGGCGTACCGGGCGCACCGAATGGTTGGCGCGATGAATTCGCCAAGGTGCCGGTGCTCGCGGCGGCCCGTCGCATTTTGTTTATAGAGGAGCCCGATGAGGCGAGTGCCAAGCTAACCAAGAAAATCGCGGCAAGTTTCGAGCCGGGCAAGGTCTGGCGCGTCAAGTTGCCGGTTAAAGATGCCTCCGATTTATGGACGCGCAACCCCAAGGAATTCGCAACGGAATGGCAAAGGGCAGTGAGTGCCGCTGCGTCTGTCATCCCGACCAACGACACAACGGCGGTGGAGGGCGAGCGGCATTACATGCTAACCCGGATGTCGGAGCGTACACCCAAAGCCCTCGAATGGTTTTGGCCCGGCAAGATTCCGAAAAACAAAGTTGCAATGTTTGCAGGTGAGCCGGGTGCCGCGAAAAGTCTTGTAACGTGCTCTCTCGCCGCCTTGCAGAGTACCGGCAGTTGTTTGCCCGGCGAAGTGATGCCGAGCCTCAATGTGGCCGAGGTTGCAATGCTCTATTGCGAGGATGACACGGATGACACAGTTTTGCCCCGGCTCATCGCATCAGGTGCAGACCTCACGCGGATACATGAGTTGAAGGTTAAGCGCATCGCACAGGATGGCACAGAGGAGGAGAGGCACCTCGCGCTTGATACCGACTTGGCCATTTTGCGGGAGTGCTTGCGGGAAAACCCCAAGATTCGATTGGTCACAATTGACCCGATCACCAACTATACCGGCGCGGCCAAGATCACCGATGAGAAGGCAATGCGCGATGTGCTCACACCACTCAAGGAGTTAGCATCCGAGCGCGAAGTCACCATCATTCTCGTTGCCCACCTCAACAAACGCTCGGATGTCAACGCACTCAACCGCGTGCTCGGAGCCGTTGCAATGACCGGTGTTGCTCGCAGTGCTTGGCTCTTTGCGGCGGATGAGGATGCCCCGGATGACGGTTTTGACCATATGCTCATGCTCCATGGAAAGCTAAACGTTGGGCGCAAAGCAAAGCAGAGTCTCAAGTACAGCATCAAGACCAAAGACATTGCCGAGCTACCGCCCGAGGCCGACGCGGTGCCGTACATCGAGTGGAACGGCGAATCCGAGCAAACGGCGGAGGATGTGCTCGACACATCGAGCGGCAAGAAAAGCGAGAAGGCAGGCAAGCGGCAGGAGGGTGTTGCCTTCCTCCGCTCAATGCTTGGAGGCGGCCCGAGGCTCGCGGATGAGGTAAACAACGCGGCGGCGGCCCGGAGCATAAGCGAGGCAACCTTGCGGCGGGCTAAGAAAGACCTCAAGGTGCAATCGGAAAAGGAGAGGGGCACACCCAACGGGCGCATTTATTGGCGCTTGGCCGGTGATGGCCGCCTCCCGATGAGCAGCAACGATGAGCAGTATTGTTGACCATGCTCACCCAAGATACCCCATATGGTCACCGTGAGCATGGTGAGCATGTTGTTGATTTAATTAATTATTGATTGAGCATGGTGAGCATCATCGACCACGCTCAAGGCGCTCACGGCGCTCACCGTGCGCATATGGGGGTGATGATGAGCACCCACGATTCGGGCACGTAACACCCGACTGTAGAGAGAGAAGCCACACCGCCACGTTTGGAAAAAACAGTCCCGAGGCGGTGGGGCAGATCACAACCACAAAGTGAGCACATGCAAAGCAGAACGGACATAACGGCGGCGGAAATTTTCCTCCACACTCGCTTGATTTTTGGCGAGCGAGGAAACGTTGCCCGAGTGTCTCGATGTTTGCCGGGCTCACCACGGGCCACGTTGTACGAAACGCTTGAGAAGGCCGAGGCCGTTGCGGCGCTCGGCAAGAAGTGTTGCCCGGATTGCATTGGAGCGCACAGCACCGAGGAAATCCCGCCCCTCGTTGATGAGGTGCCTTACGAGATTGGTTACAGACGTTGAGAGAGAGGTTGAGAGATGTGCCCACGTGCTTGCGATAAGCCCGATATTTTTATAGCTGGTTTGCCCATTGAAATCACGCCCGGTGAGTTGCGGAAAATGCTCAAGCGCATCACGACCGAGCCCTCATACTTGCAAATTGTGCGATGCAAGCGCGGCGTGTTGATGCCGCGAGCAATCGCTTTCATCCGGCTCGCTCCATGCGCCGATGCTGTGGCCGTAATCGAGAAACTCCACGGCGTTGTGATGGATGGCCACACAATCACCGTGACCAAGTTCAAAGCAGTAAGCAACCGAGCGCCGCGAGCGTGCTTTCACTCTGTGCCGCATCCTTGGACGATTGCGCAAACCGAGGCGGCGCAGTGATGGGCCAACGCATTCCTCCTCCGCCCCCTCCAAAGATGACGCCCGGTGAGCCCTTTGGCGGATTCAATCCGTGGTGGGCTCCAATTGTTGTGTATGCCGTGCTCACCGCACTTCTCATTTGGATGGCCGCACGATGATGCGTAAGTGCATCAACCCCACCAAGTCACCGAGCACCGAGGGCGCATTGTACTTCGATGAAAACGGAAAGCGAATTACCGAGAGCCCAGTGCGGCATGTGCCCGACCCATGGGCCGCGCTCGTGGCGGTCGCGTCACAGGCGAGAGTGATGGAGGAGGGTTAACACATGGCAGATTTTGCACCGATCACAGCCGAAGAGAGAGCCAACAACAAGGCCAACCGCCTCAAGCATGCGGCATCACCGGCAGACGGATTGACCGTGCGCGTGCTTGATAAGCGACACGCCAACACGAGTTTTGCAAGCCGTGGCGTTGAGCCCGGCGCGGTTGTGGTGTTGAGCCGTGACACTGCATTGCAGGCGATCAAAGATGAGCACGCGGGAATCGCGGAATAACCCAACAATCTTGCGATGGTCGCACCTCGCACGAGAGGGTAGGAGCGCAGAGCCGAGCCGGGCAACCGGCTCCCTTTCGTCTACAATGACGAAGGCATGGCAAAAGGTAAATATGCCAAAAAGCGAGAGCGCCGCGACAAGGTAAATGCTATGGCTATCGAAGCAAACCCTGAAGTGCAGGCATCCAAAGGCAAAGGGAGCGATTCCAGCGCACAAAGCAATGATCACCAGCCACGATGGTGGGGCTTGACTCGTTTTGAATGGGTTATCAGTGGTCTTACTTTCTTGGCCGCAGTGATAGCTGGTCTGACTGGAGGGATTCTTTGGAAGCAAGTCAAAGGCAGCGAACTGGATGTTCGAGCGTGGGTAGTAGCCCGCCAGAATGGATCGATTCAGGCCGTGGCAAATAGAGCTTTGGCCCTTCCAATTCGAGCTACCAACACCGGCAAAACCCCAGCGAAACAAGTAACTGGCAGGTACTATCTTGAGGTTGTGAAAAATGGAGAAGCTCCCGATTTTGACTATACAAAAACTCGACCCCTCCAAAAGATGTATTCGGGCGATCTGTCTCCAAATGACAATGCTGACATCGTGGCTATGCGGTATAAAGATAAGCTCGGAAGTACAACCGATACACTCGTGTATCCGCTGGATGAAATTGAATACAGGGCTATTATGGATGGATCGTACTATGTCGCCGCTCACGGGATAATCACGTATGACGACGTTTTCCATATTCATCATTGGAAAACATTCTGTTTTTGGTTTCCGTTTACAAGTCTTGACTACTCGACCGGCGCTTGCGTGGCTCACAACGCAAGCGACGATCACGGAGAGACATACAGACCGCTTCCGAAACCAGCCCCCCATGAAATGACGCAAAATCAAATGTAGGGCCGCCCCCCATACGTTTCAACCTACAAAAAATCGAGCGCCTCCTAACCAAAGGCGCTCTTGGTGTCTGTGGCCAATATCGGAAAGTGATGGCAGAGCATTTACAAATTGCTTGATCCCCTCCAAGACTGTCGCTAGAATGTGCCCGTGACGCTTTGAGTCTACTTTGACTTACACGGCGATAACTTCGGATGTACGGCTCTTTGGACAGGTGGCGTCACTAATCATAGTCCTCGTTTGCATGATTCTTGGTGCACTCGGTTTTTTCAAGCGCGACCCCAACAAATGGTATGGAACTATGCAATGCAACAAGTGCGGTTACGTATGGCAGTCGAGGCGCAGGACTCCACCGGCAAGATGCGCCCGATGTAACACAACGGCGATTCGAGTTTCTCTAGGTTGATCTTGTTTAGAGCGGACCAACACTTATACAAAACCCTCAATGAGCGCTATGGCTGGTTTCGCCAGTTCATCTGGACACCGTCTAACTGAAGCGGCAAAATGCATACAATGACCGAAGAACTGGCAGCTCTGATGCAACGTTACCGCCGCACGCCTGAATTCATGTTCTCGGACTTGAGCGACGTAAACTCGACGGGGATGACTGGCGACACGCTCCTGCACTCAGCAGTCGTCAGATCATCCACTGAAGACGTGGACCTGCTTATCAGATCGGGAGCTAAAGTAAATGCACAAGGAGACCTGGGAAACACGCCTCTTCACCACGCCGCAAGCCGTGGCCTGTTGAGCATTGCTGCGAAGTTGGTTGCCTCGGGTGCAAACACGCAGTTGAAGAACGAGTTCGGTCAAACGCCCGCTGATATTGCAACTCTCATGAAACACAACGAAGTGGCAGACCTTCTACTGGCCAAGTGATCCCAGCTTTTGCATAGTTGGCGAAAAATCGCGATTACACTTCGCAATTCCGCAACCACACACCTCCGCGTGGCAGGGCGGCCCGTTTGCGGCGCAGTGTTGAGCCATTGGCTGCATCATCCCGCCCGAACCCGCGCCCATGGCCGCATGTGAGCCACACGAGTAACTCACACATCCGCACATCAACACACATCTGTGCGCATGATGGCTGCCCTTGCACTGCAACGGTTTACCTCGGTGACTTCTGAAAGCGCACTCTCTGCGAAGCCCGGCACATCACCAATATCCAGCACAATTGGCACCGCAATGCCCTCGAAACGATATGGTGCGCAGCTCAGTGTTGCAACGTTGCCAATAGGTTGTGAGGTTGTTGGTTGCTTTTGGTGTTGAGTTGAGAGGCACTTCGCGGCCTTCTGTATGTTATTGACCCCGAAGGGGATAGGCAGGGGTAAATTTCCCTGCCTTCAACCGTGGCGACCGTTGCGCGCTTCCAAAGCCACACTCGCGAAATTCGTTGCGAGATTTAGACGCGATACGCCAAGCACGAGCCACGAATCACCCGAGTTTAGCTTCGCTCGGTCTCCATTCCTGCGAGTTGGCGGCCACATTGCGCGCCCGGTTTCGCATTGCCCTAACACCTCACGGAGATGATGCGAAACACAAAACGCAAAGCAGGAGGCTCTAAACATGCCCGCAGACCCGAGCAAGGCCGGAAAGATTGGCGGCAAGAGTAAAAGCGCAGCGAAACTCGCGGCGGCCCGCCGCAACGGATTCCAAAAAGTGACCAAGGCCGAGTCCAAGCCGGTGCCCACGGTTGAGCAACTCCGCCGCGTTATTACGGTGCCCGCACCGTCAAACCGGCGATCACCGAAACCACAACCCACAACCGCAACCGATGAGTTGCAACAGGAGCCCACATCCGATGATTTCACCATCTAACTTTGGCCGCCTAGTCGTGGCCCTTTGGCGTACCGCCCAAGCCCGCGAGGTTGCTGTTGCAACTCTCCGCGAGCGCGAAGCAATCACTGCCTCAACACGCTGGCAGGCGAGGCAGTGTCGGGAATTGCGGCGCTCGATTGCCAAGTTGACCGCACGAGCACAACGGCAAGCTGGAAAGTTGGCCGCGTGATGATGAAATTTTGGAAACGCAAACCGGAGTCGCAATTTTGGCGCGAGGAGTTGGAGCGCGTGCGTAACGATCACGCCCAACAGGTTGAGCACCTCCGCGCCGAGATTGCAAAGCGTGATGCGGAAATCGAGCGTCTCAACACCGAGGCCGCCGAAGTGCGGCGCGAGGTTGAGAAATCCGTGCGCGAGTTGGCCGAGCAAAATGCGGCGCTCACCTTGCGTGCACAACAGAGGCAAGCACCACCGTGCGTGCCAATCGGTAACGAATCGGATGGTGAGTACAAATATGAGCAGAGTGGCGGCGGTTGGTGACCACAATTCTTCTTGCCGTTTTGATTTTCGTTTTGTGCGGGCGCAAACCACCGAGCGGGCGCGGCGGGTGCTCGTACACGCGCAACGCACCCAAGGGAGCGGCTCCAACATCGAGGCGAGTGTGAGTTTCTCCACCATCGCATTTCTGTTTTTGCTGTGCTCGCGCTCGTGTGTGCTGTCACACGCGGGTGAAACGTTGAGGGGCTCAACCCCTAAAGAAGTGCGGCAACGCACTTAGAAAGTAGGAATAACATGGCGGACATTCAACTCAAGACTTTTGAAAAGCAACGCTTTTACAAGATTGATGACACACTCGCCCGCATTCTTTTTTCACTTGGTGTTGCCGAAGGCATCACGAAAGAGCCCGCACAAACGCGTGAGGATACACCACCGCCCAAGGTGCCAACATTCTCCGTTGTGATGGGGCCACAAGGCTCACCGGTTTTGCAATTGCATCTCCCGAGCGGCGAGCGCCGATTCTTCAACAACGAGATTGCAATGCGGTTTGATGCAAACACGCAACGTAAGCAATGGGCCGAGGCCGTGCGCAACGCGTTTAAGACTTTGGTGTGGAGCGGTGCCGAGGGGCGGCAAGTGTTGCAAGGCCCGGAGCCCTCGGAGGAAGTCATCGAGGAGTACCGAAACACGCGCAACAAGTTGGCGGCGGCGGCCAATGAGGCTCACCGCGTGAAGATGGAGAATGCAGCGATTTTGAGCCGTTGAAGTCGGCAGGTAACAAAAACTGATTTTTATGAGGAGCATCACCATGGACAAACTTTTACAGAAGCGATGGCACGACAGTGGAAAATGTTTGGAAGATTTCACGCTTGCGGAACTTGGCCCGGTGAAATACCGAGCGGCGGAGCAACGGATTTCGGAACGAATTAAGCAACATGCTTTCACTGTGCGTGCAAATCAAGCCCGTGCTCGCATGGCGCAGCGTGCAGCCGAGGCAACCGATGCAATCAACAAGCGGCTCGCCGCACTCCTCGGGTTAAAGATTCGCTCGGAGGCCAACAAGTTATCCACCGAGGAACGGGTTGCGCAATGGTGGGATGAATTGAAAACCCGCACCATTTCCGCACGCCCGTGGGTGAAAAACTAAACAAGATTCGGGGCGAGGGGTGGTGCCCAAGCCTCGATAGTGCGTGCCGGTGGGGTTACTCCTGTTTCCCACACAAACATCGGCACGTGCGCTCAGAAAATGAATGGAGGCAACAATCATGGAAGCAGAAAACTTAACCCGAGCTTGTGACCGAGCCCATGCAATTTTCATCGAGGAAACCGAGCGCCGCGTTGAGCGCGAGCAGGCCGCCGCAACCGCTCCACCTCAACCACCGTTTGTGCCGCTCACCGCCGAGAAAATCCGCGAGGCGGCCAACGCCATCCGAGCGAAACAAGGGCTTGGCCCATTGCCCAACGGCATCGCATGACCGACATTCGCGCCACTCATTACCCGGTTGAGGCAACCTTCCACGGATTCGCGGAAGGTTGGAAGTCAACCGGGCTCTCGTTCGGTGACATTGGCCGCATGAGCGTGAGCGAGCGCAAAGGCGCACGGGCTCGGCGCTTTGTCACCCCATCTTGGGCCGTCAACGATGATGAGTTGGCCGAGTTGGTCACGTACTTTATGGAAAAGCGTGCCCGCTTGCACGGCACTGACGAGGGCACGTTGGCCGAGCGGCTCGCACATGCCGAAGCACGGTTATTGCACGAGGGGCGGACTCAGTACGTTGAGTCTCTCCAAAATTTGTGCGCCGAATACGTGCAACTCAAGAAATCCGGTGCCGTGGATGCCGGGCGCGTGCGGAGCCTTGAAATTCTAATTGCGAATCGTGACACCGTGGTGCGCATGATTGACGGAGGATGCTCGCGCATGTTGCTTGGCGTGGTTTATCACTACTATCGGCGCGGGCTCAACGGCCTTCAAGTTGGGGAAGAGATTGGCCTCAAGCATGACCATGTGCGGCAAATTCTTTACCGGTTGCACACTGCTTGGCGGGAATTAAAAGGCATCGAGCCGGAGCGCATTTCACATCGGTACCTTGATTTTTCGGGCAATGATTACGAGGTGGATGATGAGCAGGTTTACGTTTTGCGGGCTCGCGGGTTGAGTTATCGTGCCATCTCGGTACGGTTGCGCATCCCTTATTTTGAGGTGCTCAATGCACGCGCTCGCCTGAAAAGGCGGCGTGAAACATTGGAAGTTGTATGCGGTGCGGTGCAGCAACACACCGGCGAGGTGTTGCCCGTTCCTGATTTGCCTCGGTGTTTTGAATCCTCAACACCAACTCCGTCGTCCGAAAACGTGCGTTACAAATTGTACGCACAATTCTGCGAGCGCCTCGGGCATGCCCCGATGAGCGAGCGCGTGTGGCAAATCCAAGACAAGGGCAACATGTACTAAATGGCGCGAATCAACCTCATCCGTGCGGGCCGCCGCGTTGGAAAATTGCTCGTGCTCCGGCGAGCAGGCACCAACAAGCGCGGGCGCTTGTGGCTGTGCATCTGCGATTGCGGGCGCAAGAAACTCATCAACACCAACTCACTCCGCGTGGTGAAATCGTGCGGGTGCATGTATCGCGGCGGGCGTTTTCAAAGTTTTGTGGGCAAACGATTCGGGCGCTTGTTTGTGATGCGTGACAGCGGAGAACGGCAGAAGGATAGCGGCGCACGGATGTGGTCATGCCGGTGCGATTGCGGGCGAGATAAGTTGGTTGCATCGTGTGACCTCACCAAGACAAATGGCACGCAATCATGTGGGTGCTTGTTTCTTGAGCACTGCGCAACGATTCGCCGCACCCATGGTGCCCGCTCGATGGATGTACCGCCCGGCGTGAAACGCGCTTATAGCTCTTGGAGCAACATGCGCACCCGGTGCCTCAATCCCAACTCGATAAATTGGAAGGACTACGGAGGCGCGGGCATCACGGTGCACAAGGCGTGGCTCGGGCCAAACGGTTTTCGCGCATTCCTCGCGGATATGGGGCAGAGGCCGGAGGGCACAACGCTCGATAGGCGCAACGCGTTTGAGGGATACAACCCCAACAATTGCCGATGGGCCGATGCGGAAACACAGGCGAACAATCAAAGGCGATTTTATGTTGACGGGAAACCGCCCGCCGAGGTGATTGCGGGATGCGAGCCCATCGCGCCCGGTGCCGAGTGGTGAGCAGGCGCTCGTTGACAAATTCCGGTCCATCGGGCAAGCAAGTGGCGAACATAAGGCGAACAGTGTACCATGGCTGTTGTGGATGAGGGTCGCAAGCGCGTGTTGTTGATTGCGGCGAGCATCCTAGCAGCCCGAAAGTTGGCGCAACACGATGGTGGGAAGCGCGTACCGGCAACAGTGGCCGCCATTTCAGATGCTGTGCGATGGGCCGAAGAAATCATGCGTGAGATTGATGAGCGGTGGCCAGCACGAGATGCTTAAGGTGAGGCGGTCTTTTGGAAAAGTCACCTCGCGGCAAGGGAAACAGGTATATGATGGACGACTTCCAACAACAAATTGTCATAGTGGAAGTCCCAATCAATTCCGAGGTGCTGCGATGGGCCAGAGAGCGCGCTGGCCTCAGCATCGATCAACTTACTAAGAACTTCGTTGACACTTCGAGAATACGAAGTTGGGAAAACAGCACCTCTCTACCTACATTGGCACAGGCAGAAACGCTTGCGACTAAATTAAGAATACCCCTCCCGATTTTGCTTTTGGACCAACCGCCAAAAATTCCATTGCCAATCCCCGATTTAAGAACATTGGACAGCCTCTCACCGGGAAATCCAACTCCCGAATTTGTCGATACAGTCAACGATGCTGTTGTCAGGCAAAGTTGGTATCGCGAGTATGTCCTTACAGAGTCTGCCCGGCCCTTAGCTTTCGTCGGTCAATTCAATCCAACTGACAACGTTTCTACGGTGGCACGGTCGATTCGCACCGTGCTTCAGCTTGATGAGCGCCTGCGCCTTCAATGCCGGACGTGGCAAGACTTTCTTAGTAAGTTTGTGCAACGGGCAGACAGCGCAGGAATAATCGTGATGAGAAATAGTGTTTTTCGCCACGACAACACCCGCAGACTCCTTGTTGACGAGTTTAGAGGATTCGCAATAAGTGATGCCTATGCCCCCCTTGTCTTCGTCAACAGTCGAGATGCGAAGGCGGCGCAGATTTTCACGTTAGCCCACGAACTGGCTCACATTTGGTTAGGCGCTACCGGCATCTCCAATCCCGACCCGAGAAAACGGCGCGCGGATTTCAATGCAGTGTTGGAACGGACGTGTAATGAGATAGCGGCAGAAGTGCTCGTTCCGCAAGATAGCTTCCTACGATTATGGTCAGTTGACAAAACGACGGACGCCAATGTGAAGCAGGTAGCGGCGCACTATCGTGTGAGTTCGATGGTGGCGCTGAGGCGAGCGAATGATCTTGGAAAGATCAACGCGGAGGAATTTAAGAGGAAAATTGCTGCCGAGTATGCCCGCTTCCGCGCCATGGAGAAAGAGGAGCAGGAAAAAAAAGAGGAGGAGAGAAGTGGGAACTTTTGGAACCTATTCGCTATGCGCAACGGCCAACGCTTCACGGATGCCGTGGCCAATGCCGCACGTCGCGAAGCAATACCCTTTATCTATGCGTCGCACTTACTCGGCGTAAAAGCGTCCACTCTTGAAAACTACATCAAGCGCTTTCAGGTTTGAGGAATATTCGTGCCAAGGCACTGGCTTGACTCTAGTGTGTTCATTACGGCGCGTGACACGATGTTTGCATTCGACATCAATACTTCGTTTTGGAAGTGGATGGGTGAGGCGCTCGAATCAGGCGCTGTTGTTGCGCCTCGGAAAGTTTACGAAGAACTTGTTGAGAATGTAAGGAAAACAGATGACTTGGCAATATGGGTAAAGACGAGACGCAAGAAAGGCTTGTGCGTGGAGCCCGACGCGCAGACATTTCAGGCCCTAAAGTCCGTTTCGGATTATCTCTTCCACGGTGGGCGCTACCAGTACCCGTTTGCTCTTGATTTCGTTAACGGAGCAGACCCGTGGATTATTGCCCATGCGATGGTGGACGGAGGCACTGTCGTTTCGCAAGAGACAGACAAACAGCCACACGCTAACCGCGTTCGCATCCCGGACGTGTGTGATCACTTTGGGGTTCCGTGCGTTAAAGTTTGGGAGATGTTACGAAATTTGGGAGCGAAGCTGTGAGTTGGGCTTGTGGTAGGGATACCGGGAGTCGAACCCGGACGCCTTGCGGCAGAGCCTTGTAAGGTGCCGAACTCGCTTTCGTTTCGGCATCTTGGCAAGGCCCCGCGTCTGCCAATTCCGCCATATCCCCCACGAATGAAAGTTATAACATCGAGCTTACGGGTACGGGGTGAACACCCTTCGTTGGTGATTTTGATGGAAAGAAATGGCTCTCTGATGTCGCGTTCGCGTCTCCGATCACTTTCGTCATAAGGGCTTATGCTTCCCGTTGATCTCGTCGATAAACTCGCGCAATGTGCTGCGAATGACTTCGTAACGCCACGAGACAACTCGTTCCACTGGCTCTCGCGGTTTACAACGATGGTGGTTGTCGGCCTAGCACTCGAACTTCCTGAATTAGGGTATGAGTTAAGGACAATTGCTCGCGAATGCATTCCGTACTTTAAATATCGGATCATCACGCGTCGCGGCTTCGAGCATGCAGCAAAAGTCATTGCCTTTGTAGGCTGGATGCTTATTGTGGGAGGAGTGGCCGGTGAACGGGTTGAAGAAGTCAACGTAAAAGATTCCGATGCGCGAATCCAAGAATGCAGCGATGCCAAAGTGCAAGCCGCAACGCTAGAAGCTGGCGATGCGGCAAAGTCTGCCAAGACTGCTCACGATGAAGCCGATGCGGTTAAAGGCATTGCCAACGCTGCCAAGAAAGATGCCAAGGATGCACTGGCAAAGGCGCAAGCTGCGCAACGTGAGCTAGCACACGCAGAATCCGATGCTGCTAAGGCACAAGCAATAGCCTCGAATGCGTTACGTAAATCTACGGAAGCGGAATCCCGCACAGAGCGCGCAGAACACCAAGCCGATGAAGTGTCCAAAAAGGTTGAGACTGCGAAAAGCGATGTTGCTGTTTTGCAGTCTCTCATGTCGGCACGACGCATAATCGACACCAAGCCATTTGAGCAATTAAAGCAACTCAAAGGGAAGTCGATCCTTACATACTCAACATATGATGACGAACCAAGAACGTTATGCGGAGCAATTAGTTCTGCCTTGCGATCAACCGCTCAAATGAATGCTATGGGTGGCTGCGGCGCAATGGAAATTGTTGGCCCAGGAATAATCGTTACGGGACCAGATTTATCAGAATCTAGGGTAGTCGCTAAGGCTTTGTCGGAAGCGATAGGTGTTAACGTTACACCGGTGCCGGATAGTCCAACGGGACCGAATCGGCAAACCGGAAATCCAAGCCTGCTAAAGGTAATCGTAGGACCAAAAGGTCTATTTTGGTTCGAAAAATAAGCAGCAAAGAGCATCACTAGCGTTGCCTCTTGCTCCCAAACTCAACGGTGCTTCGCGCGCTGTGCCCAAATTTGTGCCTACCGGCAATCCCGAGCGCTTGCGATGAATTGCTATCGTTTCGACTGCAACCCTTGACGACATAGCAACTTATAGCAATTCACTGTGCACACCTAGTAAATCCCATAAGTGCTGTGTTTTCAGTGCTTGCAGTCCTTTTAAGGCATGGGTCGCAGGTTCGAGTCCTGCCGCGCTCACCAGAGTCTTCACCGATTCTCCCCTTTGCATTAGGCGCAAGTACCGTCGCGACCCGGTTGCAAAAAGATCCCTCCTACGTGCAAGCTGATAGCAATGCCAGAGTTGCCCGATATCGCCGCCTACATCAGCGCGCTCGAACCCCGAATTATCGGTCAGCCGCTGGAGCAGATACGGCTCGCCAGCCCCTTTCTGCTGCGAACCGCACAACCGCCGCTTGCAAGTGTAGAAGGCCGTACCGTCCGTGAACTCCGGAGGATTGGTAAGCGCATTGCTGTCGGATTTGAAAATGATCTCTGGCTGATGCTGCACTTAATGATTGCCGGCCGCCTGCACTGGCGCGCGCCACAGGCCAAGCTGGCCGGACGCCAGAATCTGGCAGCCTTCGATTTTCCGCACGGTTCTCTGGTTCTCACCGAGGCCGGAGCCAAGCGTCGCGCGTCCTTGCACGTACTCGAGGGCGAGGAAAGTTTGCGCTCTTTCGACCCGGGAGGAATCGATATTTTCTTCAGCGATCTCGATTCCTTCCGTGCGAAACTGACTTCCGAAAATCACACGCTGAAGCGCGCCCTTACCGACCCCCACTTCGTGAACGGAATCGGCAACGCTTATTCCGATGAGATCCTGCATGCGGCGCAACTCTCGCCAATCACTCTCACGCAGAAACTCACACCGCTCGAGTGGGAGAGATTATTCGCGGCAACCCGCCACACGATTGGCTTCTGGATAGAAAAATTGCGCGACGAGGCGAAGACAGCATTCCCCGAGAAGGTCACCGCGTTTCGTAAAGGTATGGCAGTTCACGGTCGCTATGGCGAGCCGTGTCCAAGATGCGGCGACAAGATTCTGCGGATTCGTTACGCCGACAAAGAAACGAACTACTGTGCGCGCTGCCAGACGGGTGGCAAAGTCCTTGCGGATCGAAGCCTATCCCGCCTCCTGGGACCTGACTGGCCGCGAACCATGGACGAGCTCGAAGCTCTCAAGCGCCGCTGAGTACCTACCGTGATCGCAACCTTTACTTCGTCGCGGGCACGCTCTTCCCAGCCTCATCCCAAATGCGCACGCCCTTTGTTTCGTGCAGCAGCAGGCTTCCCACAACAAACGTCATGCCGGCCACAGCCATCGGGTAGTAGAGGCCGGCATAAATATTGCCAGTAGCTGCCACCGACGAAAGTCCAATCAACGGCAGTAATCCGCCAAACACTCCGTTCCCTATGTGATAAGGCAGAGACAGCGATGTGTATCTTATCTTCGCGGGGAAGGCCTCAATTAAAAACGCGGCGATGGGACCGTACACTAAACACACATAGAGAACCTGAATGAAAACCAGCAGTACCAACATCGTCCGGTTCGGGTTAGGCGCTTCCTTGGCGGGCACGAGCGCTCCAGTAGCGTCCGTGGTCATCGCCGTCAGCCCGATCGCTCCGGTAACTTTGTTTCGTGTCGATTTTACCGTGACCACATTGTTTCCGGCGGCGCGCTCCATGGCTTTGTAGATCGGGATGTACGTGAGTACTCCGAGCAGGCATCCTGCCATCATTAACTTCTTCCGTCCGATGCGGTCGGAAAGCGCGCCCACGACAGTAAAGAAAGGCATCCCGATCAGCAAGGCAATCGCTACCACAATGTTAGCGGTTTTGACATTCACCTTCAGAATGGTCTGCATATAAAACAAAGCGTAGAACTGCCCCGTGTACCAGACCACGCCCTGTCCCGCGGTGGCCCCGAAAAGTGAAATCAGGACGTTCTTCAGATTTGGCCACTTAGTAAATGCATCTTTTAAAGGCTGCGCCGAGGTCATTCCGGTGGCCTTCAATTCGGCGAAAATGGGCGACTCCTTCATCTTTAAACGGATATAGAGTGAGATCAATACCAGGATGATGGAGATCAGAAACGGAATGCGCCAGCCGTAGGCTGCGAAGTCTTCCTTCGACATTGAGTTTTGCGTAACCAGAATCACCACCAGCGACACGAACAGTCCGAGGGTCGCTGTGATTTGGATAAAGCTGGTGTAAAAGCCGCGCTGGTTGTCAGGCACATGTTCACCCACATAAACCGCAGCTCCGCCATACTCGCCGCCGAGCGCCAATCCTTGCAAGACGCGGATTAATAGCAACACAATCGGCGCAAACCAACCTGCCGTTGCGTAAGACGGCAACAGGCCGATGACAAAGGTTGAAAATCCCATGATGGAGAGTGTGACCAGAAATGCATACTTGCGCCCGACCAAGTCTCCAATGCGTCCGAAAAACAGCGCGCCGAATGGCCTTACCAAAAAACCCACAGCGAACGTGGCCAGGTAGGCAACGTAGGCGAAGGTGTCATTGCCCGGAGGATAAAACTTGGGCCCTAGAATGGCAGCCAGGCTGCCGAAGATGTAGAAGTCATACCACTCGATCATGGTGCCGACAGAGGACGCCATAATCACGCGCCAGATGCCGTATTCGACATTCCGCATCCCCGCACTCTGCGCAGCGTTCGCCATAGTTTCCTCCGTTACTGCGGGCATAAGTCCCCGCGTCTTGATACCACGCAAAGCGATCGCCCTTCGCTTTGTGGTGTGCATTGTAACCTAGACTCGCGATTGCACAATCTTTTTCTGGCGGGACAATATGGCCGCGTGTAGGCAGGCATTCACGCTGGCTTACACTGTCAGGACGCTGGGATTCGAGGCGATAAGCGCGGGTAGATCTTCAGGTCAGTAGATCTTCAGGTCAGAAGAGGGCAGGGAAGTGGATCGAATCGAAGATTGTTCTCTCGATGCGAATACTTCTCAAAGTTTACGCCCGGGCGCTGAAAGGACGCTTGGCAGCGTCGCCCTTCACGACTCGTGCCGCTAGGTCATCAATCGAGGGCATGGATTCCGGAATAATCAGTTTTTTCTCCAGCGGTTGCACTCCCGAGCGAATCGCTTCCGTCAGCATTTCCAGCGCTAAATCCGTGTTGGGACGGATATAGATTGTTGCGGCCAGAAGACCGCTGCGCAGCCACGATTGTCCGGTTTTCGGCAAGCCATCGCAGCCGGTGAACGGTATCTTCATCCACCGCTCGCGTTCGCTTTCCGGAATTTCCGCGAATGCCTTTCTAGCGCCCATTGCCATGCTGTCATCCTGCGCCCCCACTAAATCGATGATCGTTTCCTGAGATGTGCGAAGGCGCATCCACGAACTCATGGCGCGATGCGCGCCCTCTTCGGTCCAATTCGCGCGCAAGGTCTTCACTTGAATGTTGCCGGGTTTGGCCAGGTTCATTCCCGCAGAGCGTTGTTGCGCCGCCGAGCTATTCGCGGGACCTTCTATGTACATTACCGATCCACCACTCGGCAGTAAGGCCGCAAACTGTTTTCCCTGAATCTTGCCGACTTCTTCATGGTCAGAGCTGATAGAAAAGACCGGAACCTGTGTCGACTGTCGGAGCTGCCGCAAATAATCCGCCTCATGGTTTAAGACGACCCATCCAATATCCGCCGCTACGGCGGCACGGGCCACCTGCGGAAAGCCAGTTCCACCGGCCGGTTCGAATATGATGGCGTCCGGACGCGAAGCGGCAGAGCCCTGGATGAAGTGCAGTAACTGCTGGCTTTGCGTCACCGCGTCGTTGTTGGCGTGGACGATTTGAACATCCACTCCCAAGCGCCCCGCAGCCTTTTCAGCCGCTCCCGCCTGCTCCCGCTGATAATCGTTGTCGTTGTTCGTTAGCGAGACTAGAAAGCTGAGTTTTTTCATTCCTTCACCCAGCTGATCATATGTCAACGCGCGAATTAGTAATGATAACTAGAGTAACCGTCGCGATAAACAATTTGATCCAGAGGTCGTACCAGCATTCCCTCAAACCTTAGCCAAATTCGTTTCCTGCTGCACGGACACCGCCGCCTTGCGCAGCGGTTCGGCGATTGCCTTCATTACCTTTTCGAACCCGGCGAAATCGAGCGATTGAGCGCCGTCGGAAAGCGCCCGCTCCGGGCACGGATGCACTTCAATAATCAGCCCATCCGCACCAACGGCTACCGCCGCGCGTGAGACTGCCGCAATCAAACTTTGTTTGCCGGTTCCGTGCGATGGATCCGCCATTACCGGCAAATGGGAAAGATCGCGCGCCAGTGCTACGGCCGCCAAGTCGAACGTATTGCGCATCTCCGTTTCGAAGGTCTTGATCCCGCGTTCGCAGAGCACAACCTGGCTGTTTCCTCCGGAAAGCAAATACTCCGCCGCTAACAGCCACTCCTTAACCGTCGCTGACGGACCTCGTTTCAGCAGTACCGGCTTATTCACCGTTGCCAACCGCCGCAGCAGCGCGAAGTTCTGCATGTTGCGCGCTCCCACCTGCAGCATGTCCACATGCTCACAAATAATGTCCACATCCTCCGTGCTCATCACTTCGGTCACCACCGGCAGTCCCGTTTGCTCCCGTGCCTCGCGCAAAATCTTCAACGCTTCCAGACCAAGCCCCTGAAAGTCGTACGGCGAAGTCCGCGGCTTATAAGCTCCGCCTCGAAGCATCGTCGCTCCAGCTTTTTTTACCGCGTGCGCTGTGCTTAGCAACTGCTCGCGGGATTCCACCGAACAGGGTCCGGCAATCACTACAACTCCCGCCCCCCCGATGGCGACGCCGCCGACATTCACCACTGTTCGCTCCGGCTTGACCTGCCGGCTGACCAGCTTAAAAGGCTGAGCAATGGCAACCACGTTCTCGACTCCAGGCGCCACCAGCAATGCTTCGATCTCGTGCCGCCGCCCATTTCCCACCGCTGCGACAATTGTGCGCGACACTCCCCGCGTAACATGCGGTTGATAGCCGGCCTCGCGAATGCGTTCGATTACATGCGCAATCTCCGGCTCGGTTGCCTTCTCGGACATGTTGACGATCATCGATTTGCTCCTGAACTGCGGAATCTCTGAACTGCGGAATCCCCGAACTGCGGAATCCCCGAACTGCGTAATGCTGCTGCCTTTGCCAAAAGCAAAGGCCGCGATTATTGCATCGCGGCCTCTAGTTGAACTTTGCGTGAATTCAGGTGATCAGGTTTGGTTCGATCTCCTCGCAAGTTCAGCCGCAGCCGCTACCCTGGTAAACCAGCGGTAGCGAAACGGCTCACTAAACGAGACAAACCTCACCATAAAGACACTCCTGCCTGTCATTTCGAAACTCGGCGGCATTCCAGCCCGCAACAGCTATTGTATCGAACTGGCGGTGTTTGAGAACACATTATTGGCGTTCGATCCGATCAGGCGAATCGTTCCTACCACCAGAACCAGAATCACAGCCAACATTACCGCATACTCCGCAATATCCTGTCCATCATCTTCCGACCAGAGTTTGCGAATGATTTTCGACATCTGTTCCCTCCGATATCCCTGCATAGGTTCCCTGAAGAGGGAAGACTGCAATAGAAGCAACCATCATGCCGCAGCCCGTAAGGGCTTGTCAATTGTGGAAATCGCCGAAAACACGAAAAGCTCAACGCGATGGCCTGCGGCACAGGACGTGATACTGGGCACCGAGAGGGACGTGCGACAACCCCCCTTCCAGAAATCGCAGCGCCTTAAGAAAGCGTGGAAAAAAGAAGCAATAGTCTGTTCGCAGAATCTCGAACCCTTCATTCCTCAACAAAGCTTTCGCGTGCGGTGGAGCAAGCGTCACCGCGTCGTGATCAAAAACACATTGCGACATCACGTATCGTGTCCCAGGATTCCAAGGATTGTTCTCCCAGAACGAAAACAGGCCCCCGGGACGCACCCGCCTGAAGATGTACTCGACCGCGGAACTTCTCGCGTCCACTGGTATGTGATGGAAAACTCCGTTGCAATAGGCTAAATCAATGGACTCCGGATCGGAATAGTCGGGAATACTCTTGAACTGGCAATCCGCTGTTCCATTTCGTTCGCTGGCCAGTTCGAGCGAGCGCGGCGAGATGTCAACTCCCACAACCACTGATGCTGCAAAAGCCGCGTGCAACAATTTGGAGGTGTCTCCGATTCCACATCCATAATCCAGGATATGGGACGGCTTCTCTCGCAACTTAGCAAGGCATTGCGCAACCCACAAAACCCGGCGATTCGCGAAGAAGTCCTTGTCCTCGCCGCTCACCGCGAGTGCTTGATTCAAGTCTGCGTCGTAACTGTCGGCGTGAACATCGAACCCCGGACTGCTCATCGCCGCCGCAGCCCCAACACGCTCATGAAGAAGCTCGCGAAAATTGTCTGTGCTCCCAACGTGAGCAACAGCGCGGCCGGAATCACCAGCCGCATCGTGTGCGAGTAATCGAGCGCGCCAAAATGTTTGCTCCCCCACGCGCCCACCGCGTACGCAGAGGCCAGCAGTCCGGCAATCATCAACCCGGCGCCCACCACCAGGCCGACTTCCAGAGTGATATAGCGGAACAGCCGGTCCAGCGCCGGATCCGGCGGCAGCAATCCTTCCGTGATGGCAAACATCTTGGTGAACACCGCGAATGCCATGGCATGAAATCCCAGCATCACGAAGGCAGCCGCATACACCAGCGTGTGAACGTCAAACGTAATGCTCCCTACCGGCCTCGGTCCTGGCAGCAACCACAAGCCCAATAAGAATCCCGCCACCATCAAAGCCATTCCCGGATACAGAAATAACCACCGCGGGCTATACAGCAGAAAGAAGCGCAACGTTCGCCACCCGTCGCGCCACGTCCGCAGATGCGGAGGCCGGTTGCGCCCGTCCGGCGAAAGCGTCGTCGGAACCTCCGCGATTCGCAGCCGCAGCAGCGTAGCCTTCACCACCATCTCGGTCGCAAACTCCATCCCAGTCGTCCGCAGCCCCATGCGCTCGTACGCATCTTTACGGAATCCCCTCAGCCCGCAGTAAAAATCTCCCACCGGACTGTGGAAGAACAACCTTCCAATCCTTGTCAGCACAGGATTTCCGAAATAGCGATGCAGCGCAGGCATGGCATGTTTCTGAATCCCCCCGCGAAAACGATTGCCCATCACCACATCAGCCCCCGCCCGCAACTGCTCCACAAATCGCGGAATGTGCCCAAAATCGTAGCTGTCGTCCGCGTCTCCCATCACAATGTATTTTCCCCGTGCCCCCGCGATTCCTCCCATCAAAGCGTTGCCGTATCCCTTGGCTCGCACATTTACCACGCGCGCTCCCATTCGCTCCGCAATCTCTACCGACCCGTCGCTGCTCCCGTTATCGGCCACAATCACTTCTCCAGCCATGTTGGCCTCGCGCATCGCCCGCGCAGCCTTGCCTATGCAGGTCTCAAGCGTTTCCGCCTCGTTCAGGCAGGGCATCACCACCGACACTTCGATGGCTTCGGACTCTTTCACCGGCATCGCCACCGGCTGATAATTTTGTTCCGCTCTGAGCACTGCCCCCACGATTGACCTCCCTACACAGCTTTCATACTCCCGCTTGAATTACCGGAATCATAACAGCGAGCCGTCTCACTTCGCTCTATCGCTCCTGCTGCGACCCCCGCACAAATTCCCATCGACAAGTAAAACACCGCATAATATCGCTCCTCCCAACTGGGTAGGATCAGGAAATGAAGCCCCGCATAGGCCACTGCCACCGCAAACAACACTCGCATTTGTCTCGAGATCGCGCCGATCGCCCCCAGCAGCAAGAAGGGCAAGAAGAAACTATTTGCTATTAGGGTGATGCCCGTTCGGAATGCGGAAAGGTAATCCCTGAAGGAAAATTGCGCAACTATCTCCGCCGGTGCGACCGGCGCGCCTATAAACGCCCGGTAATACAGCATTTTGATCCCGTAATCCCCCGCGAAGTGATTAATGCAGAGTACCGACCCAACCGCAACCAATGACAAGACTCCAGCTTTGAAGATATCGATTCGCTTTTGCCACCAGCACGCCAAAATCGTTGGCCCGGCTAACACCACGAAGTCGGTCCGAAAAAAAATCGACGCCAGCAGCAGAGCGATCCCAGGCGTAAATTTCTGCTTTTCAAAGATCAAATACAGCGCCCCGAATGCGATCAACGTGGCCAGCGCATCCGGCGTAGGATCCCGTCCCATGCTGGCGAGCGGAGGGCTCATCATCAACAGGACTGAAACCGCGGCCGCGAACATTGGTTTTAGATAGTTGCTGAGCCACAACAGGACAAGAACGCCCAGCAGGAAATATGAGCTCGCCGAGATCAAAAATCCCGACTTCACCAACCCTATCCCCGTCTTGCTGACCAGCCACAAAGTTTGATTGTAGAGCGGGCGAATCGCGAACAAGGGAAGGAATTCGGCGTACCGGTAAGCGCTTGCCGCTCGCCCCTGGCGCGATTCATTCTGCGACGCAGGCGCCCCCGGTTCTTGCCCAAGAAGATTTTCCCGTTCTCTCTTCGGCACTGCTCTCTGAACGTCGCCATAGACGCGCTGATGAACTCGAACTATATCGGTTTCTTCCATGAGCAACGCGTTGCCCATGTATTGAATCGCATCCACGTCATAGATCGGTTTACGATAAAGATGGATCGAAATCCCACCCAGTATTAAGACATACAGGAAGAGAACAGCCGCCCGGGCTCCGCTGTTTCGCCCTGATCGAACCAATTGCGGCTCTCGAACCGGAATCGGAATTGCCGCACTTCGCGCTGCGCTCATCCCAACCTCTACTTTCGAAGTGCTGGTAGTTTCTCACAACCAAACCTATTAAGGAACGCAATCGCCCCTTCCAATTTCCCCGACTTGATGCTCAATTCCTGCAGCCAGAATCTGTTAGCCTAATAGCCCAAAGGCACCAATCCTTAGAAGAACATCCGCAATTAACCCAGGAGAAGGTTCTGTCCGTAGAAAACGCCACAAAAGATCTTCCCGTCAGATCTTTTACTAACGACCTGCGGCAGCATCCCGCCTATCGTCCGGATATAGACGGTTTGCGTGCCATCGCAATCATTCCGGTTGTGATCTTTCATGCTTTCCCCAGCCTGATGCCCGGAGGTTTTGTAGGGGTTGATATCTTTTTCGTGATCTCCGGCTTTCTGATTTCAGGCATCATCCTCAAAGGCCTGCAGCGAGATACCTTCAGCTTCTCTGCTTTTTACTCGAATCGTATTAAGCGAATCTTTCCTGCGCTACTCCTCGTCTTGGCTTCCTGCTTCGTATTTGGCTGGTTCTTCTTGCTTCCCGGCGAGTTTGCGCAATTAGGCAAGCACATCTTTGGCGGCGCAGGGTATGTCGAAAACTTCGTACTTCGCCGCGAGGCAGGATATTTCGACACAAGCTCCTTCTTGAAACCGCTTATGCATCTCTGGTCCCTGGGTATCGAGGAGCAGTTTTATTTGACCTACCCGTTTTTACTGTGGCTGGCTTGGCGGCTGCGCCGTAACCTTCTCGCCGTCATCGTGCCTCTGGTGCTGATGTCGTTTGCCCTGAATCTTTTTAAAACCATGAGCGATAGCGTAGCCAGCTTTTTCCTGCCTCAAACCAGATTCTGGGAACTGTGGACAGGAGGATTGCTGGCCTGCATCGGAATTTCCACCCAAAAGCTCGAGACCTCTCCGCAAGCGGCCAAAGTGAAAAACATTGTCTCTGTCCTTGGCGTGGTGCTGATCGCATTCGCCATATTCCGGGTGCACGAAAACGCGTATCCCGGCTGGCATGCGCTCATCCCCGTGTGCGGGGCATCTTTGCTGATTCTTGGCGGGCCTTCCGCGTGGATAAATCGGCACATCCTCTCCCACCCTTTTGCGGTTTTTGTGGGCTTAATCAGCTATCCCCTTTATCTCTGGCACTGGCCCCTTCTGTCGTTTCCCCGCATCATCAGCGGCAGGGAACTAACTTTCACCGCAAGCGCTATTGCTGTGACCCTGAGTTGTCTCTTGTCATGGGTAACCTGGCGCTTCGTGGAAAATCCCATCCGATTCGGCCGCAGGACGTGGACAAAAACGGCCTCTCTAGTTTTGCTCTCCGTAATCATTGCCTTTGTCGGCTACACCACTTTCCGTCAAGATGGCTTTGCGGTCAGGTTCAAGAATCTTCCCGACGACTTGGGCAAGTCCCATCCGGAGCAATGGTCAACACCGGAATGCCGGAAAACTGTCGGTAGCGACGAAATGGAATATTGCCGGGGCGGTGCCCAAAGTCCAGCAGATATAGTGCTCATCGGCGATTCCCATGCAGGCTCCCTGTATCGGGGGCTCGCTCCCGCCTATGAACGGCGTTCGCACGTACTCATGAACATCGGAGCGCCTGGATGTGTTCCTTTTTACGATACCGCTTCTTACTCGGTAGGTATCAAGCAAGATATCAACTGCAAGTTGCTAGTGAATCGTATGCTTGACTTTGCTGCAACCAGCCCTAGTGTGAGGACCATCATCATTTCGTTTAGGGGGCCGGAAAATATATTGGGAGACGACTTCGGGGAGGCAGTTCTAGGAGAAGCTCCAAAGCGGATAGCATGGGATGGAGCTCCACAGACCTCCAGCCAAGCTGAGGTGTTTACTCTCGCGCTAAAAAATACCGTTGCCCGCCTGTCCTCAAGCGGTAAACAGATAATTTTGTTTATTGATTGGCCAGAGTTAGGGTTTGACCCAAAATCGTGTCTACCCCGGCCCGTTAAATTCTTTTCAAATCCCCGTGCCCTGTGTGGCGTCCCCCGGGCTCAAGTGGACTCCCGGAATAGGGTTTATAGGGATCTCATGTTCCAGCTAAAAAAAGATTTCGCAGGTCTGCAATTGTTCGATCCCTTTCCTTATCTGTGCGACTCCTTCGCATGTTACGCGATGAATGATGGACATCTCCTCTATCGCGATGGCGATCATTTGTCCGCCGCAGGCGCGGCGTATCTAAGCGACAAATTCCTTTTGGAAGAGCCGCCTCTAAGCCCGTAGAAATAGTCGCGACTGTAAAACGCAGCTGCCTTACAATCTTCCCGTGCCCCTTCTCCACAACCTCCGCGTCACCCTGGAAATGATCAAGTGGGAGCACTCCATCTTCGCGCTCCCTTTCGCGCTTTGCGGAGCCATGCTCGCCGCCTCCGGCCTACCCACTGCCCATCAACTATTCTGGATCGTCATTGCCATGATTGCCGCCCGCTCCGCCGCCATGGCATTCAATCGCCTCGCCGACGCCGCTATCGACGCCGCCAATCCCCGCACCAGCACCCGCGCCCTTCCCGCCGGGAATCTTTCTCCTGCCTTCGTCACCACGTTCGTCATCGTTTCCAGCGCCATCTTTATTGTTGCCGCCTCCCAGCTGAATCGCCTCGCGCTGTATCTCTCGCCGCTTGCGCTCGCCGTGCTCCTTCTCTACTCCTACACCAAGCGCTTCACGCGCTGGTCGCACATCGTCCTCGGTTTCGCCCTGGGTATCGCTCCTTCCGCGGCCTGGATCGCGGTTCGCGGTTCCCTCGATCCTCGCATCCTCCTGCTCACCGCCGCCGTCACCTTCTGGGTTGCCGGCTTCGACATTCTCTACGCCTGCCAGGATTTCCAGTTCGACCGCGACGCCGGACTCCATTCCATTCCCCGTTACCTCGGAATCTCCCGCTCTCTCTGGATCGCGCGCGCCTTCCACCTGATCATGTTGCTTTTGCTGATCGCGTTGCTTCCCGCCTTCGCTCTGGGCAAGCTCGCCTTCTGCGGCGTTATCGCTGTCGCCCTGCTTCTGTTGTACGAGCACTCCCTGGTAAAGCCCGACGATCTTTCCAAACTCAATGCCGCCTTCTTCACCATGAACGGCGTCATCTCCGTAGTCTTCGTCCTCTTCATTGCCGCAGACTTGCTATTTCGAAAATAGAAATAATCACGCAGGGACAGCCGCCTCGGCTGTCCGCCGAGCGAAGAAGTCTGGGACACTTTAGCGCCAGAGAAGGGAAGCGTCATACACGCAAAAACCGGAATCCCCACCCCCTGCGGCGGAAACTCCGGTTTCCCCATTCCCTCCGGTCACGAAGGGTCTGAAGATTTCGATCACAACTCCCGATCTCGCCTCCAGCATGCCCTCCCATCCTCGAAACTTTGTCAGAAGGATGTCTACATTTTGTAAAAACCCGCGGCCCGCGGCAAACTAAGCTCCCGCACCAGTTCCCTTAGTAACTCAATCCCACCTCTCCGAAACTGGTAGCATAAATATTCCCCCACATCCAATCGTGCGCAAATTGCTCCACCTCGGAATTCTTTTTCTCGCTCTCCCGCTTCTGGCGCAGAGCAATGCCGCGGACCTTCACCTCAAGGTCATCGGTCCCGGCGGCATCCGGATCAGAGCCTCTGTAGAACTCTCCAGCGACGCCCTTCAGTTCCACCGTTCCTTCTCCACCGACGACTCCGGAGAACTCACCACTCGCAATCTTTCCTTCGGCCGTTACCATCTCCAGGTGTGCAGCGAATCTTTTTCCGCTTACAACGGCGTGATCGAGATCCATTCCGCGCTGCCCAGCGAGTACGTCGTCACGCTCAACATCACCGCCCTCAGCACAGCCGTGAATGTCGCCGCCGGCGCCACACTTCTCGATCCCGAACGAACCACTACCATCAACCACCTCGACTCGAAAGCTATAGCCGACCGCCCAGCGTCGCTCCCAGGCCGTTCGCTACCCGACCTCATCAACTCCCAGCCCGGATGGCTCTTCGAAGGCAACGCCGTCCTCCACCCCCGCGGCTCCGAATATCAAACTCAATTCGTCGTCGACGGCATCCCTCTCACTGACAATCGCTCGCCCAGCTTCGGCCCCGAAATCGAAGCTGACGACGTCGACTCCCTTACCATCTACACCGCCGGGATCCCCGCCGAATACGGCCGGAAGATGGGCGGAGTCATCGAAATCAATACTCTTCGCGACGCTCACCCGGGCCTGCACGGCCAGACGGTTCTCTCCGGCGGCAACTTCGATACCGCCGCAGCCTTCGCCAGCGTCCAGAATTCATGGGGACCGAACACTCTCGGCGCGAGCGCTTCCGGTAACATGACGGCCCGCTACCTGAACCCGGTCGTCCCGGAAAACTACACGAACCGCGGCACCACTGGAGAGTTCTCTCTAAGCTATGACCGCGATCTCACTCCCAAAGATCGCTTGTCCCTTAACGTCCGCCACGAGCTCGCACGATACGAAATTCCCAACAACCAGTTCCAGCAGTTCCCGCAGCTCGAAGATCCTCCCGGCACGGTGCCGCAGCTTCAAACTGCCGGTAATTTCGAGACCATCGGTATCGCTTCCTACCAGCACGTCTTTTCAGCGAACGTTCTCGCAAATATTCACGGCATGGTGCGCGACAACTCCGCCGATCTGAATTCCAACAATGGCGCCTGGCCCATCGCCGCCTTCCTGCGCAACGATTTCAAAGAGGGATACATTAAAACCGCCGTTTCCATCCATCACGGCCGCCACGAATGGAAGGCCGGCCTTGAGTCCGACAATATTGTTCTTCGCGAAAGTTTCCGCGACGTTATCATTGCGGGCCCCAACTATCCCTTTGCTCCCGGTACTCCACCAAGTTTTGCCTTCACCGGCAATCGTCCCGATCTCGAACAGTCGGGCTTTCTCGAGGATTTGATTCATCTCGGCAAGTGGACCGTCAACGCCGGCCTTCGCTGGGATCACTACCAGCTGATTGTGAATCAGAACGCCGTCAGTCCGCGCCTTTCGGCCGCCCGCTATTTTCCAGCGGCCAATCTGATCATCCATGCCTCATACGACCGTGTTTTCCAGACCCCATCTTTTGAAAATATTCTTCTCGCCAGTTCGCCAACCGTAAACTCGCTGAACCCCAACGTCTTGCGCTTGCCGGTTAAGCCTTCACACGGCAATTACTTCGAATTCGGCGCCAGCAAAAGTTTCATCGGCCAATTTCGCCTGGATGCCAACTACTTCCGTCGTTACGTGAACAACTTCGCCGACGATGACCAGATCCTCAACACGGCCGTCAGCTTTCCCATCGCGTTTCGCAAAGCGGTCATCTATGGCGCGGAAGGGAAGCTCGAACTCCCCCACTGGAACCGGTTCTCCGGCTTCCTGAGTTATTCCTATATTGTCGGTAACGTTTGGTTTCCGGTCACTGGAGGTTTTTTCCTGGGCGATGACGCCGTAAACGCCGCCACCCAGTTCACCGGACATTTTCCCGATTCCCAGGATCAACGCAATACCGTTCGCGCCCGCATTCGCTACCAGCTAACCTCGCGCGTGTGGATAGCCGGCGGAACCGAATACGGCAGCGGCCTGCCCTTCGCCTTCACCGGAACCTATGACCAGGCTCTCGCCGAATACGGCCAGCAAATAGTGAACCGCATTAACTTCGCCGACGGACGCATCCGCTCCTCAGTCTCCGTCGATATTTCTACTGGCGCCGATCTCTACAAAAAAGAAGCTCGTTCCCTTCGCCTGCAAGCCGATGTAGAAAACATCAACAACCGCCTCAACGTCCTCGACTTCGCAGGCCTCTTCTCCGCCAGCGCGATTGCGCCGCCGCGAAGCTACTTCCTCCGCCTGGCCGCCACCTTTTGATAGTTGTCATCCTGAGCGAGCAATAATCGGCTGAAAGCCGATTATGCGCAGTCGAAGGACCCCCTACACCCTCTCGGTCACTCCGCGCCCCGCACAGGTGTTTCTAGTAAAGGTCCTCGCACTACGCCCGCTTAAAATACTGCACCGCCCGCTCGTGCTTCTGCGCCGCCACCCTGGTAGAAAAAGTCCCCAAATTCTTTCGCTTACCCGTCTTCGCATCTTTCTTGCGGGAATACAAACGATACTCGCCGGATTGTAGTTTGCGAATCATGTGAGAAAAAGATGCGGTTGCCCATTCACCGGTTGGCAAAATAAAAAAGACCCTCGCGGGTCTTAATTTCCTTTGTGAACCCTAATGGCCTTAGCTTAAACGTTTCTAATCGCCATTGATCCGTGTAAATCCGTGGCCGACACTGCTAACTTCCCGCAACCATCTCCTTGGGAGCTCCACCGTCCACGTCGGCCTGGTTGAACACAACATTGGCTCCCATGTGTGCCGGCCGGGCGGCCAGCATTTGCTCCTTGCGGTACACCAGATTACTGGCGTTGAACGTCGCCAGCTCAAATCCATGCCCGTGAGTAATCGCGTCTGTGGGACAAGCCTCCACGCAATACCCGCAAAAGATACATCGATTGTAATCGATGTTGTAAACCTTGGCGTAGCGTTCGGCGCCGCTCACGCGATGCTCCGCGGTGTTGTCGGCGGCCTCGATATAGATGCAATTCGAAGGACAGTTGGCCGCGCATAGAAAACAGGCTACACATTTCTCCAGCCCATTCTCGTCGCGCTGCAACACGTGAGCCCCACGAAACCGGGCTTCAATGCGCGCGCCGCGAAGGGGACCTTTGCCGTCTGGATAGTTCTCAACCGTCGTAGGCTGAAACATCTCCATAAAGGTGATGCTCATCCCTTTGGCGATGGCAGCAATATTTTTTAGAACCGTCATATTCCGTCCAGTATACCGGATAGCGCGCACACCTGGCGGGATCGGGATGCCCGGTGGCAGCGAGCACGCTGAAGTTCCCGAGGGAAACGGCCGATAAAGATTGAGTATCCGCGCCTATCCACGCTTGCGCGGAGTCGAGGGCCTATGGCATCAAGCGGCGTTGCTCACGGCAGCGCACGATCGGTTTCCGAGCGGCTGAAGGCAGCCACCGACGAGTTACAAAAACTGGAGCAGTTAGTCGTCTCGGGCGACTGCGCTCCCCGTGTTCTCACCGAATTTCGCGGCGCCGTCGACAGCATCCGCCAGACCGCGTGGGCGGTTCAGCAGTGGACCGAGTTGCAAAGTCAGAATCGCGATCCCTACACTGTTCTCGGTCTCCTTTCCGAAGAACGCGTAAGACGCGCCGCTCAACTCAGCCGCGATTTGACCATCGATCTGCAATCTCTGGAGGTAGGCGTCGAAACCGAAGGCTTGGATAAATTGTTTCAAGCCACTAAAAGCCTTTACGAGGTGCTGGCTCCACTATTTCGAAACAATATGTAGGGGCATTCCTATTATTGATTTCAGACTATTAAATAGTCGACTTATCGCTCCATCGCATAGGGATGCCGCAATTTCCGCTCCCCAAAAACCTTCACCAGTAGTGCCCCAGAAATAAATCCGCCGACGTGCGCCCAAAATGCGACCCCTCCCATATTTTGCCTTTGAACGGACAGTGCAGTGGCTGTCCCGCTCAGAAAGTTCAGCACAAACCAATATCCCAGGATGATCCACGCCGGCACCCACACCACAAATATAAAGAACCACGTCAGCACTCGCGCCCTCGGATACAAAACAAAATAAGCCCCCAGCACACCGGCAATCGCCCCGCTCGCTCCCACCGCAGGCGCCGTCGAATACAGATTCACGATCACGTGCGTGCTCATTGCGAGCACGCCTGTCAGCAGGTAGAACACGAGATATTTGAAATGTCCCAGATAGTCTTCGACATTGTCTCCAAAAATATACAGAAACCACATGTTGCCGATCACATGCATCCACGAGCCGTGCAAAAAAAGCGAAGTCAGGAAGGGAATCGCGACCACCGCCGCCGGATATTTCGCCGAGCCCGCCAGAAGCGCCGCCAAATGGGACGGCACCACCCCAAACTGAAAAATCAATGCGTTAAGACTCCGCTGGTCCAGCGCGGCTTCGAAGAGAAATATCAGCAAATTTAACGCAATCAGGAAGCGCGTCACCCACGGAGTGCTATACCGCGGCTGGTCATCACGAATAGGAAGCATAAGAAATCTGTTAACTTAGTAATCGGGTAATCGTACTAGAACCAGCTCGGAAAAGTTTCCCCCTGAAGAGAGTATTCAGATTCGTATCAGGGTACGCCTTCAGGCGTATCGTAAATGCCCAGGTCCCAAATCGCCTTTAGGCGCTGCCAACACTTACAGATACTTGAAATACCAAATCCTCCCCATGAATGGCGTCATCATCCTCGACAAGCCCGCTGGCTGGACCTCCCACGACGTGGTCAACCGCATGCGCCGTATTCTCGGCCAGCGCTCCATCGGCCATCTCGGCACGCTCGACCCGCTCGCTACCGGCGTCCTTCCGCTCGTCACCGGCAGTCTCACCCGCCTGGCGCAGTTCTACATCTCCTCCGAAAAGACTTATGAAGGCGTCATCCGCTTCGGCTTCGCCACCAATACTTACGACGCCGACGGGGAACCCGCCGGCGAGGCTCTTTCGGTCAGCCCGACACTCCCCGAATTACAAAATATCTCTGCGCGATTCGTCGGAGTCATTCAGCAAGTCCCCCCGCCGTTCTCCGCCAAAAAAATCCACGGCGTCCCCGCTTACAAGCTTGCCCGCAAACAACAAGAAGTGGTGCTCAAGCCAGTCGAAGTCGAGATTAAAGAGCTCGCCATCCTCTCCGTCCAGGCCGACCGCGCTCACTTCCGCGCCCGCGTCGCCTCCGGAACCTACATGCGCTCCGTCGCCCATGAAATGGGCCAGGCCCTTGGCTGCGGAGCTCATTTAGAAACATTGCGCCGCACTGCGGTGGCCGAATTCGACATAACCCAGGCACACACCATCGAAGAAATCGAGAGCCATAAGAACGGTTCGCGAAAAGTTGCTCTGCGAGAATTTAATCTCGATGAAGCAATTGACACTCAGGAAGGAAATTATCATTCCGACCGCAGCTTCGCTTTCCCGAAGGGAAAGGGAAGCGGAGTCGAGAGCCTGCCCCGAGCAAGCGAAGCGCGCCGAGGGGAACCTGCTGTCGATGGCGCCATCGAATCCCTCTTCGTCCATCCCCGCGAACTTCTGCCTCAGCTACCGTGCGTCACCGCCGACGAACCCACTGCCGCCCGCATCCGCAGCGGACGCCCCATCAATCTCCCCGAACTCTCCCGCGCCCGCCAAGTCAAAGTATTCGCCGGCCAGCGCGACCTGATCGCCATCGCCACCCGCGTCGCCGGCACGCTATTCCACCCCAAAATCGTCTTCCCCAGTTAGTGCTGTACTCACCATCCGGCCGAGGGCCCGTGGTTCATGAGGGACGCACACTCGTGTCCGTCGCTGTTGACTTTGACCCCATACACTGTATTGACTTCGCCCCGGTTCAATGCTAACGTTCCGCCCGCACTTTGTTCCCGATGTAATCCTCCCGCCCCGCAAGCTGGGCTCTCAGGATTTCTGGTGCTAGGTTAGGCCCCGTCATAGGAGGCCGCGGCTTCCGAAAGTCTGACGGGTTTCCGAGCGCAGTTACAAGGAGTCCCTGATCATGAAGCGCACGCTTCTTCTTCTTCTGGCCGCATTGTCTCTCGCTTTGCCGCTCGGCGCGTTCGCCGACAACGTGGATTTCTCTAACAACGGCGGTACCCTCACCGGAAGCTCCGCCGGACTCACCCTCTCCGGCTCCATGCTCACCGAGGTCGTTGGCCTCAACGGCAATGGCCCCATTCAGGGCGACCTGGGCACCGTGAGTTTCACCACCGGTTCGCTGCTCTCCGGCAGCGTCGCGACTAGCGCCGTCTTTAACGCTGGCGGAAGCTTCGTCATCACCGGCAACGGCACCAATGGCGTTCCCAACGGCGTGATCTTCAGCGGCACCTTCACCAGCACCGTCACCTGGACATACTCGGGCGTCACGCTCCCTGACGGCTCCGAGATTTTCGACATCGCTGGCAACGTTGGGCCGGGCAGCACTGTTCAAGGCTACGCGGTCGTCAGCACCGACGGGTTTACGACAGTGTCGGGAACTCTTGGCAGCGGCAACACCATCGTCTCCATCAGCACGGTGCCTGAGCCCGGCACTCTCGGACTGCTCGGCACTGGCTTGGCGGGCCTGGCAGGAATAGTTCGCCGAAAGAAGTTTTTCAGGCGAAACGTCACGCCTCCGCTATGACGGATTGCGAAGATTAATGTCTTAGTGGGAGGCGATCACACACCACAGGCTCCCCCAGCCTGTACTAGACGTGCATCTCCTGACGAATTGATAGAGCAAAACTCTCGACTGTCCGCAGCCTAAATGAGGTCATCCATGACCACCCGTCGCAAGCTCAACATCCGCAACCTTGTTGTCGCGTTTGCATTGTCCGTCGCGATTTTGACCGTCATAACACTACTCGCCACGCCCGCCGTCGCGCAGAATCCCGTACCGTTTATCGACCAGCCGCTGATTCCCGATGCCATCGCGCCCGGCAGTCCGGGATTTACCCTGACCGTGAATGGCGCGGGACTTGTTTCCGGCTCGGTAGTGAATTGGAACGGCAGCCCGCGCACCACGACCTTTGTGAGCGATCATCAACTGACCGCATCCATTCTCGCATCCGACACTACCAAGGCGTCCACTGCCTCAGTCACGGTAGTCAGCCCCAATCCGGGCGTTTCCAATGCCCAGTTCTTCTCGATCGCTGTACCGGAGACGTCCATTTCTTTCGCGTCCGTAGCGACCTACAACTCCGGTGGCGTCTATCCTAGTTCTTTGGTGGTCGCTGATGTGAACGGCGACGGCAAGCCGGACATCGTTGTGGGTAGTTGTTGTGGTTCTGTCAGTTTGGTTGGGGTACTGCTCGGCAACGGCGACGGGACGTTCCAGAACGTGCTGATTGCGTATACAGAGTCCGGAGGACAGTTGAAGGAGCTCAGTTCGCTCGCCGTCGGGGATGTAAATGGGGACGGCAAGCCCGATCTCATAGTTGCCATCTGTTGCCTAAGCAACGGCGACGGCGCAGCTGTAGTGCTGCTAGGCAACGGAGACGGAACCTTCCAATCACCAGTAATTTACGACACGGGCGGCGGTGCGGCAACGCAGTTGGTCGTGGCCGACCTGAATGGGGACGGCAACCTCGACATCGCGCTCTCCAACTACAACAACAGTAACAACAGCACGGTGGCCGTGTTGTTGGGTAATGGCGACGGTACGTTTCAGTCCGCGTTAGCCTCTCCCGCCCCCGACGATGCCGGTTGTCTCACCATCGCCGATGTGAACCTCGACGGAAGGCCCGATGCGCTGGTCTGCAGCGAGGCTTCGGTTGCCGTGCTTTTAGGGAACGGGAACGGAACTTTCCAGTCGTTCGCTGGCACCAATTTCTACACCGGTTTCTGTACCCCCAACGTAGCGGTCGGGGACGTGAATGGCGACGGCTTTCCTGACCTGGTGGCGCCCAATGCGGGAGCCGATGGCTGCGGACCCGTTGGTTTTGCCGGCATCCTGCTGGGCAACGGTAACGGCGCCTTTCAGCCTGAGATCAACTACTTGGCGGTGGGCTACACGCGTGCTGGAGTTGGGGGGGCGGCCGTTGCTGACTTGAACGGTGACGGTACGCTCGACGTCGTCGTTGCCAGCGGCGAGGGTCTTTTTAGCCCAGTTCAGGGTTCGGTTGGGGTGGTTCTCGGCAACGGCGATGGGACCTTTCAGGCTCCCGTATCCCTCGGTGCCGGTGGTGTATTTACCAACCGTGTAGTGGTCGCAGATGTGAACGGCGACGGCAAACCAGATATCCTCGTAGCAAACGTCGGCTCCTCCACAGTCGGGGTACTGTTGAACAACACCGCAACATCCAAAGCCGTTACCAACACAGTTCTTGCATCCTCGCTCAACCCGTCGGTATATGGGCAGGCCGTTACTTTCACCGCAACCGTCACGTCCAGCGTCGGTACCCCGACCGGAACCATTCAACTTAAAAACGGTTCGGCGGTGGTAGCCAGCGGAACGCTCACGGGCGGGAAGACGCTAATCTCAATTTCATCTCTGCCTGCGGGTTCGGATTCGATTACCGCGACTTACCAGGGCTCCGCCACGTTCGCGCCCAGTACATCGGCTCCCCTTAGCCTCGTTGTAAACATCGCCACCACGACAACCACTCTCGCCTCGTCGCTGAACCCGGCAGGCACCAGCCAGGCCGTCACCTTCACCGCGACCGTTACCAGCCAATTCGGCGGCGCTGCCACAGGCTCCGTGGTTTTCCTCTCAGGTTCGCAGACGCTGGGCACGGCTTCGCTCAGTGGGAATCACGCAAGCCTGACCACCTCTTTCTCCACCACCGGAACCTATTCCATCTCCGCGAAATACAATGGCGACGGCAACGATACCGCCAGCACTTCGCCCGTCTTGCGGCAGGTAGTGAACAGCACTACCAAGTCCGCAACTTCTACGACGCTAACCTCCAACCTGAACCCCTCGATCTACGGTCAGTCGATAACATTCAAGGCCACCGTAACGACCGCGGGATCCATCGCGCCCACCGGAACCGTGAACTTCACCTGGAGCGGCTACACCATCGGCACCGCCACGCTCAACTCCAGTGGCGTGGCCACACTCACCAAGTCCAACCTAAACGTCTATACCTACCCCCTGGTCGCGGCGTATTCCGGGGACCCAAACAACTTGGCGAGCACCTCCATCGTCCTGAACCAGGTCGTGAAGCAAGCCACCAGCGCGGCCACTCTGACTTCATCACCCAATCCATCAATCCAAGGTCAAGCCGTGACCTTCACCGCGAAGATCACATCGCCAACAGTCGTACCCACCGGCCCGGTAACCTTCAAGGTGGGGAACACGGTTCTCGGAACCGCGCAACTCAGCGGCGGCAAGGCAACCTTCACAACCTCCACGCTGCCCGTCGGCTCAACCATCGTCACCGTGACTTATCCGTGGAACTCAAACATCGCCAGCAGTTCGGCGTCGATAACGCAGACTGTGGGGCAATAACCAGGATGGCCGTAGGCGAGGCCCTCCCAGAAGTAGTGTCCGATAAGAAGTATTATGTAAAGTGTGTTGCCCGGCAACTGCAGCGTTAGCTAATAACCTCGACCGATCCCGCTGGCGCCCGCTGCTGAATTCCCCGGTCTAAAGTAGCCAACTTTCCTTTGTTATGGATCGCAAGCGCCACCAGATAGGCATCGGTAATCTGTCTGTGGCCGGTTAACGCGGCGGGCATTCGTTCGAGGGCTTCACCCACTCCGTTGGAATCACTCCAAAATCGATGTCCCGGAACTTCCACATTGCGGACGAGGATCTGCAACGCGCCGGAGGGCGCGAGCGCCCGCTCGGAGAACGCCGGATTGGACAAACCCCTTACCAGCGCCGCTTGCGTAATCGGACAACTCGCCCAGCCGTGTTGCGCATGCCGCGCAAACCACCGGCCGGCCTTTTCGTGCGCCGCATGCTCCGTCCATGCCAATGCGACGAGAACGTTGCCGTCGAGCAAGTACGCCAACACTAAATCTCATCCTCTAGCAATTGCTTCACTCGTTCGCTGGAGATCTTCTTGCCCCCTTTAGGCAAGACCACGCGGCAGAAGCCGTTAACCAGTTCCATCTGCACAGGGGCATTCGCTCCCCGCCGGACGAGTTCCGACGCAGCCTTGCCCAGGGCCAGCGAGCGCGCTTCGGAGTACTCCCGCACGAGCTTCAGTGCGTCATCATCAAGATTCAACGTGGTGCGCATAATACAAATATGATGTCATTGCACGCCATGTGATGTCACTATGTGAAAGAAAGCATCAGCTGCAACAAAGTGATGCTGTAGTGAGATATGCCCTTTTAAGGCCGTTCGAGTTGATTTTCCTGACGGCTGACAGCTGAGAGCTGCCCTTCTACATCTTGTACTTACCCAAATCCTCGTCGTTCAGCCCATCCAGATATTTTCGCAGTTCTTCCGCGGTCGCGCGGTCCGACATGTTCGCCGCTTGCTTCGAATTCTTCAGCACGATCTCATCCACGAATATCGGACAATCCACCCGCAGCGCCAGCGCCAGCGCATCCGATGGACGCGAGTCCACGCTCACCACCTCGCCCCCGCGCTCCAGCCAGATCACCGCATAAAACGTATCTTCCCGCAACTCCGTCACCACCACCTTGTGCACCTGCGTCTCCAGCCCAGTCAGGACATTCTTAATCAAATCATGCGTCATCGGACGCGGCGTGCTCACCTTCTCCATCTCGAGCGCAATCGCATTGGCCTCGTAAACCCCCACCCAAATCGGCAGCACACTCTCGCCCGCCACATCCTTCAAAATCACAATCGGCATATTACTAACCGGATCCATAAGTAAGCCGCGGATCGTCATTTCTACTTCCATATCGGACTCCTTCAAGTGCTGCTTTAAGCTCGTTCTGCTGCGCGTGCCTCGGTCTTCGCTTTTTTATACCACCAATTCGCCCAGGAGGCTGTTGGGAAAACTTGTGGTTGCCCTCACCTCGACGTAGCTTCCTACGGCAAGAGATGCGTCTGGGGGCGCGGTAAAGTTGAGGGTCTTGTTTTGGCTGGTGCGGCCCATCCACTGCGCGCGGGCTTCGTTTCGTCCTTCAACCATTACTTCGCATACGGTTCCTATGTACTTCTTGTAGCTCGCGGTTTGTATTGCGCGCTGGTGTAAATTGACGATTTCGAGACGGCGGATTTTCTCTTCGTCCGGGATGGCATCTTCCATTGCCAACGACGGAGTGTTTGGCCTGGGGGAATATTTGAATGCGAAGACCGCATCGTAGCCGACCTCATCCAGCAACGACAAAGTTTCGGCGAAATCCTCTTCCGTTTCTCCAGGGAAACCAACGATGATGTCGCTGGTGATGCTGATCTCGCGTTTCGCCGACTTCATCCAGGCAATGCGTTCGAGATATTGTTCGCGCGTGTAGAGCCGCTGCATCGCGTTGAGCACGCGGTCGGATCCGCTCTGCACGGGGAGATGCACGTGATCGCAAAGCGTCGGTACAGCATCGATCGCATCAATGATGTCGCGTCCAAAATCGCGCGGATGCGAAGTCGTGAACCGCACTCGCCGAATCCCTGGGACTTCCGCCACCGCCGCCAGCAATTCCGCAAACGTTTTCTTCCCGCCCGGCTTCCCTGCCGGATCCTGATACGAATTCACGTTCTGCCCGAGCAATTGAATTTCCGTGTAGCCCAGATCGGCCATCTGGCGCGCTTCCGCGAGCACCGACTCCGAAGTCCGGCTGCGTTCCTTGCCGCGCGTGAACGGCACGACGCAGTAGGAGCAAAACTTATCGCAGCCTTCGATGATGGTGATGTATCCCCGATGCGGATTCGTCCGCGCGGTAAATTCGGTCTCGAAGCAGTCTTCGGTTTCGCGGTCGTCGAGCCCGGTGATGCGGATCAGGCTTACGGGCTCCGGCTTACGGGCTTCGGGCTGTTGGCTCGCGGAGTTCGCTGCCTGCGGTCCTGCGCTTTCTAGCTCCGCCAACATCTTCGGCAGGTTGCGATAGCTCGCCGACCCGCACACCAGCGAAACATAGGGCGCGCGCTCGAAAATCTTTTCGCCTTCCTGTTGCGCCACGCAGCCCAGCACGCCAAACTTCTTGCCCTGCTTCTGATACTTCTTGTAATCGCTAAGCCGGTTGAAAACTTTCTGCTCCGCCTTGTCCCGGATGGAGCAGGTGTTGTACAGCACCAGCCCGGCCTCTTCTACCGTCTGCACCTGCCGGTACCCCTCATGCACCAGCGTGCCAATAACCTTTTCGGAGTCATGCACATTCATCTGGCAGCCAAAGGTTTCGAGGTAAAACGTCTTCTGAGGGGCGGTGGACATAAAGCCAGTATAAGCGATGCTCGTGTGGGTCGGACACTCCTGTCCGACGCTTTTGACGTTGGGGTTGGAGTTGACTGGTGTCAGACTCACGCTTGCAAACCCAATATCGTACGGCAACCCAAGGTCAAAGGCGTCGGACAGGAGTGTCCGACCCACACGGGCAACGGCAACAGCCACATGGGTTGTCTTACTTTTCTGCTGATTGCTCGACCCAGAGCCACTTGTAGTCTTGCGGTCTTTCTACTAATCCCCTTCTCACGGGATTCTGGCGCAGGTATTCCAGTTTCTTTTCGAAGCTTTCCTGCGACCGCAGGACATGGTCGAAGGATTCCTCCTGCCAGACTGGGCCGTTGGATCCCAAGAGTTTATTCACGCTTCGGGCGGAGGTACCTTTGATCAGCTTCAGAATTGCCGGTAGAGAGTACGGCCAGTCTTTTTCATCTCGCAGCGGAGTCAGCAAGACATGCACATGATCTGGCATTACGACTGCGGCGTGAAGGTCGTAGCGTTTGGTGTTGTCATGCAGGCAGTGGTAGAGGATGGCATCCCGGGCTTCCGGAGTGAAGGCAACCTGATTCAGTCTGCAGAATGAGACGAATAAGGTTCGTCCTGCTTTCTGGTAGTGCGGGAGCATGCGGCGGTATTCGTATTTTCGCTCGAGAGTCTGTTTGGGCAATTGGGGTCACCGTTAAAAGCAAAATCAAAGTCAAAAGCAAAGTCAAAGGCGTCGGACAAGAGTGTCCGACCCACACGATCACACTTGCGACACGAGCATTGCATTTCGCTGGGGCTTTGTCTGTGACGAATAACCATTCTTCATCTGGGCTTTTTTAGCCGCGCTGGGGGCAAAGGGCGCAGCGGATTTCGAGATGTTTGCTGCGGCAGCGGCGGGGGAGGCTTTTGCGGAGGCGGACACTGAGGCAGGAATCAAGGAGGCACCAGGCTTCGCGGTATTTTTCGAACATGGCGCGGGACTGGCGGCGGGTATGGGGATAGAAGCGGATGCCTTTGCGTGAGCCGACGGCCTGGATGGGGATGATGTACCAGATATTTTCGGGGACGACGTAGGCGACGAAGAAATCGATTTCGCGGGAGGTGTAGACCAGGCCGCTGGCTCCGGTGGTTTTGACGCGGTAGCGAGTCTCGGCGTAGAGGGTGGCGGATTTGACTTGGACGCGAAGGAATCCGCGTTCGAGTTCGACGACGGAATCGTAGCGATTGCTGTCTCCCCAGGGGAGGCAGACGGTGAAGCCGAGATGGGTGGCGCGGGCCAGGAAGGCGGCTTCGGCGGCTTCTCCGCGACGTTTGCGGGTGGGCTCGGCGACGGCGTGGATGGTGATAGAGGTCAGAGGGGGCTGCGGTTGGTTCGAATTGTGGGTTTTGTTCCGCATGATAAAAAGGGCGCAGCCGGTGGGCTGCGCCTGAAAGACGCTCCTCTTGAAATGAAATGTGAAATGTGTGGGCGACGGGGTGAAAACACAAACGGCGCAGACCCCGAAGGGCTGCGCCGCTGTTTCGACTCTATAATCCTATTATATCATATTGCATAGGGCAACTGTGACAGGTTAGCTGCATTTATTTCTCCCAACGAATCAACGACTTAATCAAAAATACGGGCATTCAGGGGCTTGACAAGATTTTGGCAGGATTGCGAAAAGGACCGATTTTCGGCAATGGGGCGGACGAAACCGTCCGCCCCGTTGCGCTTGTGTGCTGACATGCGGTTTAGCGCCGAGTATCGATGGTTTCTCCCCGCTCGACGTAAGCGACGAGCCATCCCATGACGCGCTGCCAGCCGTCGGAATGGCTGGCTGCGGCCGCGGGATCGCCCGCGAAACCTTCCTGGCGAATTCTTAAAAGCGTGCCGGTGCCGGCTCGCTCCGGGCCTTTCGGGTGCAGGCCGTGCACGCTTTGCGGTTCGAGCTCCCAGCGGACGATGGTTTTGAGCGAGCCGGTCCAATCCGCAATCCAAGTGTAGACGAGCAGGCGCGGAGGATCGACTTCGAGATATTCGCCGTCGATGTGAAACCTGGTGCCATCGACGCCGACACCGTCGCTGGACCACTTACCGCCGACGCGGACGTCAGCCTTCGAATCCGTAACACGGTACATATCGCTGGCGCCCCACCAGCGCTGCATTTGCTCGGGATCGGTGATGGCCTGGAAGACGCGGGCCGGAGGAGCGGCGATGAAAATCTCGCCGGTGATTATGTTTTGATCGGGAGTGATTGCGACGGTTGCCATAAGCTTGCTCCTATTTGCCGGTGATTATGAATTTAATGTTAGTCGTTGCCATGAAAACTCCAGCTGCGGGTTTAAGGAGAGCCCACTTCTCGCGGAGGACGCGAGAAATGGGGCACCCAGATTTTCGCAGAAGATTTTCTTGCAACTACTTTTGCGCTAACTCGCTGCGTTTCAGGTCGAAGAACTGCTTCATTTCTTTTCCCGGAGCTTGAAACGTCCAGTCTTCGGTATGGTGGTTGGGGTCGAGGATGGTGATTACGAGGCGCTGCATGTGACCGGGGCCCGAAGGGGAGAGATTGGTGGCGTCAAGGAAGTCGAAGGTGATGGTCTTGCCGTCGGGCGATGAGGAGGCCGTCATGCGGGGTTGGTTGCCGGCGCCGCAGTAATGAGTCATGAGCAGGCGATCGGGGCCATCGAGGTGAAACATCGTAATCATGTTTTCGCGGTCGATGCCGTGGATCTCGCTCATCAGGGCGGAACCGCCAGCGGTGTCGCGGAACGAGACGTTGAGCGGTTTACCTTGAGAGGTCTTCCCTTCCCAGGAGCCGGAGAGGGATTTGAGTTGATCGAAAGATTTCTGCGCGGCGGATTGCGCGAAGGCGGCGGTTGCGGTGAAGGCAAGGATTGAGAGAGCGATGCGGATTGATTTCATGTTAGCGATTTCCTTTCGAGGGTTTCGTATTGGGTTTTGCGGCATGGGGCTGCGTGGTTTCACTGGCGTACTCGGCTTCGACAAAAGTTTTCAGGTTGGTGAGGCTTAGCTTCCAGAAGTTGCGATATTGATCGAGCCAGCTGTCGACGGCGCGGAGAGGCTCGGGATTGAGTTGGTAGACGCGATGGCGTCCCTCGCGATGTTCGCGAACCAGATGAGCGCGGCGCAAGAGGCGCAGGTGCTTCGAGATGGCGGGACGGGAGACGGGGAAGGCTCCGGCAATTGTCCCGGCGGGCTGACCGCCGCGGCGCAGTAAATCGAGCACCGCCCTCCTCGTAGGATCAGCGAGCGCCTGGAAAGTGAGCTCGGGCGAATATGTAACCGATCGGTGACGCATAATGCGTAACCTTACAGTTACAGAATGGGGCTGTCAAGCAGAAATTTATGGAGACTTTAGGGTCTTACCATTGGTATAATGTAAGCATGATACGACAGATTACATCAGTAAGCACTAAGGGCCAGTTCGTGATTCCGTCCGAGATGAGGACATCTCTCGGCATCAAGCCCGGGACGCGGATCGCCGTTACTCAAGAGGGATCGCGCATCGTTCTCGAACCAGTATCCGAGGAACTGGTGGACAAGACGCGCGGGCTTTTTTCGGGCAAGACTTCCCTTTCGCAGGAACTGAAACGAGAGCGGCGACGGAAGGATAAATGGTAACGTACGTTCTCGACTCGAGTGCGATTCTGCGCTATTTGGATGACGAGGCGGGCGCGGTGCGCGTGGCAGAGATCATAAAATCGCACTTGGCGGGAAGGTGCGAAGCGATGATTTCCGCCCCGCATTGGGGAGAGATCGCCGGGATCACATGCAAGGTCCATGGCAGGCAGGCGATGGAATTAGTACTTTCCCGCTTGAGCGCATTCGGATTCGAGGTGGTGGCGGCGGATGCGGAACGGGCCGTCGCAGCGGCGCTCATCAAGCTCAAGAGCGGTGTTTCCTATGTCGATGCGTTTGGCGTGGAGCTGGTGGCTGAGGACGGCGACCGGGTTTTCGTGACCGCGGATTTTGATTTCAAAGCCGTGAGCCGAGATGTGGCGATTGAGTTTCTGCCGGCGAAGTGATCGAAGGAAAATCTCTTCCAGATCAAATCAGACGAAAATCAAGGTCAAGGTCAAGGTCAAAGGCGTCGGACAGGAGTGTCCGACCCACACGAGCAGTCCGACCCACACGAGCTGATCAGATCTCTCTTTCGACCAGATTCAGGAATGCCTGGTGGACGCGGGTGTCGGCGGAGAGTTCGGGATGGAAGGTTGAGGCCATGGCGGTTCCCTGCCGGACGGCAACGGGGTCGGCCCCTTCGGTGGCGATGACTTCGACGGCGGGGCCGACACGGGAAATCTTTGGGGCGCGGATGAAGACCATTTCGAGGGGCGAGTCGGGCTGCTTCTGGCCGGTTTGGTTCTGGTCGGTTTGGTTCTGATTAAGAGCGGCTGGTAGAAGCTTGCCTTGGCGGATGGAGCTGTCGAGCTGGCGTCCGTAGGCGTTGCGACGGATGGCAATATCGATTGCGCCGAGGCCGGCCTGCGTGGGGTTTTCAACTTCCGTGGCCAGGAGGATTGCGCCGGCGCAGGTACCGAAGGTGGGCTTCAGACGAACGAACTGTTTCAGTTTTTCGAAGCCGTCCTCTCCCAGCAAATTCAGGAACGTGCCCGATTCCCCGCCGGGGATGATCAGGCCGTCGATTTCATCCAGTTGAGCGGGTTTTTTGACGAGCACAACTTTGGCGCCAAGTTCTTCGAGGCGGCGGCGGTGGGCGTCGAAATCGCCTTGGAGGGCCAGGACTCCGATGGTCATGAAGACAATTTTACCCGAAGGGATAAAAGTGAAAATCCCGCCCAAGCGGAACCTGGACGGGACATGCTTGCGATCTCATTGGTAGGAGAAGGTTAACTCGTCGAGGTACATGTTGTACTGGTCCTGGTTTTGATTGCCATCCATTTGATAATTGATGGTGATCCCATACCAGCCCGGCGATGAACCGTGGCCAAATGTCCAGTTGAGAGTATGAGTGTCTCCGTTTAGCGTGATGGACTGATAGGTTAAATGATTGTCGGAAGTGCGCTGCACCTTGAGCGTCAGATGATTCCACTGGTTGCTGTTCGGGTTGCAAGGGATCCCGGTCGGAATCCACTGGCCCTTCTGGTTATCAAAGACGTCCCACTGGTTACCGCCGGCTAGCCTGCACTCGTGGCCAAAGATGAAACCCATATTGTCGAAGTACTGGTTGATGTCGAACTCCAGAGCCTGGGGAAGAGCGAGATTATATCCAAAGAAATAGACATCGTAAGTGAAGTTGTACAAGGTCGGCACCAGCTGTTGATTGGGGTCGGGCACGCCTTGCGAAGACGCGGTCCCGATCAAGTGGTTGTTCCACAACCCGTCAGAGAAAGGAGTCGTTCCTCCCACATTAAATTCGGAGGCGTGTCCGCTCATCGAAGGCGAACTGATGTCCTGGCCCATCCAGAAGGAGATTCCGTTGCAGGGGGAAGGAGAACAGTCGACGAAATTTGGCGGTCCCTGGCCGTATGCGCTCCAGCCGCCACTCTGCTGCACATGGGAGAACGAATTCCCTCCGCTCGGAGCTGGACTGGGGGGCGCTGGGCTGGGTGGCGGCGGGGTTGAGCTGGAAGTGGAAGTAGTGGACGTCGTGTTGCTGCTACTTGGAGCAGGTGTGCCGGTTGAGCTAGAGGTGCTGGAAGTGGAAGCGCCGCTGCTGGAGGAAGTGCCGGAACTGGGGATTGCGCTCGAGTTGGCCTTGGGGAGTGAACTTCCTGAACACCCGCTCAATAGAAGCATCCACGATAGGAGGGTGACTACAGCCGCGCACTGAAACAGGATAGTTCGATCCGCATGATTTTTTTGCGCCGGGCAGCATTGGCGGTAAGACATTTATTAACCTCGCAAATGGGGGATTAAAGGACGTAAGTCCTTGGGTCTGTTCGGAGAGTGGCGATTCCAACAGGTAACCGGTGGCCAGAAGAAGGTGCCAGGACGTTCTGCACCTGGTAATTCACAGACCGTTCAAATCGCGGCGGCTAATGCTTGCCGTAATTCAAAACTCTCGCAGACGCGCTCAGGGTGACCTGACGAGGAACGGGGTCTAGATCTGGGAACTACTGTGGGAACAGTATACCTCTACACTCCTGGCCATTTAGAAGAAAAACGCCCAATTCCGAATACTTTGGGCAGGAGGGTTTTGAGTCAGGAAGGCGCCCAAACACCACAAAGCCGGGCTGGTTGGCCCGGCTTACTTGCGTGGAACTGGTCCGTTTCGGCCTTGTTTCGACCTGCGGCCCAGAATGCCAAATTTTTCGAGCTCTCACCTTCGTTCGTCTCATTTGCAGAAACGAAGTCTCAATACGGGCGAAATCTCAATCCCAGTTTGCGCCGCGGGGTCACCGTTCCGCGCCGCATTACATCGACAGCTACATCACCAGCGCGAGGTTCTCCAGTTCATACTGCAAGACGGGCAGGGCGCACCCAGCCATCTCGACGCGGCCGGCTGCATCGAGTGCCGCTTTCGGCGAAACTCCATAGCCGCGGCCCATCAGGAAAATCTGTAACAGTTCGGCAGCCTCGTAGGAATCGATCATGCCGCCCTGGAGCAGATCGCTGCGCAGCGCTGCCAGCTCGACTGCCGTGAATCTGTCTTTATCGTTATGGACTGTATCGTCCTTACCGTTCATTGAGTTTTCAAACATTGCGTTTTCAAACATGGCCGTCATCACCTCCGACTCCGACCTCTTGTTGCCTATTAGACTCATCGGCAGCCTGCCAAGTTGCATGCAATTCGGTTGCCGCACCAGCCGGCTTGTTTCAAATGCGGAAAACCGGCTGGCTTAGATATATAAACCCCTGTAAACACGGGAAGTTGCAGGCAACCCGGGCCGGTGACGGTGCTTTCCACAGGTGTCATTGATGGTTCGCGCGTCCTAAAACCGACACATAGTGTCGCTTTGGAACGCGAGTCGTCGCTCTGAAGTCGACCGGAGTGAAGTGTCAAGGTTTGTAAGCTTAGCGTTTGTAATCAGAACTTGGGTGAGGAGAGAATCCGCGCGGCCGCCGGAGAAGGGTCTGGCAACCGGAACGCGAGCACACCGACGGAATGAACGCGAGAGCAACCGAGGATCAGTTTTCCATGGTCGCCTGGTCCACCAGCATGATAGGGATGTCGTCCTTGACCGCATACACCCGGCGGCACTGAGTGCACTTCAAGCTTTCGGGGTTCTGGCGGTATTCGAGCGCCTGCTTGCATTCCGGGCAAACTAAAATTTCAAGTAAATCTTTGGCAATCATCCAGAGCATTGTACCCCACGACGAGACTGCGACGACGAGACTGCGGCACGGCTCAAGCGCCCTAAAGAAAATCGGCGGGTTGTGGCGGTCAGGCCGCGCGCTGGCTTGGCGGTGTAATATTTTCTATTCAGACTCAGGAGACTGGATTGCCTGCAAAAATTATAGACGGCGTCAAGATGGCGAGCGAGATCCGCAGCGAAGTGGCGGCAGAAATAAAGAAGATGGCTCGCACCGGAGTGCGCCCGGGGCTCGCCGTCATACTAGTCGGACATAATCCGGCGTCGGAAATCTATGTGCGCGGCAAGGTCAAAGCTTCTAACGAAGTTGGACTGTACAGCGAGCAGCACAATCGTCCCGAAACCGCGACCACCACAGAACTGCTTTCGCTGGTTGAAGACCTCAACCGCCGGGAGGAAATCGACGGCATCCTGGTGCAATTGCCGCTGCCCGCTCAGGTTGATTCCAAAAAGATCTTGATGGCCGTCGATCCCACGAAAGATGTGGACGGCTTCCATCCCGTCAACGTCGGCTTTCTCTCGACGCAGCGACCCGGTTTAGTTCCCTGCACTCCTGCTGGAGTCATCGAAATTCTGCGCCGCAGTAACATTCCTATCGCCGGACAGAACGCGGTCGTTGTAGGACGGAGTGATATCGTGGGCAAGCCCGCGGCAATGCTCTTGCTGAACGCCAACGCCACCGTTACGGTCTGTCATTCGAAGACGCCCGACCTGCCGGGTGTTTGCCGGCGCGCCGATATTCTTGTGGCTGCGATCGGACGCGCTGGAATGATCACCGGCGATTTCGTGAAGCCCGGCGCAACCGTGATTGACGTAGGCATGAATAAGGTGACTGATCCTGCCGTCTTCCAGCGCCTGTTCGGCGGCCGACTGTATAAAAGTGGCAAGCGGGAAGAAGCTTTCCGTGCGAAGGGATCGACGCTGGTCGGCGATGTGCATCCTGAAGTGGCCGAAGTGGCAGGAGCGCTGACGCCGGTTCCCGGTGGAGTCGGTCCGCTGACCATTGCGATGCTGATGTATAACACCGTGAAAGCGGCGAAGATGAGGCGAGGCAGCAGTGTGCCGGAAATGTCCATCAAATGAAAGACTTTCACCATAGAGGCACAGAGCCGCAGCGAAAATCGAGAAAGAAAGAAAGATTTTCTCAGTGCCTCCGGGTCTCGGTCGTGGGTTTTCTTGCGGGGAGAGCTTGCTGAAAGTTGGCCTCACCGGCGGGATCGCATCCGGAAAATCCGTAGTCGGAGAGATGTTGGTCGCTCTCGGCGCGCACCTCATTCAAGCGGACGAGATCTCCCACCAACTCATGCAGCCCGGACAAAACGTTTACTACGAGGTAGTCGCGCATTTCGGCCGCGAGATTCTCAACTACGACGGCAGAGTGAACCGCAGCAAACTGGCCGAGGCCGCTTTCGGCAAGAGTGCGCCTGGCACGGGTTCCCGCATTGAAGAGTTGAATCGCATTGTCCATCCCGCGGTCATTCGCCGCCAGTTAGAGTGGCTGGAAGAGACCGGGCGCCAGCATCCCGGCGCGATTGCGATCGTGGAAGCCGCGCTTATTATCGAAGCGGGCGCGGCGAAAGGCTTCGATCGCTTAATCGTGGTCACCTGCAGTGACGAACAACGCGTCGCCCGGTTCGCCGCGCGTCAGAAGATCGATCTCGATGCCGCCCGCAAAGAAGTCGCCCGCCGCATGGCCGCGCAACTTCCCGAAGCAGAAAAAATCAAAGCGGCCGATTATGTAATCGACAACTCCGGCTCGCTCGATCACACGCAAGAACAGGTCCGCCAATTGTGGGAGAAGCTGCGCGCCGCGGCGCCGGCCAAGGGCTAACGCTCAGAGAATTAAATCAGCAGCCCCATTCGGCCTCGCCCGGGGTTGCAAAATACCGCCGTGAGTTTTCTCGTTCCGCGGCCCTCGACGTCAATTCGAGCAACGCCAGACGGGCAGCAGACACCAGACGAGTTTTTTCTTGCTGCGGCATTTGCTCCCATGCGTCAGCGTCTAGCTTGGTGGCGCGGCTTCCCAGGTCCGAATGCAGCGCCTGATGATAGCGGTGGAAAAGTTCTGCCAATTGTTCCGCGGATACTTCTTGAATCGACATCGAATGCCATCCTTCCTCGATCAATCGTGCGACTGGGCCCACTCAATGAGAGAGTGACGGGCATTTCACCCGTGTTTCAAGCAGCGCGAGTCACTGGTTTTTTCCGCTCCGGCAGTTCTACTACTGCGTCTTCGCCGGATCCGAGCCGCAGACGCACCCAATGACCACCCTGACGAGGCTTGCACTCCCTGCACAGCGCTGCCAGGAATCGCGCATAAAATGCGACACCTGTCGTGCACAGTACCGTAATTGCCGCCGTCACGAACATTTCGGGCCTCCAGGCTCGGATCCCAGGGTCTGAAGCGTTGCCTGGAATCACTCACCTAGGTCATCACTCACCCAGATCATTGGATACGAAAGTCCATAAATCTCGAATAAAACGTGCATAAATTATTGGTAAAGATAAAGATGAAGATGGTTTGATAAACACTCAGCGTGTGGATAGACGCTCATGTGGAGACAGCCGCGCTGCTCTATGACCGCCACGGCATCCTACGAGAGAAGCTCGACGGCGGTGTTCCATCCACTGCGTTTCGCGCAACCAAACTTTGAGCTGCTATCATTGCGGCCATGTCCACAGCGCAAACCTGGGATCCGGCGTCTTATGCGCGAAACGCGAGATTCGTATCCGACTTAGGATCGCCCGTGGTGGATTTGCTTGCACCTAAGGCTGGCGAAAGGATCCTCGATCTTGGTTGCGGAGACGGCGTACTAACGAAAAAGCTAGCGGATTTGGGTTGTGAAGTGGTTGCGGTCGATTCGAGCGTTCCGCAGATCGAAGCCGCGAGGAAGCTCGGTTTAAACGCATCCGCGATCAGCGGCGAAGACCTGCCGTACAAGGAGGAATTCGATGCCGTGTTTAGTAATGCCGTGCTGCACTGGATTAGGCGTGCAGATGCAATGCTTGCTGGAGTGTATCGTTCTTTGAAACCAGGCGGCCGATTTATTGCTGAATGTGGAGGCCACGGTTGCGTTCACAAGATCCGGACTGCTCTGGTTCAAGCATTGGACCGCCGCGGGTTTGATGGCGAGGCTCGCGTTCCGTGGTACTTCCCCACCCCCGGCGACTACGCTACCAGGCTGGAACGCGCAGGGTTTCGCGTCGATAGCATTGCGCTGATCCCGCGTCCAACTCCCTTGCCTGGCGACATCATTGGTTGGTTGGAAACTTTTGCTCTCAATTTTTTTCAAGGCTTCTCCGACGAAGCTCGCCGCGACTATTTGCAGGAGGTTCGGACGGCCTTGGAACCGCAACTTCGCGATGCCGATGGATACTGGGTGGCCGACTACGTACGACTGCGATTCGCGGCAACCAAAGCTCGCGACTGATAGGTTGTAGAACAAGACTACAAGATGCTCATGTGGAGACAGCCCCCGGCAATCCAGTTGAGCGAAGCTCGACGGCGGTGTTCCATCCACTGCGCTTTGGTGCAGAAGGTCTTCCCCACCGTCAAGCCCCGGCGCTTTTGTTTACTTCCGCCGGACGAAACCGAAACTCTAGCGAGGACACCGATTAACTCTCACCATGCCTTCCTCTGATCGGGATGCAATCCAAGAGGACCTACTCCGGAACCATTCCGATCGTTCCCAGCCACGTATCTACCAACCGAGGCCATGCCGTAACCGAAAGCTTCGTGCGCCTCAGCCCGAACGCATGGCCGCCTTGCGCATACAGATGCATCTCCACGGGAACGCCGGCGTTCTTGAGCGCGATATAGTACGCCAGCGAATCGTTTACGTTGTCCACGTGGTCATCCTCGGCCTGCAGCAAGAACGTAGGCGGCGTCTGGCGGGTGACATGGAGATCGGGGTTCAACGAAAGATCTCTATCGGCGTTCGCCGGATGAGAAACCACAAACTTCTTGACGCCCTGGTGCGCATCCCACTCCGCCGCGGACAGCGACAGATGGCCCGGATAAATAGCCACCGCAAAATTGGGGCGACAGCTCTCTCTGTCGGCCGCATCTACAGCCGGATACAAACGGTGATCAAAATGGTTGCTAATCGCTGCTACCAGATGCCCTCCTGAGGAAAATCCAAGCACACCAATCTTATGCGGATCAATGTGCCACTCGGTTGCGTGAAAGCGCACGAGACCCACCGTCCTCTGCGCATCTTCGAGCGCCATCGGTGATTCCGGATACGGTCCCGATTTTGGATACGGCCCCACATCGGTCACGCGGTATTTCAACAGCACACACGTGATCCCGTTGGGCGTCAGCCAGTCACAGACCTCTGTGCCTTCAAGATCGACGGCCAGTTCCTGGTAGCCCCCGCCAGGGAAGACGATGACCGCTGCGCCCGAATTCTTTCCTTGTGGCAAATAGACCGTCATCGTAGGATGCGTGACGTTGCTAATCCCGACCGCTGGCCTGCCGGCAACCAGGAACTCCTTACCCGTCGTCTTAGCGGCCTCTGGCCCCGCGACAGGTTGCGGATCAGGCGCTCTGCCTGGCCATATCGGCACTTGCGTATGTCCCGGCGATGGCTGCCAAACCGGCATCTGCGCGCTCAGACTGGCAACCGCAAACACAACAGTGACAGCCAAGATCAAAGGCATCATCACAATCCCCAGAGACAGGATAGAGCAAGACGAACTCTTATCTGAAGATCGGTGCTGATAACCACATGACTAGATAGGTTCTGACAACCGCTTCGCGTTACTCGATCCGAGTTGTCGGCTCACTTCACGGGTTCCCAGCCCTCGGGCAGCATATCGAATGCCAGCGTGTCACGGTAGGCGTACTGATTGCCTTCCAGTACGGCCACTGGCGTCAACATATGCCAGATGCGATCATCGTCGAAGACGTAACACTCACCCGATTCGCGCATCGTGAAGCGATCCATTTCCTGCTTGTTATTGTCAGTTATGACGACTTCGCCGCCCTGAGCGCCGCAGCGGCCCACGAGATGCGTGGCGATGTACTTTTCCCCGTCTTTATGCAAGCCCGGTGGACTGGTGTCGCACGGCCGGCCAGGCGCAGCCGTGAACCTTATCAGATGAACGTTGACCAAATACTTCGTACCCACCGTCGACAGCGGCAGGTAATGAAGGTGGTGAGCAATCATCTTGCGAACGCCTATGGAACCGGCGATCTCGGGGGGCAGCGGAGCGTACTCTCGCGGCTGGCCGCCGATTGTCGTGTTGTATTTTTTCAGCTGCACATAGGGCGTGCTCTCTTCGCTCAACCAAACCTTTACACCACCCTCAACAATCTCGGCCCCGACACGATTTAAGGAACGATACCTGTCGCCTCCATCGTAGTATTTGTCCTTTGGAACGGACCAGGCGGCATGGGATAACGCTTCCAGCGAACGCGCTATGTCTACATCAACCCTGAGCGGCTGACGACTGAACCCGCGCTCGACGAGGTCGCTTCGCGACCTGGCATTGGTTGCAACCGGAATGAAACTATCTTGACTCATGATTGCTCCTGATAAATGACAAGTGCTTGACGACTGCATGACCAACCAGCATGCGCGCGCGCAAATTATAGCCGACGCAGTTCAGCGCAGAGGATGCCGACGATTCTGGGCGGGAGGTTGTCGCCGTTTGCCAAATTGATTCGGGGCAGGTGGTTTGCTAAGGTCGTCATCATGCCCGAGCGTGTCATGTCCGAGAGTTCCAGCGAGCAAATCCGCGAATTGCTCGACTCCCTTTATCGCGTGGATTCGGGACGGATCCTGGCAACTCTGATCCGCCTGCTGGGTGATTTTGATCTTGCAGAGGAGGCGATGCACGAAGCCTTTGCGGCTGCGTTGAGCCTCTGGCCAAGCAGTGGAGTACCCGGCAACCCGCGACCATGGCTGATTTCGACGGCACGATTCAAGGCTATTGACACTCTGCGTCGACGGGCAAGATTTGATGCGTCTCAAGACGAGTTGGTGCGCTATCTCGAAGCGCAATGGAATTCGGCGGAAAGGACCAAGGCAGAGAACAGACTTGAGCATAATCGCCTTGAAGATGAATTCCTTGAAGATGATCGGCTGCGGCTGATTTTTACCTGCTGTCATCCAGCTCTAGCGCCGGAAGCGCGCGTTGCGCTCACCTTGCGTGAGGTGTGCGGGCTGACGACCGAGGAGATCGCAAAGGCCTTCCTCACCACTCCACGGACGCTGGCGCAGCGCATTGTGCGCGCCAAGGCAAAGATTCGTGAGGAACGGATTCCCTACGAGGTTCCGACGCCGCAGGAATTGCCGGAGCGGCTGGGCGCGGTGCTTCAGGTCATCTATCTCGTCTTTAACGAGGGCTACTCCGCTGCGGCGGGAGCGGAGGTAACGCGGGCCGAGCTCACAGGCGAGGCGATTCGACTGGGCCGGTTGCTGACCGAGCTTCATTTGACCGAGCTCGGGCCAGAGCCAGAAGTGACGGGTTGGGAAGTCATGGGTCCGGAGATCATGGGGCTGCTTGCCCTGATGTTGCTGCATGAATCCCGTCGCGCCGCGAGAACCTCTTCGACCGGAGAGCTGATTTTGCTGGAGAATCAAGACCGCGCGCTCTGGAACAGGGAGCAGATCGCGGAGGGAGTGGCATTGCTGGAGAAAGCCCTGAAGTCTCAGCAGAAGTCCCGGCGCTTCGGCGCTTACACGTTACAGGCTGCGATTGCGGCCGTTCATGCGGAGGCGGAATCGGTGGCTGCGACCGACTGGCGGCAGATTGTCGCGCTTTACGACCAATTGCTACGAATTCAGCCTTCGCCAGTTGTACAGCTAAATCGTGCCGTGGCAATTGCCATGTGCGATGGTCCAGAGGCGGGTCTGGCGCAGATCGATGCGGTGTTGGAAGATGGCGAATTGGCAAATTATTACCTGGCGCATTCCGCCCGTGCAGATATGTACCGCAGGCTGGGCAGGACCGCTGAGGCTCGGGCTTCTTATGAGAAGGCGCTGGCCCTGACCCAACAGGAACCGGAGCGGCAATTCCTGCAAGAGCGAATTCGGCAGCTGGGATAAAAAATGGAGTAGCTGTCGGGAGGGTGGTCGGGTGCCCCATTTCTCGCGTTCTTTGCGAGAAATGGGGGTTTTTCGCCGACACCCTATCAACCCCTCAACCAGCGCTCCACCGAATTTTCTCCTCCCCACCAAGTCCAATCGCTGATCCGAACCAATCCCGCTTCTCCGTATGCGTAAGAGCGGTAGCTGCTCCACCGCCAGTCCTCCGGACTCGCCACCAGTCCGCGCACCACCGGATTGCGGGTTTGCCAAGTAGCGGATTGCGCCGATAGCAGCTCCAGGGGATGAAATGGAGGCTTCCCGTGCCGTAATAACGCTTCAGCAGGGCAGGATGCGAGGTCGTGTCTGTGACGGATGAACAAATGGCCCGAATCTCGGCTTATCGTGAGCTATAAGTCAAAAGCCCCACTTCTCGCAAAGAACGCGAGAAATGGGGCACCCAACCTACTTGAGGGACACTTCGCGAATGGGAGATGTGGGCCACCCGCCATCGTTGGGGGGAAAGCGGGATACGCGCGTCCGTCCCACACTCCCCATTTTGGGACATAATAGAAAAAGCTATGACGCTTGGATTCCTCGGAACCGGTGAAATCACGTCGGCCATGGTAACCGGCTTGAGCTCACATGACACCGAATTCCGATCCATCAGAGTATCTCCGCGCAACTTTCAAATCGCCACAAATCTTGCTAATCGCTTTCCCGGCGTGTCGATCGCTTCGTCCAATCAAGATCTTCTGGATTTCTCGGATACGGTCGTGATTGCGGTGCGTCCCCCGATTGCCCGAGATGTTCTTTCGGAATTGCGCTTCCGTCCCGATCATCGCGTAATCAGTGTGGTGTCCGCCCTTTCGTTGGAGAGCGCTACTGAACTCGTTGCACCTGCTACTCGTATCACAAGGGCCGTGCCGCTTCCTTCCACTGCCAAACGAATGGGTCCGACGGCAATATATCCACCGGATCGGTTCGTGAACGATCTTTTTGCCGCCATCGGAACTGTGTTTGCAGTCGAAACCGAGGCTGAATTCGATGCGATATGCGCGGCGACCGCAACCATTGCGACCTTTTATGCATTCATGGACGGCGTTGCCTCCTGGTTGTGCAGCAATCAAATCCCAAAGGTCGAGGCTCGCGAGTACGTCGCGCGAATGTTCTTGGGAGTGACCAGCACAGCGAGCGACCGGCCGGAGAACAGTTTTCAGTCGTTGGCGAGCGCCCACGCGACCAGGGGTGGCATCAACGACCAATTTCTTAGATACCTGGTTGAACGCGGCTTAGTGACGAGTATTAGTGAAGGTCTAGAGTTGGTTATGCAGAGGATTCGGACATCGGGCAAATGACGACAACCGGTCCAGATTTCGCATGCTGCTAAGCTGTTTGATTTATTCGAGAAGTGGCCTTGTCGCCGGAGTCAGGAGTATTCATGCCGAAGACACAGACATTGTTAGCCCAGGCTTACTCTGCCTTCAATCATCGGGATATCGATAGCGCCCTGGCGCTCATGAGCGAGAACGTCAGTTGGCCCAAGGCATCGGAAGGCGGACGGGTCGTCGGGAAAGAAGAGATTCGGTCCTACTGGACCCGTCAGTGGAAGGAATTGGATCCTCACGTGGAACCACTTGAGGTGATCGACCATGAAGGCGGCATAACTGAGGTCAAAGTTCATCAGCTCGTGAAAAGCCTTGGTGGCGATGTCCTTTCTGATAGCGAGGTGTGGCACGTCTATACCATCGCCAACGGTCTCATCGAGCGCATGGACCTCAAGGAAGGCGAGACGAGCTCGGACTCAACCCCGTCTGCAGCATTCTCCAGACACTAACCTGCGTGAGGATTTTCCGCTGTTAGTCGCCACTCGCCGCGGAAGAAGAAAAGATTTCTTTGGACAATCTGTCGATTTCGGTCCGGCCGTTCGACTATATCGTGAAGGGCGGGCAACTGGCCCTCCAGAAAGTGTTTGCCGGGGTGATACGTTACGCGAAAAATCTGTAAATCGCGTGTCGATTCCCGGCCACCCCGTTCGACTAGTAAGTGGAGCCGCACCGCGCACCCGGCCACTCGCAACATTTCGGGCCCGGAGCGGTCCGAGCTCTTATATAAAAGTAGCGGCCCTGATAAGGTGTCCGCACAACACTCGATATTCATTACAAAAGGAGAACACCATGCGCTTCATGATGATCATGTTTCCGAAGGAATACACAAACGCAAAAGCCGGTTGGGTACCCGACCTCAAAAGCATGGAGGCAATGGGCAAGTACAACGAGGAACTAGGGAAAGCCGGCGTGCTGCTCGCACTCGACGGGCTGACCCCGCCCGCGACCATGAGCGCGCGCGTCACCTTCAAAAACGGAAAATCGAAAGTGACCGACGGTCCGTTTACCGAAACGAAGGAAGTGGTCGGCGGCTACTGGATCATCCAGGTGAAGTCGCGCGAAGAGGCGCTCGAATGGGCCTCGCGCATCCCCGGAGGCGACAACGAAACGGTCGAAGTTCGCCGGATGTTTGACATGACCGACTTCGATCCCGAGACCCAAGAGTATATCCAAAAGAAGTTCGGCGACGAAGTGGCCGCTGAGATGCGCCAGTAGTAATAAAGCTCGGCGCGCTTGGTTGGGCTTATCGTGAGCTCAAGTCAAAAGCCCCACCCTTCGACTTCGCTCAGGGCAGGCTTTCTCGCAAAGAACGCGAGAAATGGGGCACCCAACATCCCACCCGGGCCGGCGTTAACCGTAGGTGAGGTCGGTGCTCTGTCCGACTTCGATGATATAGCCGTCAGGATCGCGAATGTAGCAGCGTATCTCGCCGTACTTGGGGATTGGTTCCGTGATGAACTCGGCTCCCCGACTTTTCCATAATTTGTAGCACGCTTGAATATCCGCAACGCGGAAATTCATAAAGCTGTTGATGTGATTTGGGTCGGGGACGCTGAGCGTTACGGTCGGCTTATCCGGGGTCGGGCCGCCTCCAACGTTCAGAATCATCCAGATATTCGCAAGCTGAAGGTACGGAGGCGCGTTGCCGTCACCCATGGTCAGAATGCGAGCGCCGAAGACCTTTTCGTAGTAGCGAGCCGATCGCTCGACGTCGGCGACGGTGAGAAAATGCGCGATGCTTATCCCTTCTTTCGGGGGCATCTCATAGCTCTTCTGCTCGATTTGTACGCTGTTCATTTACGACTCCAATTCCGATAAACAGTGGGGACTAGTCGACCTTTGGTTTCGGTCGGCACCATAATAACTGAGACTCACTTGTGCCGGAAGAAGCAGAATTTCTTTGACGATTTGTCGAATTCCGTCCAGTCGTTCGACTATGTAGTGAAGGCAGGGCAACCGGCCCGCCCGAGGACTAAACATAAAGACCGTTACAGAAAACCAGGAGAAAAAGCCATGCCACAGTATCTGGTTGCCAACTACCTCCCCGACAACTTCGACCCGTCCACTGTAAGCAAAACGATGATGGAGGAGATCCACGCGCTCAACCGCGAAATGATTGCTGCCGGCGTGAGGAAGTTCGCCTGCGGCATTTCCCCGGCTGGCAGCGCGAAGACGCTGCGGGCCCAGCCCGACGGCAAGGTGCTCGTCACCGACGGGCCGTACCTGGAAACGAAGGAGCATATAGGCGGTTTCTGGATACTTGAAGCCGCTGACCTGGACGAGGCGCTGGCGTGGGCGAAGAAGGCTGCCATCGCCTGCGATGTGGCCGGCGAGGTACGCGAGCTTCTATTCTTCCCGGCCCTGGAGGGAGCAACGAAATAGTCTCCCCGCCACGACTTCGGAATATGCACCGCCTTGAATGATATGAGCAATCAACTCACTCGTCGCGATTTCGCTATCCGCAGCGCCGGCTTTGGTCTGGCCGGTTCTAATCTGGCTTGGGGACTCGCGTCTGCAGCTACGCTGGCGGAAGCTGAGCAACCCTCGCGCTCAGAAACTTCGCCGGCGGTTGCGGACCCATATTCCCTTGACCCATATTCCCTTGTCGATCCGGAACTTCTTCCTGTGCTCAAGCAGTTCCCCGCCTATGACCTCACAGCGGAGATGGTCGGCAAGTTCCGGCAAATGCCCGGCACGCCGCCGTTACCTGCTCCCGCGCCGCAGCCCGTGGAGCGGCATATCCCCGGGCCGCCCGGGGCACCCGAGGTTCGTCTTTGGATTGTTGATCCTGCGCCGCTCGAGAAGGGCAAGCCGTTGTTGCTTCACATGCACGGCGGCGGCTTCATGATGACCGATCCGAATTTGATGCCCCGGTTGCAGGAGATCGCGACGGATTGCCATTGCGTCGTCGTCTCGGTTGACTACCGGCTGGCTCCGGAGACGCGCTATCCCGGCTCGCTTGAGGACAATTACGCCGCGCTGAAATGGGTCCATGCCCATGCGGCGGAGCTCGGCATTGATCGCTCCAGGATTGCCGTGGGCGGTGAGAGCGCGGGCGCCGGCCACGCAGCCAGCCTTGCGATTCACGCGCTCGACCGCAACAAACGCGATCGCAGCGAACCTGACCGCAAGAAAGAAGAAGTTCCCATCTGTTTCCAGTTGCTCATCTACCCCGCGCTGGACGACCGAACAGGCAGCTCACACCCAGCGCCGCCCGCCATTGGCCACTTTCTGTGGACTGCAAGCGCCAATCGTCTTGCCTGGAGCTCGCTGCTCGGAGTTCCAGCGGGTTCGTCCAAGGTGCCGGTTGCAGCCGTACCCGCCCGGGTAGCCAGCGTCGCCGGCCTACCGCCGGCCTGGATCGGCGTCGGTGCTATCGACCTGTTCGTCGAAGAAGATATGGAGTATGCGCGGCGGCTCGTCCATGCCGGAGTCGCGACGGAACTCTTGGTCATGCGTGGCGCCTTTCATGGATTTGACTTGCTCGTGCCGGACGCTGAAGCCTCCAAACAATTCAGCGCGAGTTGGAAGTCTGCGCTGCGCAAGGCATTTGGCGCGGGCAAAGCTGCTTAGCGGAGAAGCTGGGTGCCCCATTTCTCGCGTTCTTTGCGAGAAGTGGGGCCTTTCGCTGACAGCCTCCCAACCGTCATCACTCTGTCGAATTCTCTCCTCCCCGTAATGATTCTTTAAGCCCCATGGCATGGGAAAACTCTAGCGCCGGTGAGAGGCCATGTGTTTGACGGATGAACATTGGAACTAAACTCGGGCTTATCGTGGGCTCAAGTCAAAAGCCCCACTTCTCGCAAAGAACGCGAGAAATGGGGCACCCAGCCTTTTGGGCAGAAGAAGAAAAATTCCTTGGACTACTTGTCGAATTCCTGTGGGCCGTTCGACTATGTCGTGAAGGCGGGGCAACCGGCCCGCCGCAACGCCGTTACAGGAAAAAGACTTGGCCCGTTCTAAGGAGGAAAAGAATGCTCAAAAGGATTAGCGCAATCGCAATCAAAAGTTTTGCACTGCTTCTCGTGCTTGGTACGGCATATCAGGCGGTGGCGCAGGCTGCCGCAACATCGTCCACCACCACAACGTATGCGAAGATGGCTCCGGTCGACCAATACCTCATGACGGATCAGAGTGCGGAAATCGCCCTGGCGCGCAGTGCAGCGCCGGACTCCATTGCACACGATGCAGAGGTGCAGGTTCTTGGACGTCATGGTTTCGAAACGGCGGTCAAAGGCACGAACGGTTTTGTGTGTATCGTGGCACGGGGCTGGACATCCGCTGCCGATCCTGACTTTTGGAATCCGAAAGTGCGGGTTCCCATGTGTTTTAACGCGGCAGCCGCGCATTCTTACCTTGTGCGCCTCGCCAAAGAGACCGAGTGGGGACTGGCGGGGCGTACGCAAGGTCAGATGACTGAGTCCGTCAAAGCCGCCCTCGCCAAAAAAGAATCGCCGGCGATGGAGTCTGGGGCGATGTGCTACATGCTGTCGAAGCAAGGCTACGGCGGCGACAGCAGCCCTCACTGGCCTCCGCACCTCATGTTTTTCTATTCGGACACCGACCTCGCAATTTGGGGAGCGAATCTGCCGGGTTCCCCCGTCATTGGTATGAGCGACCCCGTGGAGCACCTGACCTCGTTCGTGATTCAGGTGCAACGGTGGTCAGACGGAACCGAAGGCCGCTAAGCCGGACTGTGCAAAGGGCGTATAAGCGCTTGTACATATTGGTAAATATGAGAGGACAATCAAATGAGAAATGTAATCTACGCCATCAACATTACCCTGGATGGCTGCTGCGACCACACCAAACAAGTTGCCGATGACGAACTACTCGAACACTATGCGCGCCTCTTGCGAGATGATGCCGACCTGCTCGTCTATGGGCGTAAAACCTATCAATTGATGGTTCCTTATTGGCCGGATGTCGCAAAAGACCCTTCTTCGACCAAAGCGGACGTCGAATTTTCCCGAGCCTTTGTCTCCAAGAAGAAGGTTGTTTTTTCACGATCGTTAGACAGCGCGGAAGATGGAAATACGAGAATTGTTCGTACTGACCTTCGCGACGAAATACTTAAATTGAAGCAAGAATCAGGCAAGAATATTTTGGTCGGTGGTGTAGATATTCCTTCACAGCTTGTAGAACTTGGTCTGGTTGACGAATATCGTTTTGTCGTTGGGCCCATCATTGGTGGGGAAGGGAGACGGTTGTTCGAAGCTGTCAACCTGCCGGAGAAACGCCGATTGAAACTTGTCGAGTCGAAGACTCTTAAATCGGGATGTGTTGCACTTCGTTACTTGAAACAGTGACGGAAAGATGGAACTTCACTCGGTCAGATCCGCTCTGTCGAAAATCCCCACTTCTCGCGCAAAGAACGCGCGAGAAATGGGGCACCCGGCACCCGGTCGAAAATCCGGCGATCTGTACGGAAATCAATACGGTCTAATGGGAAAGTGAACACGTCCTACAGAAGACCGATTGAGTAAGTGCAGGGGAATGCCCTTAGGGCTTTGCGGGCAGGGGCTGCCAGAGCTCAATCTTGTTCCCATCCGAGTCATAGATCCAGGCAAAGCGGCCGTAGGATTCATCCATTCGTTTGGGGTCAATCTTTACGCCCTCTTGTTTTAAGCGGTCGAGCAATGCGTCCATATCGTCCACGATGTAGTTGATCATGAACGGTGCGGGGCTGGGGTCGAGATATTTAGTGGAGGCGGGAAAGATCGTCCAAACGGTAACGTGTTCCTTTTGCGGATCGTCGTGTTCGCGCCACGGAAGCATGGCGCCTGAGCCATTGTCAGCGAGTCCAAGATGCTTCGAATACCATTCGCGCATCTGATCGCGATTCGCGGATTTGAAGAAGACTCCGCCGATGCCAAGGATGCGCCCGCGCTGCTCCATTTTGACAGGCGGCTTCGACTTTTCAGGTTGGGGAGATTTCACTTGCTGTCCTCCTATTGAGCTGGCGGAGATAAGCAACAGCGAGCCGAACGCAATTGTAATCCACGATACGGGTTGCATCGGCGGATTATACAGAAGGTTCGATTGGAATGGAGAAATCGGTTCGATCAAGCTTTGCCGCGATTTACTCTTTCTGGATGGCGCATGAGGTCTCGAACTGGCTCGAGGCTAAAAAGTGGGGTAGCGGTCGATCTTCGGTCACCCGAACGACTATCTGATAACGGATATCTGATAAGAAAGCGACGAGCTACAGCTCTGAATCGCAGCGCAAGGAGTCACCGGAAACAAGGAGGAATGGATGAAATACATCTGTTTGGGATACATCGAGCCAGGAAAGTTCGAAGGGATGACCGAGGACGAGCGACACCGAACGCTCGACGAATGCTTTGAGCACAACGACCATTTGCGCGCCAACGGACATCTTGTTGCCGAAGTACCTCTTCAGCCTCCGGAGACCGCGTTGACCCTGTACTGGAAAAACGGCAAAGTCGTTACGACGGACGGTCCCTATGCGGAAACCAAGGAACAGCTTGGCGGCATTCAGATCCTTGAGGCACGAGACCTCAATCATGCCGTTCAGCTTGTCGCACAGCAACCAGGCTTTAAGTATGGACTTGGGCCGATTGAGATACGGCCGCTTGCGGATTTGAACGAGATAATAAAGGCGAGCGAGCAGCGGCGGCGGCGAAAGGATATCTCGCGATGAGGGCGGCACGAGGGAAAGCCCGAAGGAAAGCCAGAAGGAAAGAATGATCAGTATCATGCCCCTGGCCTCCGGCGTGGCAACCCGAGTGGTCTGCCTGGCGAATTGCCGGCAACTCGGAAGTTGCCCCAGCGCTGAGCTGTGTCCCGGCGTAGAGTTTCGTAACCGTCTCGTTACCCGTCCGTAGTCTCGCTTTCGACACGCCACAGATCGTTTCCACAGATCGTACATCGCGGGTCGCCCACATTACTCCAGCGATCCAGAGCATGGTGTGACATCGAACCTTGCCTCCCGCAATTAATCAGCGCCTTTGCGACGGAACATTGTTTAGAATCAAACGTAGAATTGAGTAAGGCCTTCTTCCCAGTTTGAGTTCGCGGCCTTGAGGCTTTGTCCTTATGAGACTTGTACGCCCTGCAGTGTTGGCGCTGGTGCTTGCCGGCGCATTCTTTTATTTCACGACCTGGCGCTCCAATGGGAAACGTGCCGAGTCGAATCCGGCGAGCTGGTTGAGCCACCCCGCGCAAGTGGAGATCACGGAAGCTTCCGGGGGCGAAGGGCTGGATGGCGAAGAGCAGAACAATATCAGCGTCTATCGCAGGAACATTCCGTCGGTGGTGAACGTCACGTCGCGCGCCATGGCCTTCGACTTCTTCTACGGCATGGTTCCGCAGGAAGGACAGGGCTCCGGTTTTGTGATCGACAAGGAAGGCCACATCCTGACCAACTATCACGTCATCGCCGACGCGCGCCAGGTGGAAGTGACCATGCACAATCGTAAAAAGTATAAGGCGACGATTGTGGGGACCGATCCGGCGCACGATTTGGCGGTAATCCAGATCAAGGCGCCAGATCTGGTTCCGTCCGTGCTGGGCGATTCGCGCAATTTGCAAGTGGGACAGAAGGTGTACGCCATCGGCAATCCGTTCGGCTTGGCGGGGACGATGACACGCGGCATCGTGAGTTCGATTCGCCCGGTGCGCGAGCCTAACGGCGCGACCATTGAAGAAGCGATTCAGACGGATGCCGCGATCAACCCCGGCAATTCCGGCGGCCCGCTGATGAACTGGCATGGAGAAGTGATTGGCATCAATACCATGATTCTGTCGAGCGTGGGACAGAATGCGGGGATCGGCTTTGCGATCCCCATCAACACGGCGAAAGCCGTGCTCAATGATCTGATGACGCTGGGCCGGGTGCGGCGTCCGGCGCTCGGAGTCCGAACCATTCCGATCACGGCGGAGTTGGCCCAGGAAATTGGCTTGCCCGCCGATTACGGTTTGCTGATCGTGCAAGTCACTCCCGGCGGCTCCGCCGACCAGGCTGGGCTGCACGGAGGAACCGAGCGAGCTTATCTGGGCAATATCCCAATCATGCTGGGCGGAGATTTGATCGTGGCCATCGACGGAGATAAAGTTGTCGACGAACAAGATCTTTCCCAGGTGATGAACAACCACCGTGCCGGCGATACGGTGAAGGTGACGATCTATCGCGATAAGAAACGGATGGTAGTGAACGTAGCGTTGGGAGAAGCGCGGGAGCAGGTGTGAGTGGAGTAATCGCTGAGTGAGAGATTGGTAAATTCCGAGTCATCCTCGCTATACGATCCGCATGGCTGGAACGACTCGGAACGAATCTGATTCACTGCGATGCCTGCTCAGTTCCCTGCTTCCGCCGAACCGCTTACGCGGCGGACTCGGCGAAGAATTCTTCAATTTCATTCACTTCTTTATCGTTGAGGCGCAGATCTCCCGCACGCATTACGCCTTCAGCCTGCTTCGCGTTGCGCGCTCCGACGATCGCTCCGGTTACGGCGGGATGACGCAGCGTCCACGCGATGGCGACTTCTCCCACGGAACGGTTGTGACGTTTGGCGATCTCGCGCAGGAGATCGACGAGCGCCAGATTGCGTGAAAGATTCGGTTCAGTGAAATCGGGATGTCCCTTCCGCCAGTCGTCTTTGGGCAGCTTGGCGGCTCGATCGCGGGTCATAGCGCCGGTGAGCAGGCCCGAAGCCATCGGAGAATAAACGATGACGCCGATGCCGGCGCGCAGGCAGTAAGGCAGAATGTCGTCTTCCACTTCGCGGTGCACTAATGAATAAGGAGGCTGCAGAGAAGTCACCGGAGCGATGGCCTGAGCCCGCTTCAGTTGCGAGACACTGAAGTTGGAGACGCCGATCCAGCGTACTTTTCCCTCGCGTTTCAGGTCAGCCATGGTTGACCAACCTTCTTCGAGCGCGGACGAGTCCGGATCAGGAGGCCAGTGAATCTGGTAAAGGTCAATTACGTCAATCGAAAGGCGCCGAAGGCTGTCCTCGACCTCGCGGCGGATGGAATCCCGGCTCAGTACTTTTTTCACATCGCCTTTGCCTTTGTCATCCCAGCGCAGGCCGCACTTGGTGAAGATATAAGGGCGCGGACCGGACCAGCTTTTGAGCGCGCGCGCGACCACTTCTTCGGAGTGTCCCAGACCGTAAACGGCGGCGGTGTCAATCCAGTTGACGCCGAGTTCGAGCGAGCGGTGAATGGCGGCGATGGAGTCGTCATCGTCCTGCCCTCCCCAGGCGAATTGCCAGCCCGAACCGCCAACCGCCCAGGCTCCATAACCAACGCGAGTAATATTCAAATCGGAATTGCCAAGAGTGCGAGTTTGCATATGAAATCTCCCAGGCTTCCTTAGATTGTCAGGAAATAAAACCGTTGCATAAAACAATGCCATGAATGTCGATGCGATTCGCGAATTTTGCCTGGCTTTTCCCCAAGCGACGGAGAAACTGCAGTGGGGCGACCAGCTCTGCTTCAAGATCGGGGGAAAGATTTTTGTGATGCTCGGCCTGGATAATCCCCGGCTCTGCTTCAAATGCACGCCCGAATCGTTCTCCGAGTTGATTGAGCGCGAAGATATTCGTCCCGCGCCGTATGTTGGGCGCTACAAATGGGTGATGCTGGATCGACTGGATGCGTTGCGCTGGGATGAGTTGCGAGGGCTTATTGAGCAGGCGTATGAGATGGTGGCCGCGAAGGGATCGACGAAGATACCGGCGAAGAAGCTCAAGAAAAAGAAACGTCCATCGAAGCAATTCCCTGGCAAGAAGCCGAAGCGACGTCGAGATGGCGCTTGCGGATAAATTTGGCCGACAGGAGCGCGAGGCCCTACACCTGCGGCATTTGACTCCACTTGCCGCGGTCGGCTAGCCTCAAGAGTCCGCTCATTCCGGATACGTTCGATCCAGCATGCGATTCCATCACAAATCATTGATTCTGCTGCTTATGGCGGCTGCGGCAGTGCCGGGGTCATGGTGCGCTGGATCGACGGAGCCGGTGCATGCACAGCATGCGATGGTGGTCAGCGCCCATGAGCTAGCCTCGCGCGCTGGAGTGGAGATGATGCGAACCGGCGGTAATGCGGTGGACGCCGCGGTGGCGACGGGGTTTGCGCTGGCAGTGGTGCATCCGGCGGCGGGAAATCTGGGCGGCGGCGGATTCATGCTGGTGCGGATGGCGGACGGCAGGACGCACTTTCTGGATTACCGGGAGATGGCTCCGGCAGCGGCGACCCGCGATATGTACCTGGACGCGCAGGGGAATGTTATCGAAGATGCGAGCGAAATTGGATATAAGGCGATCGGTGTACCAGGATCGGTTGCGGGCATGGTTTACGCCGAACAGAAGTATGGCAAGTTGACGCTGAAGCAAGTGATGACTCCAGCGATCCGCATGGCGCGCGAAGGATATGCGCTGACTTGGGGAGAGGCTCGCGACTTCCACGATAAATATTTAGCGAAGTTTTCCGAGTCGCGACGCATTTTCCAACGGGAAGGAAATTACTATTTGCCCGGCGAGACGTTCCGCCAGCCTGATCTGGCGCGGACGCTGGAACGGATTGCCGCGAAGCCGGAAGACTTTTATCACGGAAGTTTGGCGCGGGAATTGGCAGCGGCGATGCAGAAAGGTGGAGGGCTGATCACCGCTGACGATTTGGCGCGTTATGAAGTGAAAGAACGCGAAGCGGTTCGGGGAACCTATCGCGGATATGAAATCATCAGCGCGCCGCCGCCGTCCTCAGGCGGAACCGTTCTGATTGAATCACTGAACATTCTCGAAGGCTACGATCTGGCGAAGCTGGGAAACCGGTCGGCGCAGTCGATTCACTACATCACGGAAGCGTTTCGGCGGGCATTTTTCGATCGGGCGGAATTCATGGGCGACCCGGATTTCTCGAAGATTCCAGTGGCGCAATTGATCGACAAGAAGTATGGCGAGGCGTGGAGGAATTCGATTGACTCGGATCATGCCAGCCCTAGTGGAGAATTGAAACGTCCCGCCATTTTCAGCGAGCTAGAACAGTATGCTGCCGCGCATCCTGAGCCGCAGGCGAATCATGAGTCGCCGCATACGACCCACTATTCCGTGGTGGATGCGGAGGGGAATGCGGTCGCGGTTACAACGACTATTAACGACTGGTTTGGGTCGCGCGTCACGGCGGACGGTCTGGGATTCCTGATGAATGATGAGATGGATGATTTCTCCGCCAAGCCGGGCGTGCCGAATGCAGACGGCCTGATTCAGGGTGCAGCCAATGCGATTGGTCCAGGCAAGCGGCCGCTATCGTCGATGAGTCCGACGATTGTTGTGCGTGACGGAAAAGTGGTTTTGGTGCTCGGTTCACCGGGCAGTTCGAAAATTATTACCACCGTGGCGAACGTGCTCATGGGCGTAATCGATTATGGGATGAATATTCAGGAGGCGGTGAATGCTCCCCGCTTTCACAATCAGTGGTTGCCAGATGTGTTGAACGTGGAGCGATGGTTTTCGCCCGACACGGTTCAGGCTTTACAGAAGATGGGATATCACGTGCAAATCGGACTGCACGACGGAGGAGATGTTTCCCCCTACTGGAGCGAAGCGGAATGCATAGCCATCGACACGAAGAGCGGAGAGCGGCTGGGAGCGAGCGATGGCCGGAGCAACGGAAAGGCAGTAGGCTACTAAGAACGATTGCTGATTGATGATTCCTGATTTTTGATTGTTGATTGAAGATCAAAACCGGCATGCTTCGGTCTTTCAATTAATAACCGGCGAATCAATAATCGGCAATCATCAATCAACAATTTCTCTATAAGGGAACGAGCATGCTGAAAGCGGTATCCACGTATCTATATGTCAAGGAGCGGCTGCATCCGGGAATTCTGGATGGGCTGACTCGCAATGGAGTGCAGGCGATCGAAATTTTCGCGGCTCGGCAGCACCTCGATTATGCCAACCGCAAAGCTCACGTGAAAGAGATTGCCGAATGGTTTCGCGGGAGCGGAGTTCCCTTGAATTCGGTGCATTCGCCTCTCTATGCCGACTACGACTGGGGCCGTACCGGCGGAACTCCGATCAATCTGGCATCGATAGACCGGGCGGGATTAGTGGAAGCAACCGACGAGGTAAAGCGGGCGCTGGAGATTGCGGAGCAGATTCCATTTCGCTTTCTGATCCAGCATCTTGGATTGCCGAATGAAAGCTATAGCGAGAAGAAGTTCGAGTCGGCGATGACTTCGATTGAGCACTTGCGGGCGTTCGCGAAACCCCTGGGAGTGCGCATTCTGCTGGAAAATATTCCCAACGAGCTTTCCACGCCGGAAAGACTGGTTGAGATGATTCACACAGCGCACTTTGACGATGTGGGCATCTGCTTCGACTTTGGGCACGCGCACATGATGAACTCGGTGCGCGAGTCGTTCGAGATTTTGCGGCAACAGATCTGCTCCACCCACGTTCACGACAATAACAAGGATCGCGATTCGCACCTGTGGCCGGGAAAAGGAACCATCGACTGGAAAGAGGCAATGGAACTGCTTCGGTCCGCGCCCCAAACGCCAGCTTTGATGCTGGAACTGGACTGGGATGAGAAGGTGAATCCCCTGGAAAAGCTTGGGGAGACGTTTGAGAAACTGGAAACGGCGTAGGGCAATTGGCAATTGGCGCGATTGTGTAGTCGGGCAATTTAGGTCCTAAAGAAAACGTCGAGTATTAATTGCTGGATGATCCGGTTACTAAATTAAGCAATCTTATGTCACCTGTAACGACTATTGCTGAAATTGGCAAGCACGAAGGGGAGTCGGTCACGCTCCGGGGCTGGCTTTACAACATGCGCGCGAGCGGGAAGCTTCTATTTCCGCAATTTCGCGACGGCTCGGGCGTGATTCAGGGAGTGGTGCCGAAGAACGCGGTTACGCCGGAAGTATTCGAGGCGGTCAAGACCTTGACGCAAGAGTCTAGCGTGATCGTCGAAGGCAAGGTTCGCGCCGATGCGCGCGCGCCCGGCGGCTACGAGCTCGATGTGGCGAATGTGCAGGTGGTGCAGCGCGTGCCGGAGTCCGACCCTTACCCGATTACTCCGAAAGAACACGGCACTGAGTTTTTGATGGAGCACCGGCATCTGTGGGTGCGGTCGCAGCGGCAGGCATCGATTCTTCGGGTGCGGGCGGAGATCATCAAGGCAGTGCGCGATTTTTTTGATGAACGCGGATTCACGCTCACTGATCCGCCGATTCTTACTCCCGCCGCTTGCGAGGGCACGAGCACGCTGTTCCCCGTCGATTACTTTGAGGAGCAGGCTTACCTGACGCAGTCCGGGCAGCTTTACATCGAAGCGACGGCGATGGCTTTGGGCAAAGTGTATTCGTTCGGTCCAACGTTTCGGGCGGAGAAATCGAAGACGCGTCGCCACCTGACCGAGTTCTGGATGGTTGAGCCAGAGATTGCTTATGCCGAACTCGATGACCTGATGGACTTGGCCGAAGGGTTAATTACATTCGTCGTGAAGCGCTGCCTGGAACGGCGCCGCGTTGATCTGCAGGCGATTGGCCGTGACATCTCGAAGCTGGAAAAGATTGAAGCGCCGTTCCCGCGAATCACTTACGACGAGGCGGTGAAGAATTTGCAGGAAGGGCACGCCAAAGGGGCGCTGGAGACGCAGTTTGAGTGGGGCGGAGACCTTGGGTCACCGGACGAGACGTATCTTTCGGCACAGTTTGATAAGCCCGTTATGGTGCATCGTTATCCCGCGAAAGTGAAAGCGTTCTATATGGAACCTGACCCGCAGCGGCCCGAGTTAGCCCTGTGTGTGGATGTACTGGCGCCAGAAGGTTACGGAGAAATTATTGGCGGGTCGCAGCGTATGGCGTCGCACGAGTTGCTGGTGCGGCGTATTCGTGAGCACGGATTGCCGGAAGAAGCGTTCAAGTGGTATCTGGATTTGCGCAAATACGGCAGCGTGCCGCACGGCGGCTTTGGAATGGGCATTGAACGGGCAGTGGCATGGATCTGCGGGCTTGAACATGTGCGGGAGACGATTCCCTTCCCCCGGATGCTGAACCGGTTATATCCGTGAAGAATTGATTGGGCGATTTGTGATTGTGTGATTGAAGAGCGTTCGCCGTTTTCAATCATCAACTGATTACACACTACTAGATCCTATGAACACAAAACTAAGCCCCACGAACATCAATCCCAAGAGTATTCGCGTGATCGGGGTCCCGCTTGATCTCGGGCAATCGCGCCGCGGCGTCGACATGGGACCTTCCGCCGTGCGTGTGGCGGGACTAGAAGCGCGTCTTGAAGCGTTGGGACATGAGGTGGAAGACGGAGGCAACGTTGCGGTTGCGATCCCCGAACAGAAAAAAGAGGGCGATACCCACGCCAAGTATTTGAAAGAAATTACTGCAACTTGTACCAAGCACGCCGAGTTGGTGATTAAGACGCTGGAAGCAGGAAAAGTTCCGGTTACATTGGGCGGCGATCATTCGGTGGCTGCCGGGACGGTGGCGGGCGTGGCCGAGTTTTATCGGCGGCAGAACCAGCGGATCGGGCTTATATGGATTGATGCCCACACCGACATCAATACGCCGGAGAGTTCACCGAGCGGCAATGTGCATGGAATGCCGCTAGCGGCGATCATGGGATTGGGCCCGCCGGAGTTGGCGAACATTCTGGATTTTTCTCCGAAGGTGAAGCCGGAGAACTGCGTGCTGGTGGGAGTTCGCGATATTGATGCGGTCGAAAAGGAAAATGTGCGGCGTGCGGGTATTGGCGTTTTCACCATGCGCGACATTGATGAGCGCGGCATGCGAACGGTAATGGAGGAAGCGCTACGCATGGCTGGGCGCGGCACCGCCGGTTATCATATTTCGCTCGACATGGATTGGATCGATCCTGAGGACGCGCCGGGCGTGGGCACTCCAGTGCGCGGCGGGGCGACTTATCGCGAAGCTCATCTGGCTATGGAAATCATCGCCGACCATGGACGTATGCTGAGCTTCGAAATCGTGGAAGTGAATCCGGTGATCGACGAGCACAACCAGACTGCGGACTTAGCGGTGGAATTGGCGTTGTCGGCATTTGGGAAGAAGATTTTATAAACAATTATGAGCAAGATTCGTGTCGGAATACTTTTTGGAGGGCGTAGCGGAGAGCATGAAGTTTCGCTGCTTTCCGCCGCGTCGGTTCTCAACGCTATCGATAAAGATAAATACGAGGTTGTTCCGATTGGCATTACCAAGGATGGGCGGTGGCTGACTGCGGGGGACGCGGAAAATTTGCTGCAAGGCAAATTGGTGATTGAGCCTCGGCACCTGCGTGCGGGCGATCCTGAACTGACGCAGCCAGCCGCAGTATTGGCGCGCGGAGAAGCGGTCGTGGTGCCTCCGGAACCCGTGCATCGGCAGAGTGGGCTTGTCCCTTTTCAGACGGAAGCGGCACTGACGCGTCGAGCTGCGGATCGGGCGATCAATGTAGATGTGATTTTTCCCGTGCTACACGGCACGTTTGGCGAAGATGGAACGATTCAGGGACTGCTGGAACTGGCTGACATCGCTTATGTAGGTGCGGGCGTGCTGGGTTCGGCTGCGGGGATGGACAAAGATGTGATGAAGTCGCTGTTTATGGCGGCGGGAATTCCAATCGTGAGGCACGTCACGATTCTGCGCAGTGCGTGGGAAAAGGAGCCGAAGAAAGTTGAGAAATTCGTTGAGAGCAAACTGAAGTTTCCTGTGTTTGTGAAGCCGGCGAATTTGGGATCGTCCGTGGGAATCAGCAAGGCGCACAATCGCAAGGAGCTGGGCCCGGCCATCGAGGAAGCCGCAAGATTCGATCGGAAGATTGTGATCGAGCAAGGTGTAGGCGGAAAGAAGAACAAAGCGCGCGAGATTGAATGTTCCGTGCTGGGTAACGATGAACCCGCGGCTTCGATTCCAGGCGAAATTGTTCCGGTCAAAGAATTTTACGATTACAACGCGAAATATCTCGATGAGGGATCTGAACTCATTATTCCAGCGAAGCTCACCAAAGCTGAAACCAAGAAAGTCCAGGAGCTCGCGGTGCGGTCATTCAAGGCCGTGGACTGCTCCGGGCTGGCGCGCGTGGATTTCTTGATGGATCCGCTAACCCGCAAGATATATTTGAACGAGATCAATACGATGCCCGGATTTACTTCGATCAGCATGTATCCCAAGCTGTGGGCGGCTTCCGGCCTCGAGTATTCAGACCTGATCGACCAGCTTATTCAGCTTGGGATAGAGCGGCACGCCGACAAAAAGAAAAATCAGTACAGCCGGTAATCTTATTTGTCTGTGCTTATTTACCTCTGACTTCTTACTGCGTCACCACCAGCGGCAATTCGACAAAGCTAGCCTCGCCGGGCGCGTGATAGACGTGCTGCGTGGCTTTGCGATACTCCCCTGGTTTCGCCCAAAAGATATTCGGCACAAACGTTTGCGGGTTCCGGTCATACAGCGGGAACCAACTGGATTGAATCTGCACCATGATGCGATGGCCGGGTAGAAAAACATGGTTCGCGGTTGGAAGGTTGAAGCGATAAAGCAGTGGTTGGCCGGAAGCGATGGGCTTGGCGGTTTCCAAGCTCTCGCGATAACGGCCGCGGAAGATGTCCGCGGAAACCATCAGCTCATATCCACCCATGGCCGGTTGCGCGGCGACCTCGTCGGGATAGACGTCGATTAATTTAACCACCCAGTCGGAATCCGTGCCGCTGGTGGAGGCTATGAGATTAGCGACGGGTTGCCCGCTGATCTTCATCGGCGTTGTCAAAACGTCCGAAGTAAACACCGCGACATCGGGGCGGCCAGACGATTCACGCTGGTCGTCGACGAGCCATTCGGGCCAGGTTAATCCATTGCCGTAGCCGATGGGTTGAATTGGCCGGGCTCGAAACGGCACTGGTTTCGTAGGATCGGAAATGTATTCATCGAATGCTGCGTCGCTCGTTTTAGACTCGTTAAGGCTCGCTTTCAATCCGGCGTTGAGATAAAGCGGGGTGGGGTGAATCGAACATCCTTTGTCGCAGCCAGCCGGCCAACTCGACAGGCGACGCCACGTATTGGTTCCGGTTTCGTAGGCGTTGACAGGCGCGACGTCGGAGTTCGGGGCGTCATCCTTCAAATAGTGATCGAGAAATGGGCGAAGAATCTGTTCGCGGAAAAAGAGCCCGGTATCGCTATTGAACTTCAGTGCTCCCAGAGAACTGGCGTCGCCTATTTCCTGTCCGTGATGCCACGGCCCCATAACTAAAAACAATTTGTCGCGGTTGGCATCTTGTTTTTTCAGCGCATCGTAGAGGGCCGGCGCGCCGTAAATATCTTCCTGATCCCACAGGCTGTCGACCAACATGGTTGGAACTTTCAACGGCTGGACCGCAAGAATGCGGTCCATGGCCTGTTGCTGCCACCACGAGTCATAGCTGGGGTGATCGATCAGCTTGCGCCAGAATCCGACTTGCTCGAGCCCGTGGCGGCGACCGAGTTCGCCGGCTGATCCTGCTTCCATAAAGACATCGTAATCATCGAAATGGTTGGTCCACCATTTCTCGTCCGAGGAGCGCGTGGCTTCCTGCACTTGGATGTACGGCATATTCTGTTCGCGGAATGCGCCGTTGTGAAACCAGTCGTCACCCCTCCAGCCGTCGACCATGGGATTCATCGGCACCGCGACTTTCAGCGCCGGATGCGGATTCACCAAGGCCATCAACGTAGTGAAACCATCGTAGGAGATTCCGAGCACGCCGACCTTGCCGTTGCTTTCGGGAACATTCTTAACCAGCCAGTCGATGGTGTCGTAGGTGTCGGTTGCGTGATCGACAGGCGTGGGATTCAGCGGACCGTGCAGCGGACGCGTCATCACGTAGTCGCCTTCCGAACCATACTTGCCGCGGACATCCTGGATCACGCGGATGTATCCGCCATCGACGATAACTTCCGTGGCGTTGTCGTAGCCTTCCAGGATGGAAGCGAGGTGTCCACTCGCGGCGTGCGTCGTCTGTTCGGTCGCGCTATAAGGCGTGCGCGTGAGCAGGATCGGCGCATGCTTTGCACCTTTCGGAAGAAGAATGATGGTATGAAGCTTGACGCCGTCGCGCATGGGGATCATGACGTCGCGCTTGATGTAGTCGAAAGTGTCGGTAACGGGTGTGTACTTGGCTGGCGATTCGCTGGGTAAATCGGATTGTTTCGAGGGTTGGGCGGTCTGGCATCGGGCTGGTTCAGCGAATGAAGGCGCGAAGAAAACAAGTGCGGCTAAAACTAAAGTTAAAATAAAGAATGGAGAGATTTCGGTCCGACGCGAAATGGTACGCATCAACGAGCCAGCCACTCGCGACGAAGATGACTTTCTTCTTTGATTCATGTTCACCTCGTGAAACAAGAGTGTACTGATCGGCGGCGCTGAGAACAAATTCGAGTTACTACTTGCGCACGATCGAGGATCTTCTTGACGAAGAACCCTCGGCGTTGTACGATTGTTGACAAGTTTGCTCTTCGGGGCAGACTTGGAATTTCATGCAGAGTGGCTGAGGGACGAGCCCTGTGACGCCACGGCAACCGGATCGGGATCATATATCCTGACCGCCAGGTGCCAACTCCCGCCCGGAAACGGGGAACATGAGATTCGGATGCGAAGCTTATTTGTATTGCATTCCGACCTCTTTTCCCATTTCCTGGAAAAAGAGGCCTTTGTTTTTTAGGGCGCTCCCGGCTCGTCCCAGCGACTCGCTGCTTGAATAGAAAGCGAGTACCCGATGTCGAATTACAACGCCCACTACGAATTACGCTGCCGGGAATGCGGACGAAGTTGGGGCAACCAGCCCCGCTCGATCTGCGATGAGTGTTTCTCTCCTCTGGAAATTACCTACGATTATGAAGCGCTTCGCCCGTCGGTTACCCGCGAAAGCATTGCGCAACGCGCGCCCAACATGTGGCGCTATTCCGAATTGCTGCCTCTACCCGAAGGGTTCGAGCCTCGGTTGCCGGTTGGGTTTACGCCGCTGTTCCAGGCGCCTCGTCTGGCGGAGCAATGGTTCGGGAATACGAACGACGCGAAAACGGTTGCGCAGAATCTCTATCTCAAGAATGATGCCGTGTGCTTGCCGACGCTGAGTTTTAAAGACCGCGTGGTGGCGGTTGCGCTGGCGAATGCGCAAGCTTTTGGATTCGATACGGTCGCATGTTCTTCGACCGGCAACCTGGCGAACGCGGTCGCAGCCCATGCCGCGCGTCTGGGTCTTAAAGCGTGGATATTTATCCCTTCCGATCTTGAGCCGGCAAAAATTCTCGGCACGCAAGTGTTCGGCGCAAACGTGGTGCGCATCGCGGGTAACTATGACCAGGTGAATCGCCTGTGCTCGCAAATTGCCGAAGAGCGCCGCTGGGGCTTCGTCAACGTGAACCTGCGGCCGTATTACGCCGAGGGATCGAAGACGGTCGGCTTCGAGATCGCCGAGCAACTGGGCTGGCGCTTGCCGGACAATGTCGTCGTGCCAATGGCAGGGGGGTCGTTGATTACTAAAATCAAAAAAGCTTTTGATGAACTCACGAAGCTTGGCCTGGTTGAGGAAAAGCCAGTAAAGTTCTTCGGCGCGCAGGCTACGGGATGCTCTCCGATATCGACGGCGGTGAAGACTGGCAGCGCGGAGATAGATCCACAGAAACCCGCGACGATTGCGCGGTCGCTTGCCATCGGCAATCCTGCCGACGGCCACTACGCCATTAAGACCATCAAGCAGAGCGGGGGATGGAGCGAGGATGTGAGCGATCCGGAGGTAATTGATTCGATCCGGCTGCTGGCGGCGACCGAAGGCATCTTCACCGAAACCGCTGGCGGCGTCACCGTGGGTACGGCGGGAAAACTTTATCGCCAGGACCGCATTCTGCCTGAGGAAACGACCGTGCTCTGCATCACCGGCAACGGCCTGAAGACAACCGATGTGCTGGCGGGAGTGTATGAAATCGAAAGGCCCATCGCTCCCAAGCTTGCAGAATTCGAAAAGTACTTGCAGGACACGCTAGAGAGTGTTGGCGTGGTGAGAGAAGCGGCGACGGTGGGCGTGTAGACGGTGCATAGGTTTGAAAGGGCGCGGCTTAGCCGCTGAGGTTCGATATGGCAATTACGGTACAAATTCCGACCGCACTGCGACGGCACACCGCAGGCGTAGGTTCGATCGCCTGTGCCGCCACCAATTTGGGAGAACTGTTCACCGCCCTCGATGAAAAGTTTCCGGAATTAAAACCTCACCTGCGCGATGAAACTGGCCAGGTCCGCCGCTTTCTTAACATTTACGTGAATGAAGAGGACATCCGCTTCCTGGGAGGACCCAGCTATGCCTTCCAGGATGGCGATGAAGTACTGCTGGTGCCGTCGATTGCCGGCGGCGCGGTTTAGCCCCTTCCCTTCTCTAAAGCCCCCTAAATCTTTACTGATAGTGTAGAATGCGATCTAACTAACCGGTTAATTAAGCATGCCTCAACTCTTGCGCTCTTCCAAACCCCATCCCCGCCTCGGCTCGCGCGGCAAGCCGGAAGAAAGCCGCGCCGCGATTCTTTCGGCCGCGGCCAAAGAGTTCTCCGAGCACGGGATTGCCGGTGCCCGCACCGACGCGATTGCTCGCGCAGCGCATGTGAATAAGGCTTTGCTCTATTACTACTTCAAAGACAAGGAAACACTTTACGGCGCAGTATTGGACAACGCCTTTTTCGGGATGAAGGAAAAAGTCTTCGCGGTGCTCGATAGCGATTTGCCTCCGCGAGAGAAGATTCTGGCCTATGCAGGCACGTACTTCGATTTCATCGCCTCCAATCCTCTCTATCCAAAACTGATGCAGCGGGAAATGATGCGCGCGCGGGAAGGCCACCCCGAGCACATCGACCGGCTGGTCAAGACATATTTTCAACCCATCTATGGCCGTGTCGGCGAGTTGATTCGCAAAGGAATTGCGGAAGGCGAATTTCGCAAGGTCGATCCGGCTCACTTCGTTCCGTCAATGCTGGCCATTATCATTTTCTATTTCAGCAGCGCTCCCGTAATGCAGCGGATCGTGCGTTTCAATCCGCTGGCTCCGGAACGTATTGCCGAACGGCGCGCCGCGGTGCTCGACTTTATTTCCCACGCATTATTTCAGTCCCCCTTCCACACAACGCCAGGAGTACCCAAATGAGTGCTCGCAACCGATTTTTCATTCTTCTCAGCATAATTTTTGTGATTGCCGCGACGTATTACTTTTTCTCCACCGACCATTCTCAAGACCTGGTGCTGATCGGTACCGTCGACTCCAATCAGGTGATTGTCAGCGCTCAGGTGGAAGGACGCATCCAGAAATTGATGGTGGATGAAGGCACGCCGGTGAAGGCTGGTGACTTGATCGCCGTGCTCGACCCGTCTGAGCTACAGACGCAGGAGGCCGCGGCGTCAGCGACCATCGCCAGCTTGCAGCACAAAGTTTCCGAAATGCAGCACACCGAGCGGTCAACTTCTGGCTCGACTTCGAGCGACGTCGCGAATGCGCAGGCGAAAGTGTCATCGGCGAAAGCGCAGTTGATGCAAGCCAAGGCCACGCTTGATCGCACGGAGAGCGACAGCCGGCGCGCGGTCGAACTGGCGAAGGCTGGCGTGGCTTCCGACCAGGAGCGAGTGCAGGCGGAAACCAACCTTCAGGCTGCTGAGGCGACCATGCAAGCTCAGCAAGAATTGGTAAAGGCGGCGCAGGCGGATCTGAACTCCGCGATCGCCCGCACGCAGCAGGCGAACGCCGCGCGGAGCACTGTGCAATCGACGCGAGCTGATCTTACAAACGCTATTGCACAGAAGAATCAAGCCGCGGTGCGGTTGGGCTATACGAATGTATATGCGCCTGTTACCGGCACCGTTTCTGTGCGAGCGGCGCGGCAAGGTGAAGTGGTGAATATTGGCGCGCCGATCGTAACCATCGTCGATCTCACGGACACATGGGCGAGGGTCGCAATTCCGGAGACTTATGCCGACCACATCGGCTATGGTGATGTGCTGCGAATTCGCCTGCCGGGCGGGACCATTACGAACGGAAAAGTATTTTTCAAAGGGGTGGAAGGCGATTTTGCCACCCAGCGCGATGTGAGCCGCCGCAAGCGGGATATCAAGACGATCGTACTAAAAGTGCGGCTGGATAATCCCAAGGGCGCGTTCGTGCCGGGAATGACGGCCGAAGTGCTGGTTTCTCCGGCGCAGACGAAGGGCGATGCGGCCTCGCGGAGTACTGCAGCAGCGGGGCAGCGATGATGGCAGACGAGAAATTCGACACGCGACGTCGAATGCCTGACTCCGCAACTCCGCACGCCATCGAAGTGCAGCACATCGTTAAGAAGTATGGCAACTTCACCGCTGTTGACGATGTTTCGTTCAACGTAGATAACGGGGAGATCTTCGGCCTGCTCGGACCGAACGGCGCCGGGAAGTCAACGCTGATTCGTATGATGACGACGCTAATTCCCATCACTTCGGGGATTGCGCGCATTGCCGGCCATGATGTGGCGAAGGATCCGGATGCCGTGCGGCGGACGATTGGAGTGATTCCGCAAGCCCTCACCAGCGATCTCGATCTTACGGTGGAAGAGAATCTGAATATTTATGCGAAGCTGTATGACGTGCCAGCGAAGGAGCGTAAGCGCTCCATCGAAGAGCTACTGGGGCTGGTCGACCTGACCAAGTGGCGCGGCGCGCAGACCAAGACGCTATCCGGCGGTATGCGGCGACGGCTGGAGATAGCTCGCGGGCTGGTGCATCATCCAAAAATCTTCTTTCTCGACGAGCCCACAACCGGACTCGATCCGGTATCGCGCGTAGCCGTGTGGGAGATGTTGGGCAATATCAAAAGCCAGCGGCAACTTACCATTTTGATCACCACGCATTACATGGACGAGGCCGACCGGCTGTGCGACCGCATCGCCATTGTCGATCATGGGAAGCTGGTCGCACTCGATGCACCGATGGCGTTGAAAGCGAGCGTACCCGGATCCAATGTGATTGAGGCGCAGTTCGAGAATCCGCCCGACGATTGGGAACAGCGGCTGCGTGCGCTTAACGACGTGACCTCCGTGCAACACGAAGGCGCGGGAATGTATCGGGTGCTTACCGGCAACGGCTCGCGCACCACGACCCAATTAGTGGAGATGGCCGTGCAGGCGGGAGTTGCGGTGAAGTCATTGTCAGTGCAAAACACCACGCTCGACGACGTATTCGTGCACTTCACGGGCAGGCAGTTGCGAGACGAACTACAGAAAGCTTATGCATTCACGATGCCGCAGCGGCCGGGGCTGCAACCATGAATCGGATCATGGCGATCGTCGAGCGCGAAATGCGCAAGTTTTTCCGTTCACCGGCGTTGATGTTGGCGTCGATGATCTTTCCGCTGGTGCAGCTTGTGATATTGGGAAATGCGTTTGGCGGTAAAATCCGAGACGCCCGGGTTGCCATTGTGGATCAGGATGGAGGCACGCAGGCGCTGCGCGTTCGCGAGGCTTTCGATTCTGTGCGTGCGAACATCCGTACTTTTGTGCCGATTTACTATGACGATCAAAAGAAAGCGGTGGAAGATGTTCGGAACGGCAAGCTGGATGGCGCGGTAATTATTCCTCCGCAATTTTCCCGCCGCGTCTACGAGGACAACCATCCTCAAATTGCCGTGGTGGTGGATAACAGCGATAACTTTATGAGCTCGGCGCTGGAGTCGGAACTAGCCGACCTAGTCAGCGCGCTGAATCAGCCCACGGTCGAACCCCGAATTTTGCAGCAGACCGCACTTCAGATTGTTGAACTCTATCCGTACATCGAATACATGAAATATCTGCTTCCGGGCTCGCTGGCGCTTGCGATGTTTGTCTCGGTGATGATCGGCGGCGGCATGCTCTATATCGACGACAAGGCGCGCGGAGTGCATGAAGGCTATCTGGTGACGCCGATCACTAAGCTCGAACTGGTACTTGGTCTTAACCTCGCCGGCGCGATCAAGGCGGTGATGACGGGCGTGATTATTTGTGTGATTGGATCGCTGATGGCCGGCGTGAGCACGATTTTCAATCCAGTGACGATGCTCGGTTTGCTCGTGATGATCGTTTTGACTTCACTGGCTTTCAATACCATGATGTTTTTGCTGATGGTGCGGATCGAGGATCCCCTCGTGCCTCGAGCCATGTTCGGCATTCTGAATACTCTGCTGTTTTTCCCGAGCGGAGCGATCTATCCCATCCAGGCGTTCCCGCGCTGGCTGCGGGCTATTGCCAGCGTCGATCCTTTTACGTTTGCGGTCGACGGATTCAAATGTCTGCTGCTGAAAGAGACAACGTTGGCGGCGGTGTGGGGCGATATGCTATTCCTGTCGATTTTCGCGGCGGTGACGCTGGGGATTGCGATTCCGCTGTTCAAACGGACGCTGTAGAAGAATGAGTGATTGTGTACTGTGCTGCGCTCCAAGCCGCTGTGGCGCGAAGGCAGTGATTTTCAATCGCCCGATCGCTCAATTATCAAATCGCTCAAGTCTTCTGGAACTTTTGACTTAATGGGCGCGTCCGTTATTCTAGATAGTGATGACCTTACTGGATGCCAAAGAGTATCACCCGGAAAAAGAGCGGCAGAAGAGAGGCCGCATTGTTTCGGCGATCGTTCTAATTCTGTTTCTAGCCATCGTTGGTTGGTGGAACCGTTTCTGGCCGGAGAAGAGCGTGGCAGACAAATTCTTTTCCGCGCTGCAGAAGCAAGACTTTGAAGCCGCCTACGGAATCTACTATCACGATCCCGATTGGAAGCAGCATCCGCAGAACCACTCCCAGTATCCGTTCAACGAGTTCCGGCAAGACTGGGGACCGGGCGGACAGTGGGGCATCGTCAAGAACTACAAGATTTACGGCGAGAGTAATTGCCCAGGCGGTGGGACTGGCGTGGTCATCGACCTGGTCGTGAACGACCGCGCTCAACACGCGCAGTTATATGTCGACAAGACCGATAAAACAATCAGCACGCCGCCGTGCGGCCTGGAATTTCGCTAGAGCGGCGGGAATGCGAAAACGCTGGACCGCTAAGCGTTGAAGTGCTCCAGAGTTTTCGCCAGGGACGCATCGTCCCCGACATTCAGGCAAGTCTTCGACCGGTCAATCTGCCGCATCAATCCGCAGAGAACTTTTCCTGGACCGATCTCCACGAAAGTCTGAACACCTTCGCCAATCAGCAGGCGCATGCACTGTTCCCATTTCACCGCGCCCGTGACCTGGGCGATTAATGTTTCGCGAGACCTCAGCTCATCAGTGACCAGAACTGCTTCTACATTGCAAGCCACTGGATAGACGGGCTTGTGCGTCTTCAGCTTGTTCAAGTCTTCTTCCAGACGGTCTTGTGCGGGCTTCATCAGCAAACAATGGAAGGGTGCACTCACGGGCAGCAACTTGGTGCGCTTGGCGCCGCGCTCATCCGCCAACTTCGCTCCACGTTCGACCGCCGCGGTATTGCCTGAGATCACAATCTGTTCGGGAGAATTAATATTCGCGGGAGAACAGACTTCGCCCTGCGCCGCATCCTGGCAAACGGCGACTACTTTCTCGAGTTCCATCCCGAGGATCGCCGCCATGGCGCCGACTCCAACCGGAACTGCTTCCTGCATATAGTGCCCACGCTTGCGGACGGTGCGCACTGCATCGGCAAAAGCGAAGGTTCCGGATGCGACGTGCGCGGAATATTCGCCCAGGCTGTGGCCTGCCACAAAGTTCGGCCTGGGAATGCGTGTTTCGAGCACACGAAGCGCCGCAATCGAAGCAGTGAGAATCGCCGGCTGCGTAATCTCTGTGAGACGCAATTGTTCTTCCGGACCCTCAAAGCAAATCTGCGACAGCTTGTAACCAAGAGCCTCGTCGGCTTCTTCGAATGTTTGCCGGGCAATGGGATATTTTTCGGAGAGGTCTTTGCCCATGCCTACGGTTTGCGATCCCTGGCCGGGAAAAATAAATGCAATCCTGGCTGTGGCAGTATTGGGGGAAGGTATAGGAACTGTGGTGGATTCGTTCATGTTTTGATATTGCCGCTACTACTGAGCCGGAGCGGCTTCAGCTTCCGCTGGAGCCGAATGCAGCGCGGCCAATCCTTGCTCGATGGATGCATTGATCTGCCGCTGAGAGAACTCCGCAGCCACGCGAACCGCATTCTTGATAGCGTTCGCGTTGGACGATCCGTGCGTGATAATGCACACGCCCTTCACTCCGAGTAATGGCGCGCCGCCGTACTCGGTATGGTCGATGCGCTTTTTAAAATCGGAAAAGGCGCTGCGCGAAAGCATGTAGCCGACTTGCCGCGAAATCGTCGCCTTCAGCGACTCTTTTAAAACCGTGCGCACCAGGTTCGCGACACCTTCTGAAACTTTAAGCGCGACGTTGCCCACGAAGCCGTCCGCCACGATCACGTCGACGTGGCCACTGAATATGTCGCGACCTTCGACATTGCCCAAGAAGTTCAAAGGCAACTGCTTCAACAACTGGAATGATTCCCTGGTCAGTTCGTTGCCTTTGGTTTCCTCTTCACCGATTGAGAGCAATCCAACCCGAGGACCTTTCGTACTGCCAAAGGCCGAACGTCCAGACTTGAGATCTCCAAACATGGAGCGGAAATAAATCTCGCCCATCACGGCGAACTGTTCGAGATTGTGCGGCTTGCAATCTACATTCGCGCCAACATCCAGCAAGATTGCCGCCGTGCCCGGAGCAGTAGGAAAAACTGCCGCCAGGGCTGGCCGGTCTACGCCTTGCAACGCGCCCAGCACCATTTTTGCTGCGGCCATCGCCGCCCCGGTATTGCCAGCGGTGACGAAGCCCGCGGCTCGCCCCTCGCGGACCAGTCGCAGACCTACGAGCATGGAGGAATCGCGCTTGGAGCGCACTGCCTGCACGGCTTTGTCTTCCATGGTGATTACTTCGCTGGCGTGAACGATCTCAATGGGCAGCCGCGAGGCTGCGGGGTGGCGATCCAACTCGGCTTTGATAATGGTTTCTGGACCAACGAGGAGCACGCGCACGCCATAATTGCGGGCAGCATGAATTGCGCCTTCGATTTCAGGCTTGGGAGCCCGGTCCGAACCCATCGCATCCAGCGCGATCACGCTAGGCATGTTGGCAGGAGTTAGCTTACTTCCTTCACGTCCAGAACTTCGCGGCCTTTGTAGTAGCCGCACTTGGAGCAAGCGCGGTGCGGCATTTTCTTCTCGTGGCAGTTTGGACATTCAGACAGAGAGTGGCTGGTCAGGGCATCGTGCGCCCGGCGGGTCGAGGTGCGCTTCTGGGAATGTCGTCGTTTGGGATTCGGCATAGTATTTTAAAATTCCTCTCGCCTGGGCCGTTTGGCCTGGCTTGCTTTTAATTTCTTAAGATCGAAGTCGCTAATGAGCGAGTTTGCCGCGGATTTCTTTTAAAGCCGCCCATCGCGGTTCTTCCAACACAACCTCGCAACCGCACTGCTCCTGGTTCAGATTTTTTCCGCAATGCGGACACAGCCCCTTGCAATCCTCGCGGCACGTGACCTTCAGCGGCACAGCCAGCAGCACTTGCTCGCGCACTACATCATCCAGCATGAGACCTTCGCCTTCATAATAGCTGATCTCGGCCTCTGCATCGGTAACAGACATCTCATCCCGCCCGGCGTCGACTCCCTGCGGGCGATAGAGCAGATCGAACTCACGCGTAACCTGCTGCGTCAGGGGTTCCAGGCAGCGGGCGCAAATGGTTTCGAGGCTGGCCGCCAGCCGCCCCTGGATGCGTATGTCCTGAATTATCTTGTGCTTGCCGTGATGTTCTTCAACCAGATCCGCATGGCCGCTGGTTTCTATCGGCGTGACTTGGCGATAATCCGTTCCCAGGTCGATCGCGCCCGGCTCAAACTTCTCCGCAAATTCTATGGGGTGAAGTTCTAAATCTTTGATCTCGAAGAACATCGGAACCTCCGCGCCCCGTCAGTTGCCGCCCCAGGCCCGCGGAAGCACGCCAAGAAGGCGCAAGTACCGCAAGGAGCAATTTCAAGAATAAAGGGTGAAAGAAAGTAGTGTCAAGGCAGGGTAAACTACTTGTGAACCTATATGGATGCGCCCTTCACTACACCTTCGCCGCAAGAATTGGAACGGCGGCGCGAGGTCTATAAAAGCATGGAAGCATTGCGCATTAGTCACACCGCTAATTCTGAAGGTTCCGCTTGCTTTCATACTGTCGAAGAAATGATTCGCGAAGACCGCGACCGGTAAACCACCTCCTCATCATTTCGTCACGAGTTCAGAATGGGCAGTGCCCGAATTCTTTTCTTAGTCGCGGCGTAAATTGCATTGCATAGCGCTGGCGCCAGCGGAGGCACGGACGGCTCCCCGATTCCGGTGGGCACTTCTGCGCTGGGCACCGCGTAGACTTCCACGACTGGAACCTCCTCCATGCGCAACGGGGCGTAGTCATCAAAATTTCCCTGTACTACGCGCCCCTTCGCGATTGTGATCTTGGCTCGCAGCGCGTTCGACAGCGCATAAACAATCCCGCCTGGAATTTGCTGCTCGAGAATGCTGGGATTCACTACTTGCCCGCAATCCACGGCCGCCACTACGCGATGCACTCGCGGAGTTTCGTTCTCCATGCTGATCTCCACCACTTCGGCCATGTAGGAAGAAAAACATGCGAAGCAGGCGATTCCTCGAAAACGGCCCGCAGGTAGAGGACTTTTCCATCCTGCCTTGTCCGCGGCAAGTTGCAATACGCCACGCATCCGAGCCGTATGCCACGTCGTCGTGAAGTATTGGATGTCCTGATCTTTCGCCAGCATGTGCAGCCGGTACTCCAGCGGATCTTTCCCTGCGGCTGCCGCCAGTTCATCGATAAAGCTCTCACTGGCGAATCCAACCTGCAGGGCGTATACCGACCGCATCCAGCCGAGCGGCACCGGAGTCTCAGCGATCACGCTATCGATCGAAACATTTCCTAATCCATAGACGAAGGCAGCTTCGTCCGGGAGATCCGGATCCACTCCGCCCGGAACCGGCTGCCCCTTCTGCCCGCTGATCGAAGGCGCGATGATGCGATGCGTAAACGCTGCGGGCCAGCCTGATCCATCGAGCACCGCACTCAACTGATGGAGGCTTGCCGGCCGGTAGGTGGAAAAGCGCATGTCATCTTCGCGAGTCCAAATTACTTTGACTGGACCGCCTATCGCCTTCGAAACGAGCGCAGCTTCTACGGCGTAGTCGTGCTCGAGTCGTCGCCCAAAACCTCCGCCCATCAGGGTGACGTTCACCTTTACCTGATCTGGATCGAGACCCACGGCTTGTGCCACCGAGTCTCCGCAATCCTGTGGAACCTGCGTTGGAGCCCACAGTTCGCATCCAGTTGCGGAGTAATTTGCGGTGCAGTTCCCAGGTTCCATGGGAGCGTGCGCCATGAACGGCAGCTGATATTCCGCAGTAATGCGCCGTCCCTTGGCCTTCGTTACATCGCCTACGGAATATAAAGTTGCGCCTTTCTTTGAAGCCGTCTGTTTCAAAGAGTCCATCACCGCAGCGGTGTTCAAGTTTTTATTCGGACCTTCGTCCCATGTCACATTCAGCAAGCGGCGACCTTCCATCGCGCCCCAAACCGTGTCGGCGACCACGGCGACCGCCGCATCGCTGATTTTGCCGACATAACTTACGCCGGAAGCTTTCTTCGATTCATGATCGTCGAAGCTCATCACTTTGCCGCCAATGGTCGGACACCGCGACAGTAACGCGTACTTCATTCCGGGCATCCGGAAATCGATTCCGAACCCGGCTTCGCCTTTCACCTTCGCGGGCGTATCAACGCGCGGCAGCCGTTGACCCACAATCTTGTAATCCTTTGGCTGCTTTAAGGTCACATCGCTTGGAATGGGCAGCGTAGCGGCCTTGTCGGCCAAGTCGCCGTAACTCAAACGCCGGTTGGAAGCCGCATGCGCGACGATTCCGTTCTGAGCACTGCAGGAAGATCGTGAGACACCCCAGGTCAGTGCGGCAGCGGAAATCAGCATCTCGCGAGCAGCCGCTCCCGCCTTGCGCATCGGATCCCAGGTCGTGCGCACGCTGGCACTGCCGCCGGTGGTTTGATCGCCGTAGAGGGTGCTGGCTCCCGCCTGTTCGATTTCGATCTGCTTCCAATCCGCTTCCAGTTCTTCAGCCAAAATCATGGGCAAGGCTGTGCGCACGCCTTGCCCCATCTCGGATCGCGCGACCACGATTGTGATTTTGTTATCGGGCGTTATCCGCAGATAAGCGTTAGGCGAAAACGACCGGTTGTTTTTGTTCGAGCTTCCGTGAGGCAGATAAAACCCAACGATCAAGCCCGCTCCCGCCGATACTGCGGCTGCAACAAATTCCCGCCGGCTCAAGGTCATCGCGCCACCCCCGATGCTGTTACCGACGCGCGGCGAATTGCCTTGCGAATGCGTTCGTAGGTTCCACAGCGGCACAAGTTTCCGTTCATCGCCTGTGTGATCTGTTCGTCGTTGGGTTTCGGAGTCTTAGCGAGCAGGGCGGCTGCGGTCATAATCTGTCCGGTCTGGCAGTAGCCGCATTGCGGAACTTCTTCAGCGATCCACGCCTGCTGCAGGACGTGCAGCCCGTTCGCTCCCAGCCCTTCAATGGTCGTCACATTCTTCCCAGCGACCTGCGACACCGGCGTTGAGCAGGAGCGTATCGCTTCTCCCTCCACATGGACCGTGCAGGCTCCGCAGAAACCGGCGCCACAACCGAATTTTGTTCCCGTGAGTTCCATGGTGTCGCGGAGCACCCAGAGCAGTGGAGTCTCCGGCGCCACATTTACTTTTCTGTCGCTACCGTTCACGCGTAGTGTGAAATCAGCCATAGGTGTTTTCGAGATGAAGCGAAGATAATCATCCTACCCAAGTACAAGCAAAAGTGAAATGGGCTGTGTGTTCCAAACTTAAAGTCTTCGTAATCCCGCGCCGATAAGGATTACATCGCAGAGAGAATCGAGATTGGAAGGTCACGACTATTCCGCGCCGTCTCCCGATCGAGACACGGTCGACAAGCGTCATCATCCTCGCTTCAAACTTAAGGTCGAGATCAGTGTTAGTTCAAGGACCTGTGGTTTGCTGAGGGGGCACACCGTGGACATCAGCGAATCAGGAATTTCCGCCTTGCTGAAAATCGAAGTGCCGCTGGGCGAACTCGTGCAGTTGGAGTTTGCGCTTCCCTTTGGTCAGGTGAGGACATACGCGATGGTCCGGCAGCAAAATGCCTTCCGTTACGGCTTCCAGTTCGTCGGGTCCGAAGGAACGAAAGAGATCATTCGGGCAAGCTGCTCTGACCTTGCCGTCCAAAAATCTCTGTTGGGCGAGCTCTGAACTATACGGCGGACGTCGTGCAGATCTACTTCAGCTCTGTGAGTTTTTGGGTTGCGAGCTGAACCGCTTCTGGACCGGGATTATCCTTCTTGATCTGCTCGTAAATACGCTTGGCATCCAGCGGCTGGTTGCTGGTCTGGTAAAGCTCCGCCAGTTGCAATTGTGCAGTCGCTTTGCTCACCGAAGCCGTCGGATGGTCGATGAGATCTTGATATAGCGCTACCGCATCTTTGGTTCGGTTGCTATTGCCGTAGAGCGAAGCGAGAGCAAGCTTGGCCACGGACGCCAATTCTTTGTTGCCGGCTGAAGCCACCGCCTTGAAATTGCCTTCAGCGGCGGCATTGTCGCCCGCGGTCGCAGAGGTCACGCCCAAAAAGTAACGCGCCATGTCCGCTGTGCGGGTATGGGGATATTTGTCGACGATCGCCTGGAATTGTTTCTTGGCAGCATCGGAACGCTCCCGCACGGAGGTGAAGCTGGGAACATCCGGTTGCGCGGGCGCGCCGGGCGGACGAAGCTGGGCCTCCAAAGTCCGGACGGCCTGCGACATGTCGAAACTGGCCTTCTCATCCTGCGCACTCAGGTAATACCATCCTCCCGCCACGGCAACAACAACCAGCACCACTGCGGCGGTAGCGATCGCCAGAGCATTTTTGTGTTCGACGCTCCAGTGGGCAGTCTTTTCCGCAGCTCCGATGGTGACTCGGCTGAACGCGTCCTGCTTAATTTGATGGCGGGTTTGTGCGCGCACGACTACCTTCCAATCTCAGTCTAGTGAATCTCTGTCTTGGTGGGTGAATAGCTAGTCTATCAGCCGGAAAATAGCACCGTCAAAGCCGGTCATCTCAGCGCGGAGCTTCTTCCAGCAAGCCCTGTTCAAGTTTTTCCTGGCACTCGATGCAGTGGCGGGTCCAAGGCACGGCCTCAAGACGCTTGGCATTAATTTCCTTGCCGCAATGGATACATTCTCCAAAGCTGCCTTCCCGGATGCGCGCGAGGGCCTTTTCTACCATCTGCAGCAGTTGACGCTCATTATTGCTTTGGCTGAATAAAAATTCTTTGGTATAGGAACTGGCGGCGCGGTCGGCAATATCCTGAGCTGTGTCCTCGTCGGCGGAGCGGCCATCCGCTTGGGTGCGCGAAACCGTGCGGCGCAAATCCTGCTGCCGCGTCTCGAGCCGCTTTTTAAAACCTTCTAGCTTCTTCTTATCCATAAGTTCACTTCTAAATTCTACGGCAGTTCAGCGGAACCACCGGGGGAGTTCGGACCAGACGAAAATGATAAGCGCCACAAATGAGATGCGTCAACAGGGGTAACGGCTAATCAAAATATCGGATGTATGAGAATTGTGCGAGCGAGGAAGTGCGTGAGTTGGGTGTAGAGCCGCGTGAGCGTCTTAGTCGCTCACGCAGCCAAACTATCGAATTCGCCGAGGAGGGGAAACCGAATGAGGCTTAGGACCAATCTTGACCGAAAGCAATAATGTGTGCGTAGTTGATCCGCTGTGGGTCGTTACGCTGGCGGAATAAGTACCAAGCTTTGCACTGCTGGCCGCCGTGATTCTTAGAACACCGCTGCCCGACCCCGGGGCTGAAAAAGCCGACGGAGTGAACACGGTCGATACCCCGGTGGGCAACCCCGACACGGAAAAAGCAACGGCCGCATTGAAGCCTCCGCTCACCGTGACGTTAAAGTTGACACTGTTGTTTCCACCCGCCACAACCGAAAGAGAGTTCGCCGAAAGTGCGGCTTGAAAGGGGGGGACAATGGTGGCATCGCCCCAGTGGCTGACTAGGACCGAGGCATCAATCGATCCAAGTCCTGTGGCTTGGTCGAATCCCGTTGCGGCGCTAAATCCGGCTTGCCCCGGAACGCTATTGTTCCCGGCGATGATGTCGTGGAAGACTGCGGCTCCACCCGCCCTCTGCTTGCTGGCCAGAGGATAAAACGCAAGATTCGCATTGCCCTGCCGGGCGCGCATGTCTTGCACCACAAGCGCCATCACTCCGGCAAATGATGGAGACGCGGCAGAGGTGCCGCCAACCACGTAGAGTCCGCCTTCCTGATAGATGAGATATCCGTCATGCCCAGACGCGGTGAGCGAAACGTCGGGAACGTCGCGCTTGCCATCGGCGGGAACGCCCGTGCCGGCTTGCCAGGAGGGCTTGCCGTAGACAGTGCTCGCGCCTCCACCACTGGACCATAATCCTGCGCTGGGTCCGCTTTCGTTCCAAACCACTTCCGGGATGTAACTGACCGCCGAGGCTTGGGTACCGGAACTGTTTGACGAAGACCAGTAGAGAGAAGGAGTCGAGGCGTCGTTGAACTCGGTGCCTCCAACGCAAACGCTGTAGGGCGTGGAGCAAAGGCCGTTCACTCCGCGGCCGTTGGTTGCTTTCGAGGCGGACGCGGAATCGCAGCCGGCGGCTCCGTTATCTCCCGAGGAAACAAAGACTGTAATGCCTTCTGCTGCCGCTTGCTGCCAAAGGCTGCTCAGAAAATTGTTGCCGGAAGAGCCCAGCCACTTTTCGCAAAGGCCAAAGCTGGTGCTCATAATCGGCGCAAGATTGTGGTTGACGATGTATTGCGCCGAGAGATCCACGCCGTCGCTGGAGTTCGTAGACTTCGAAACGACAAATTTGATTGTCGCATTCCGGGCTACTGCCCCAGACCATTCCACGTCAAGATCGGCTTCGGTCTCTTCTCCCGAACTGACAATTCCCGGGTCGGCTCCGTTCAGGATAATCAGAGGATCGTTGGCAGGCAGGCCAAACGCTGTCCTGAACTGGCGCACGTCCGCGATCCTGATGTTCGATCGGCCAACAATGGCGATTGACTCTCCGTTGCCATTGATTGATTGCTGGTAAAGCGGAGCCAGATTATAAATCGTGGCAAAGTCCGCGGGCGCGAGATAGTGTGAACCTCCGCTGGTGAATTCAGGCGAAGGTTTGCGGGCAGAGGCGTGCATGGGTTCGCTGTGAAAGTCATGCAGCGAAACCACGCCTCCTACAACCTGGGCCAAAGCAACGGGAATCTCAGGCTCGGTCGCATTCGCATGGTGGACCTGGCCGCGAACATTGTAAGAACGAATCTGGGTGTGAAAGGCCGCCTGCACTTGTGCGGCAGTTCCGCTGAAGATAATCGATCGACGTCCGGCGGTGACTTCTTCCACTTCGAGGCCGTGGCTTTCGAGCCATCCTACTATGTGTCCGGCGTCGGCTTCGGATAACCCGAAGCGGTCAGCAAACTGCGTCGGCGTGAGCCACTGATGATAGTTGGCGGACTCGGGATTGTATTGCGCGTCAACGAACTGATTCAGGGATTGTTGCTGCGCGGCGTCTGGCAACAGCGTGAGCAGCATGCGTTCCATGCGGTAGGCTGGCGTCACCGCACCGGCGTCGTACTCGGCCGTTGCAAGCGGATGCCGATTGCCTTCCAGCGTGACGCGCTGCTCATCGTCAATAAATGCTGTGATGCGGTCTTTGGGTTGAATGTAAACAGGACTTGCGGGATCGGCTGGCGGCTGGCCCCACGCCGGCAGGTCCACCGAAAGAAACGATAAGAGAATCGTTAAAGTCAGGAACGAAAGCGTTCGACGTTGCAGGAACGTTGCCAGCGGACGGGACATTCAGCCTCCACAGCCGAAGTTCGGCTCTAACGTTTTATCGGCGAAATCGCTCAACACTTGAGGGATCAGTCCTCCGTACAGAATTGCGCATCCCGTTTCTGCAGGCTGCTAGACTGGTATGTCGACGGGTGAGGGACAGAGGACTGCGGAATTTGATCGGTCTTTCAACCAAGCCGACGCAGACGACCGCTCCATCGCTCATCGCTCCATCAGTCCAGCGCTCCATGAATATTGCCGAAGCCATCCGAATTGCGCTGCAGTCGCTGTGGGTAAACAAGCTGCGCTCGGTACTGACGCTGCTCGGCGTCGTAATCGGGGTCGCGGCCGTCATCGCCGTAGTCACCTTTGTTTCCGGCATTAACGATTACGTGGCGCAGAAGGTCTTCAACCTGGGTGCGGATGTCTTCATTATTTTCAAAGTCTCTCCAGCCCTTACCAACGTGGACAAATATCTAGAGGGCGAGAAACGTAAAGACCTGACCATGGAAGACTACCAGGCGGTCGCGGAAGCCTGCCGCCACTGCAACTACATCGGCGCAGCGATCCGTAATGAAAACGGCCATGTGAAATATGCCGAACAATCGATCAGCGATACTTCGGTGCGTGGGATCACGCCGTCCATGGCCCCTATTTACGATACGGATTTAAGCGCCGGACGCATGCTCAACCCGACGGACCTCGATAACCGGTCCCTGGTCGCGGTCGTGGGAAACGATATTGTGGAGCACTTGATGGCGGGATCCGATCCCGTCGGCAAGGAAATCCGCATCGATGGCTGGACCTACCAGGTGATTGGGGTGGGTGCAAAAAAAGGTACGACCCTGGGCCAGAGCGCCGACAATTACGTGATGATTCCCATCACGTCGTATCTCAAACAATACGGCATGCACAACAACAGCATACGAATTTCCGGGAAGGCTGAAAGCGCGGGCGTCCCGCTGGATGATGCCATTGGCGAATCGCGCGCCGCACTGCGCGCCCGGCGACATGACCAACTGGGCGGGGATGACAGCTTCGACATCGAAACCAACGCCAGCCTGCTCGGCATATGGACCGGCTTCAGCCAGACTTTCTTTATTGCGACGATCGGGATTGCCTGCATCTCGCTGGTAGTCGGCGGCATTGTGATCATGAATATCATGCTGGTGTCGGTAACGGAACGCACGCGTGAGATTGGCATTCGCAAGGCTCTGGGGGCGCGGCGCGAGGATGTGTTGCTGCAGTTTCTGATTGAATCGGTTACCTTGTCACTGACGGGAGGCGCGCTGGGCGTGCTAGTAGGAGTGGTCTTTGCTCTGACCGTGACTTTGCTGATTGGAATGCCCTCGGCAATTAAACTTTGGGCTGTGGCTGCTGGCCTGGTTGTGTCCGCGAGTGTGGGAGTGTTCTTTGGAGTCTATCCCGCGCGCAAAGCGGCGAAACTCGATCCCATTGTGGCGTTGCGATTCGAAACGTAGAAATTTAGCAATTGAGCAATCGGGCGATTGTGCAATTAAAAACCTAATCGCCGGGCGAACTTAAGTTTTTCAATCGCCCAATCACTCAATCGCTCAATCACTCAATTCTTCATGATTCACAAAGATGAATTCGGCGAGATCGTGCAGATGGCGACGGACACCATCCGCGGCAATAAGATGCGCTCGTCGTTGACTGTGTTGGGGATTGTGATTGGCGTCGCAATGGTGATCAGCGTCTCATCGATCGGCCGCGGCCTCGACGACAATGTTCGGAACATGGTTGCCAGCATCGGCTCGAACGTTATCTTTGCTTTCCACATCGAGCCGTTTACTTTCGGTCGACCCACCGAGGAGATGCGCACTCGCAAAGAACTTACCTATGAGGATGCAGTAGCGATACGAGAGTTGCCGCACGTCAAGGCGGTGACAGCGGGCCTGCGCTATTTTCGGCCGGAACTCGGAGTGGGCACGTTCGCCGTGAAATATGGCGATAAGAAAGTGAAGAATACGATTCTCGAGGGCGATCAGGCCTCGGCCAAGGAAGTATTCGATCTGCAGATCGCGTCGGGCCGGTGGTTCGGAGAGGTGGACGAAGAACATCGATCACCCGTTGTGCTGCTGGGTTCGGACACTGCGGAAGAGTTGTTTGGCGATGCGAGTCCGCTGGGCAAGGAAGTCAATATCGAAGGGCAGCTTTTTACCGTGATCGGAGTGGCATCTCAGGTCAAGTCGGTTTTTGGCGGCGGCAAAAATCCCGAGGACAACAAAGCATTCTTTCCTCTGAGCACCCTCAGAAAACTCCATCCAGAACTGAAACAGCACTGGATCAGCGTCAAAGCTACTTCTCATGACGACATGCCTAAGGCCATCGACGAAATCCGCGAACTGTTGCGGCGAAGGCGAAAGGTTGCGAACGACAAGCCGGATAATTTCGCGGTATTCACTTCGGACTCCATCTCGGACGTTTGGAACCAGCTTACCGGCATGTTGTTTGTGGGAGTGTTTGCCATATCAAGCGTGGGATTGATCGTCGGCGGCGTCGGCGTGATGAACATCATGTTGGTGAGCGTTACCGAGCGCACCCGCGAGATCGGCGTCCGCAAAGCCATTGGCGCCCGCAAACGCGACATCCTCTTGCAATTCACTTTAGAGGCAATCATTCTGACCACGGTGGGTGGTGTGATCGGAATTCTGCTGGGCGCTATCATCGTCGGAGTCATTCCGCAGTTGTGGCCGTCGCTGCCCGCACGCATGTCGGTATTCTGGGCGGTCTTTGGCTTCACTTCGGCCGCTGGAGTCGGACTGGTCTTCGGCATCTACCCTGCCTGGAAGGCGGCGAACCTGGATCCGATTGAAGCGCTGCGTTACGAATAATCCCATCGCGCTTGCGCATCATGCACTCAATTCTTGGCTTCATTCAAATCGTCGCGGCAGTCGGCACCGTATCAAGCTCGCTTTATTATTTCCTGTGCCTGTGGAGTGCGGCGAAGTTCCTGCGCGAGCGGAAATCGGCAAACAAGGCGAGCCCCCAGGAAATCCAGCAGCCCGCTATCCCAGGTGAAATTTTCCCAGCGGTCTCGATCTTGAAGCCGCTCAAAGGCACTGACCCGGAAATGTACGAGAGCTTTCGCAGCCATTGCCTGCAAGATTATCCGGAATACGAAATCATTTTCGGCGTCAGCGATCCTGACGATCCCGCAATCGAGAGCGTGAAAAATCTGCAGCGCGAGTTTCCCGATCGCTGGATTCAGTTGGTGGTATGTCCGAAGATTCTCGGAACGAACGTCAAGGTCAGCAACCTCGCGCAGATGTTGCCGGAAGCCCGCCACGACTACCTGGTTGTAAACGACAGCGACATCCGCGTGGAACCTGACTATTTGCGCCGCGTAACGGAGAAGCTATGTAACGCGCAAGTGGGAATGGTGACTTGCCTTTACCGCGGAGTAGCGGGCGCGACGATGGGCTCTCGACTGGAGGCGCTTGGCATCAGCACGGATTTTTGCCCGAGCGTGTTGGCTGCGCGTGAGCTGGAAGGAATTCACTTCGGACTTGGTTCCACGCTCGCGTTCCGGCGCGCCGAGTTGCAGAAAATCGGAGGGTTCGCGGCAATCGTCGATTATCTTGCCGACGACTACGAATTAGGAAAGCGTATTGCCGGACTTGGGCTGGCGGTGGAGCTTTCCGACGTTCTGGTTGAGACGTATCTTCCCGCTTATACGTTGAAAGAATTCTGGGCGCATCAACTTCGCTGGGCGCGCGGAGTTCGAGACGCGCGCGCCGGAGGCTACATGGGCTTGATTTTCACCTTTGGCACGCTGTGGGCCTTGATGGCTCTGGTCGCAGGTCGCGGCGCGCTTTGGGCTTGTGCCGCGGCAGCGGTAACGCTGGTGCTGCGCTTTGCGGTCGCCTGGTTTGTGGGTTGGAAGGTGCTAAAGGATCGCCAGGTCCTCCAGCAGGTGTGGCTGGTCCCTCTGCGGGATCTAGTTGCTGTCGCACTCTGGATCGCCAGTCTTGCGGGTCACGACGTAACCTGGCGAGGTGAACGGTTCCACTTACAAAACGGCAAGCTTAGTCGGATCCCGCCATAGCTCCAAGGGTGGTTTGAGGGCGCGAAGCAATAGGTGTTGGAAGGGCCGGGGGCCGGTGATCGAGCACGGTGCGAACCTTATTTGCCAGCTGTGTCAACGTGAACGGCTTCTGCAGGAAATTGTTTTCCACATCCACTTTATGGTCGAGAACCGTTTGGCCCGTATATCCGGATACAAACAACACTCGGGTTTCGGGCCGCATAATTTCCAGTTCTTTCGCGAGTTGCCCCCCGCTCATATGAGGCATCACCACATCGGTAACCGCCAGATGGATCGTTGACCCATGAAGCTTGGTGACGGATAACGCATCCAGGCCATCTCTCGCCTGTAGTACCGTGTACCCGCGAAGTCCCAGGAATTCGGCGGACGCTCTGCGCAAAGGCTCTTCATCTTCGACTAACAGCACCGTCTCGTTGCCTCGAAGAGCATCCGCCAGGCACGGACTTGGAACCTCCGGCGAGCTTATGCGGTCCCGCACGCAGGGAAAATAAATCTTGAGCGTCGTGCCAATTCCCGGCTCGCTGTAGATCCAAACGAAACCGTGATTCTGTTTTACGATGCCGTATACCGTCGCCAAACCAAGGCCAGTTCCCTTCCCGGAAGGCTTCGTAGTGTAAAAGGGTTCAAAGACATGTGCTAAATGATCCGCGGGAATCCCGCTCCCCGTGTCAGTCACGGTTAAAACAACATAACGACCGATGGGGATAACTGCCTTTTTCTGCTCCGCATACTGTTCGTCAAGTCGTACGTTGGAGGTTTGAATCGTCAGCCGACCCCCCTGCGGCATCGCGTCGCGAGAGTTCGCGGCGAGATTCATAAGAATCTGCTCGATCTGCACCGGATCCAAACGCATTCTGCCCAGTTCCTCGCCCGCGACGAAGATTAGCTCGATATCTTCTCCGATAAGCCGGTGCAGAGTCTTGACGATTGTAGAGACGACGAGGTTGAGGTCGGCTACCCGCAAGGCTTGCGGTTGCTGCCGGCTGAACGCCAGCAACTGCCGCGTCAGTTCAGCGGCGCGACGCGCTGCCGATAGAATTTCCTGAAGCCGCGACCCGGTCGAACTTCCGGGCTCAACCGAATCGAGCGCAAGTTCAGAATAGCTGGTGATAATGGTAAGCAGATTGTTGAAATCATGGGCGACGCCTCCCGCAAGCCGGCCGATGGCGTCCATTTTCTGCGCCTGCAGTAATTGCGCTTCGACCCGCAGGCGTTCCGTCAGATCGCGGCCATTGGAGACGAAATGCGTGATGGTTCCTGCGCTATCCCGTATGGGACTGATGCTTTCATCGACGTAATATAATCCCCCACTTTTTCTACGGTTCACCTCGATATTTCGGTACACATCGCCGGAACGAATCGTCTCCCATAATTCGCGATAGATCGCCGGCGCTTGCTGTCCGGACTTCAAAAAGCCTGGAGTCTGGCCCATGGCTTCTTCGCGGGAATAGCCAGTGACTTGTTCAAAGGTCGGGTTCACATATTCGATGGTGCCACCAACATTTGTGATGAAGATGATATCGGCGGACTGTTCCACTGCGCAGGAAAGCTTGCGCAGCGAGTCTTCTGCCAATTGCCGGTGCTGTTGGGTCGAGTGCAAACTGAGCGCGCAGCGGATGGTTCGTACCAGATTCGCTCCATTAAGCTGCGATCTGTCCACACAGTCATAGGCGCCAGCCTGAATGATTTCAACGATCGCCTTCTCGTCGGCGTGTTCTGTCAAGAGAATGAAAGGTATCGCGCCTCTGCCCTGGAGAAAGTCCGCAAGCAGTTTAGTAGCGCCGGCATCCTTCGTCTCATGTTCGAACAAAACCAGCCGGTAGTTTTCCTGCAGCAACATCGTCTTTGCTTCCTCCAGCGAACTCGCGTGATCGAGTTCCGCCCGGAAGGCATCCGGGTGTCGATGAAGGATTTCCCGGATGAGAAAGAAATCCTCTTCCCCGCTTCCCACCAGCAAGACTCGCAATAGGGAGGGCACGAGTTGGGTTTCGGTTGACACTAGGATCACTTCCTACTGTTGGCACATCGGAAGTTTTCAACCCGGGCGTTCCCTTAGAGAACCGAGACGATCATTTCGATCAAGAAGAAGTCCCGAATTGGGGAGAGGTCCAATATGGCACTCGGCGGGACCACGGCTGGAAGCACTAGGATCCCCGCAACTCTCCCTGAATTTTCTTCCCTCGGTTAACCAACCCTCGATTCCTTCGTCTAACACTTCGAGTCTGGGAGCGTCAGTAAGCCTCGCCCGACATAATCAGGGAACCCCTGCATCGTTTCCTGCGTATCGGATCAATAGCGACGGTGTGCCTGACCGTTAGCCTGATTGGAGGATGTATGCAGATCCAGCACAGCGTGATGAAACCCATTGCCACCACCGGCACCGCCCATGTGCAGGAGGTAGTAAGGCAAGCGCACGAAGAGCTGCGGCAACTCCTGCAACAGCGTGCGGACGTGATGCGCCGCATCGGCACCATCAAGCAGACGATCGCCGGACTGGCCAATCTTTTCGGAGAGGAAGTATTGAGCGACGAACTGCTGGAATTGGTCGATCGCAAGAGTAGCGGCCGCCAGCCGGGTTTCACTAAGGCCTGCCGCATGATCCTGATGGAAGCGAACCGCGCCTTGAGTGCTCGAGACGTATGTGACCGGCTTCAGCAAAAATCTCCACCTATGCTGGCGCGCCACAAGGATCCTATGGCCTCCGTCACAACCGTGCTCAACCGGCTGGTAGCCTACGGAGAAGCTCAAGCTGTGGCTCTCGACAACGGCCGGCGCGCATGGCAATGGGTGGCGGACTCGCAATCTGCGGCCGCGGCGTTGCCGGTCTCGGCCTAGCCAGCGAACTTATGCCGGAGGAAGGAGCATTCCCTTCTCCAGATGGCGCGTCACGTAAGCGTACGACGCTGCGTGCGGATCGTGCGTTACCATCACAATCGTTTGAAAGTCTTGGTTGAGAGGCAGCTTCCAGGTAACGGATGAGCTAGCTGAATTTTAAGCTGCAAAGCATAAACGAACAGGTCCGATTGCGCCAATGCGAGCATCCTTGGCACACGCCCGGCACCAAGTCTCATTCCCGCGTCAATCTCGTCGGTTTTCGCATTACCTCGGTAACTCGAACCCATATCTTATGCGAGATATCCTAAGCCTTAACCTATCCCCTATGGGTTAAGCCCACGCGGCTCTCAAACCAGACCGCGCGGATTGTTTTCTGTGATGAGGCACAGAACAATGTCCACAAAAATTGGCCACTTCGAAATTCTCAGTGAATTGGCAAAGTCGGCGACTGCGACGGTGTACAAAGCGAACGATCCCGAGACCAGTCAGACCGTCGCTTTGAAAGCGATCCAGTTGTCTGCCTTTGGAGAACGCGCCGGCGAACTTCAGAAGTGCCTGCTCGAAGAAGTGGAAGCTACAAAAGCCTTGAGCCATCCTAACCTTGCGCCGGTTTTTGGCGCCGGTGAAATTGACGGCCAATTTTTTGCCGCCATGGAATACATTCAGGGCAACAGCATCGCCACCATGCTCGCCCGTAAAGAGGGTTTTTCCATCTGGGACCTCCTCGACATTGGCAGGCAGGTATGCAGTGGGCTTGATCATGCTCAGTCGCACAGCGTGTTTCACTTCAGCCTCGAGCCCTCCAAAATTATGTGTGGTTGGGACGGCACCGTTCGCATTCTAGGGTACGGGATCTCCAGCGTAGGAAAGTTTAGTGAGGAAATGCAGGGCGTCCCATCGATCTTGCACTATATGTCTCCCGAGCAAGTTCGCGGCGAGTCGGTAGACGCTCGTTCGAATCTGTTCAGTCTCGGCGCCATTTTCTACGAGATGGCTACGGACCGTAAGGCCTTCGATGGGGAAGATGCTGAGTTTCTCCGTCGCAGTGTCGCCGAAGGGACACCAGTGCCTCCGATGCTGGTTAATCCCAAGCTCCATCCTGCGCTGAGCGATCTCATCATGAAAGCGATTGCCAAAGATCCGGCGGCACGCTACCAGACCGGAAGAGAATTGCTCGACGATCTGGAGAAATGTAAAGAGTCCAAGCCGCAGGCCGCGAAGCAGCCGGTGGCGCCCGCGAAGAGCGTTGCTATTCCGAATGCGGCCAAAGCGGCAACCCAAACGAAATCCTCCAGCGCCTCCGCGCAACCTCCAGTTGGCAGGCAGCCTGCACCGGCTTTGAGCCGGACGGAAGAAACGAAGCCGGCTGAAAAGAAAGCTGCGACCGCGGGGATTGCTGCGAAAGCGGTTGCGTCAGCGGCTGCAGCGTCCGGCGGCCAAAGCGCAAAATCCGCAACGGTTAAACCTTCCAGCAGTGCGGCAGCGCGACCATCGCCCTCCATGTCTTCCGCCACTCTCGATGAACTCGCAGCCAATACCAGCGAGGCGCCAAGATTTGCCGTGGATCCATTAATGGCTGAGAGCGCTCCAACACGCGGTGGCAGTGTCAGTTTTTCGGAGATGACCGAACTGCCTCCCCTCCAGGAGGTTTACAGCGCACCACCTCCTCCTCCGCCACCCGTGGACCCGCCCGTCGCTGCATCTGCGAGGCCGACAGGTTCTGAACGCAAAGAGGAGAAACCGAAGGTTCAGTCCCGCGAGGTCGCCGCAAAAGCAATTAAGGAAGTGAAGAACGTACCACCGCGGCTGATCGCTTATTCGGTCGCCGTGGCATCGGCTCTGATTTTGATCGTCGCCTTGGCTTTATATCTCCGTATCAATGGTTTGAATAACGATGGCGACCCCGGTCAACCGTCGCCCGATTCCACCAAGCAAGTTTCCAAGTCGGCTGCTCCTCCATCGCAGCCCGCGCAGTCTGAACCGGCGCCGCCTGACACTGTCGAAGCACCATTGCCCGAGGCCACAAATGATCCTGACGCGGGACCGTGGGTCCCCGTCACCGCATCAAAAGGCAAGAACGCCAGAAAAAAATCAGGCGCCGCCACCGCGAGCGCCGGGTCCGCAACTGCTCCCGGACAAATCGTCATCGATTCCACCCCTCAGGGTGCACAAGTGCAAATCGATGGAAAAACTGATCCCTCTTGGGTTACTCCTTTAACTTTGTCTGGTTTAGCCGCGGGACAGCACTCCGTAACGTTCAGCAAAACCGGCTATTCCACGGACACACGCACGGTCGCCGTAGCATCGGGCAGCAAAGTTTCCGTAACAAGCCGCCTCACGCAGAGTGTGGCGACGCTTGCGGTCACCAGCACTCCCGGCGGAGCGAACATTTATGTCGACGGCAAAAATACCGGAAAACTCACGCCTGCCCAAGTTTCCGTGGAGAAGGGCCAGCACGTCGTTCTGGTGCGCAAATCCGGTTTCATCGATGAGACTACAAGCGCGCAGTTCGTCCTCGGCCAAATCGTAAACTTCGCGCCCGCGCTCCGCCCCCTCGGCAATGTGGACGACATTCGAACCGTCGGTAAAATGAAGAAGCTTTTTGGCGGAAAAGAAGCGCAAGGTATGGGCACGGTCACCATCAAGACTCAGCCCAAGGGAGCGCAGATAGCCGTCAATCAGCACATGCTGGAAAAAGAATCACCTGTCGACTTCTTGCTCGATCCCGGCAACTACATCGTCGACATCACGCTCAGCGGCTACGCCCCGGTCCACAAAATCATTACCGTGGAAAGAGGCGGCAAAGCGGTAATTGAAGAGACTCTCCGGCCCGAATAGCCGGCCCATAGGCCACTTCGCCTTCGATGGTGACGTCGGTCGTTCCTTCGTCGCGGACATTCCGAGCCCGCCCTGAGTGCCCCTGTCTCGCTTCTTTTGCGAGACTTGGGAATTAGCGCAGAATACGCCGGTATCCCCTGGTGAGTTGAGATGCGGGTTTTAGTGCGGAACCTTCGTTTTCAGCGCCATACTTGCCAGACCAAGAATGACCAATAAAAGAAATCCACCAGAGTAAATGTAATACGCGATCTTTACTTTGGGCCAAAGCCAAGGTGGAAGTTGGTCAGCCAGCTTGTCAGTCAGTGTCTCATTGAAGCGAGGAGGAAGAGCCGCTTCTTCCGATCCAGGTCTCCATGTTGCTGCGATCCAAGTAGCTCGAAGATTCGAAAGCAGCAACGCGCAGAGAATTATGCGGACAAATCCCGGCATCAACAACGTATCCAGCAGGTACATCACGAATATTACAAGCGCAGCATAGCGGCTGCGCTCACGCACTCCTGCGCCGCCCAGATAATAGAATATTAGGATAGCCACGCCAGCAACGGGCTGGCTGTTCATAACCATAAAGACGAAGGACAGAATTGCAACGACTGTGCAGACCCAGTATCCCTGGGCACCTAGATAGTCCACGTCGGTTCCGTTCTGGATAGATGGCCAGAACAAACTCTTAAGTCGCCCGTCACTGCGCTCGACGGACCCTGAGAGCCCTAGGGTTTCCATGACGGGGAATTAAACACCCGCCAAGTACTAGGTGTCTAGCAGAAAGATCAAGACAGGCGCTCAGACTGAGCCACCAAACCCGGCCCGTCCCCGGATTTCCCCCGGCGGGGCAATCTCAATCTGTGACTGTGCAGGTGGGCTGGTCGTTCGGCCTGGCTTTCCTCAAGCGTACAATTGCTCGCGTTTACAGGAGGGCTCGCCATGCTACGACGATTGCTCGCTCACATCTGTTTCTTGAGTGTGCTTCTTTCCGCTACTTTGACCGTACACGCGCAGCAATCCAAAGCCGATTCTGACGCCGCCATTTCGCAAACGTTGCAGGCGATGGAACAGGCTTGGCTGAACGCCGAGAAAAATCACGACACGGCGGCATTCGAAAAACTAGCGGCAGATGATTGGATCGCCATCACCCCCGACGGCTCAAGCCAGAACAAGGCCGAGCGATCGGCAGAGATTAAGGCCGCGCATACAACCTCGGCCACCATGGGCGACATGAAAGTCCGAGTCTTCGGCGACACTGCGGTGGTCACGGGCACGGACGAAGAAGTCACTCTGGAGGGCGGCAAGAAGTCCAGCCAGCATTACGTTTGGACTGACGTTTTTGTGAAGCGCAATGGCAAATGGCTGGCCGTGGCCTCGCAGACTGCGCAGATCAAGTAGTTCATGCAGCTGCTTTTGCGAAACATAGGAATTCCGGGTTCAGACCTGGGCCAGCCCCGCCCTTTCGTTTTGAACCAAGTTGTTACTCCTCGTCGAGGTATTCACCGGGGACGTCGTCTTCGGGCACCTCCCGGGTGCGAACTTCCCGGACGCCACGTTTTCCCGCGTCTTCGACGCCGGAAACTACTCCCGCCTCGAACGCGTTTCCCTCCTCGATCAACTCGTCAACGCTTTCTGAATCCGCGCTCTCGACGTCGGACAAACCCTGCAAATCTCCCGATTGCCCGCCTGAGCGCGATTCCGCCGAAACACGCGAGAACTGTCGCGGGCCGGTCCGCGCGGCCGCCGTCTTTCCGCTGATGGTTTTCCTCAACGCCTTCTTTTTCGCCGAAGATTTTTTCGGCGTGGCTGGCCTCTTCGCAGATTTCTTGGGAATCCGCTTCTGTGCCACACTCTTCGCCGGCGTCGACTTCTTGCCGGATTTTTTCTTTGTCGATTTCTTCTTCTTGCTCTTTTTGCTGGTCATTCGCGCAGTCTAGCACTCGTCCCCCGGTGCGGCAACAGCGCGTCCGGCACCTTCTATTTTTGGCACACCTCAAAAAATGTTACGCCCCATAGCCTGCACTGAGCGTGAGTCGAAGGCTCTCCCTGTTTTTGCGAGACATGGCAGTCCGAGCAGTGCGAGGATCGGGAAATCGGGGGAACGTCATTTCCGCAAATAGTCGATGAACCTTGCTTCCAATGCTGTGTCTTCTTCCGACTGCTTCATCTTGCCGCTGGGCCGCAGAGCCAGCCAGACCACCACCGAGATCATCCCGCACCAGCCAAGCAAGCGAACCACAGCAGCGATTTTCGTGTCGTAGTTGAGAACGCCAAAATCGCTGAAGATTCGAAAGAAATCGTGCTCGGCAAATTCCGGGTCTCCGGTGGTGACCAAGGGCAGCACCTGCGCCCGCGCGTCCGCCATGTAGGTCGCGGTGTAGAGCCAGTTCTCGAAGAAAATGAACAGGCAGAAAACGAAGCCGCTGGTCTGACGCTGCGTAAAGAAATACGCCGCCAGGAGGAACGGCACCAGCCACTGGAGCAGCGTTCCTCCCCACAGCCCGAGCGTCGGGCCGAACCATCCAAAAAGATTATGACCGCCCTCATGGACAACCAGATTGGCCAAATCAATGAAGAGCATTCCGCCGTCGGCGTGCAAGGCGTAGACGAGGAATCCGAAATAGAAAATCAGCCAGCCCACGAGCGCCGGACGCGAAACCGGCTGCCAGGGCCTGTCGAGACCTAGGTCGATACCTAGTTGGTCGAAAATCGATTGCAGCGACTCAATCATGTGCTGGCTGCGATTCTACGTACGCAGCGCAAGGCAGGAAAGTTACCCTTGACGGGTGGCCGGGTGCCCCATATCTCGCCCTTTTGCGAGACATGGGAACTCTGAGACCTGCGCCTACCGCCCGAACCCATATAGGGTGTCGCAGGATCCCATGAGTTTGATTCTTTGTGGGGTTGCCAAAGCGTTATCGGTGATCGTTATTTCCCCGGCCAGCGTCCCCGAGGTTTGCGGCTGGAATTCCACCCTAATCGTGCAGTTCGCCTCGATTGCCAGTCTTTTTGCGCAGTCGTTCCGCTCGAGGAAATCGCCCGTTACGATGATGCTTGGACGCGACAGGACTCCATTTCCCACGTTGGTCAGTGCGACGTTAACGGGCAAGCTCGTTTTTCCTACACTGATCGCTCCAAAGTTGATTGATGACGGAAACACGGCATAAGTCGGTTCACTTAGATAAAGGGAGATGTTCGTCGTTCCAGTGGAAGAGCCTTCAAAGATAATCCCAATATCTCCGATCCCATCCGAGTTGAAGTCGCCCACAACGATATCGCCGGAGTACACCTGCCCATTCGCGGTGTAGCTGAAGGGAGGTTGAAAGGTGCCATTTCCGTTGCCGAGCATCGCATAGACATATTGATATTGGTTATTAACGAGGTCGAGCTTGCCATCTCCGTTTATGTCTTCCGCTGCCATCCAACAACAAAACTGAATCGTGGGGTTGGAATATACGGGACTCTGAAACGTCCCGTTACCATTGCCTTGCAAGAAAGCAACCCCGTCGTAGGTGCCTACCAGAATATCCGGTTTCCCATCACCGTTGAAGTCCTCGACAAGAGCGCCGGCACTTGAGGTCAGGACAGGTCCGGTAATCGGCGTTTGAAACGTGCCGTTTCCATTGCCAAGCATGACAAATACCGGATTTCCAATGAAAACGAGATCCATCTTGCCGTCCCCATTCACATCAGCGACGTAAGGCCCTCCGTATTCCTCGGTATATTGCGAACCCAAAGTAAAGGTTCCATCGCCATTGCTCAGATAAATGCTTATCAATTCCTGCGCGTTAACCGCAGTGGAGACGACAACGTCCGTTTTGCCATCGCCGTTGAAATCGCCTACTGCAAAATTCAGGGTGGTATTTAGTTTTGTGTCGACCGGCGTTTTGAAAGTACCGTCTCCATTGCCTAACAGAACTTGGAAACCGGTGGAATAGTCGTCCATAATGATCAGGTCCAGCTTGCCGTCGCCGTTGAAATCTCCCGAAAACATTCCGTCTCCATTGTTAATCGCCTCCGACAGGAGTGCAGAGATAATCGGTGAGCCAAATCCTCCCTTTCCATTTCCCAAGACAACGGAGACTTGGCCGGTCGGAAAATTCTCCTCAGCAATAGCGAGGTCGAGCTTGCCGTCTCCGTTGAAATCGGCGGCGACAGTCGAGTTCGGGCCATAAATTGGGGCGGGGGTACTGGTCGTTCTGGAAATTCCGAATCGTCCTTTGCCATCGCCGAGGGAAATTTCCAGCGAACCGTAGGTGGCAGGCGTGACGGCATCAAGTAGGCCGTCGCCGTTCACATCTGCGAGGGCGATCGAGCTAACTCCTGCAACCGTAGAAAGCAGCGGAGCTTTGAATTCCCCATTGCCTTCACCAAGCATCACAAACAAGCCGGCCGGAGCGTCGGCTACAAACGCAAGGTCGACTTTGCCGTCGTTATTGATATCGGCGGAGGTTACGCTATAAATCTCTCCCAGTGTTCTTCTGGACAGTGCCACGGGGGATTTAAGGCTTCCATTTCCTTCGCCCGCCAAGAAATAAAGCTGTTCCTGAAACTTGCTTGAGATGATCGCGTCAACGTTCCCATCGCCGTTGAAATCGTCGGTTATAACTAGGCTTAGATCCGGATTGAACAGCCCGGAGGGAGAATTTACGAGCGTAAACTCGCCATTTCCGCCGTTCAGCAGAATGGAAACAACGCCCGATCCCACACAAGACGCAATCAAGTCTGCCTTCCCATCGCCGTTGAAGTCGCCAGTGGCAATCGACATCGGCCCCGAGGCCACATCAACCACAACTTGTGGCTGAAAAGTTCCGTCGCCGTTCCCGTAGAGAATGGAAATCGTGTTGTCAAAGTTATTCGAAACCGCGAGATCGATCTTGCCATCATCGTTGAAATCTCCCGCGACCACTCCGGTTGCATAGTCTCCAACCTCGTATTCGACATGCGGGGCAAATGTTCCATCGCCATTTCCGAGCAGAACCGAAATCGTCCCCGGAGCGTCGACTCCGTTCGGATTGTTCACGGTAATAAGATCGATCTTTCTATTCTTTCGCAAATCGGCCACAACGAATGCGTAGGGGGAGTTATCTATGGGGTAGTTGACCGGCGGCGCGAAGGCCGCATTCGCTTGTCCCAGCATGATCGAAACGGTGTTGGTGCCGTTGAGTGATGCCAAGTCGACCCTGCCATCGCCATTGAAGTCCTTGAAGATAACTGCCATCGGATCACTTCCCGAGCTTACGGCAGCGTAGTTATAGAGAAAGCTTTGGGCGTCAGCGGATCGAACGACAAATCCGAAGAGGAAAAAACCGAAGAGAGACATTAAGGTTAGTTGTATGTATTGCGCGGGACGAGACATAAGGTCGCGACCTCCAAAGGGCGACCATTCTAACATCGTTCCCATCTATTGAGGCGAAATCCGGAGACTAAGTGGGATCCTCCTGACTCTTAGGACCGCACTAGTTTGTTAGCTGCAGCAGGGGATTAGAAGGCCGAGACATTCGCGACTCAACTTGAGCATCCAGTGCGCCTGGTTCGTTTTGTAAGTGCTTGAATCGCAAGGCTGCTGCCGGGCAAAGACTTTCAATCGTGCAATGGGTCGCGGCTTTGGCGATGGCTCGGCGCTCTGTTCATTCGTTGACATCCTAGCGCAGTTCAAGATTGGCAGCTGGGGGGAATTTCTTGCCTTTGGTTCTGCAGCGCCCTTGGACTGCGCTCAGGGCAGGCTCGTCGGAGCTGCGATACAGTGGCGAGAGTTCGAGCGGCCTTAGCCGCTGAGGTGCGTTCCATGGCCGCTCCGCGCCGACGGAATACCCCATACAGTCCCTACTTCATCACCGCTTCTAACATTTCAGGAGAGAAATATCCTGCGATGCAGAACAGAATGGACATCGGCATCAAAGTCGAAGACGTCGGACAGGGGTGTCCGACCCACACGAGTTCACCATCCACGCGTTTGCAGCATCTGCGCCTCGTCCATCCCTGCGACGGCGAGGCCTTTCATCGCACCGGTCAAATCTTCGCTGACTTCAAGTAACACTTTAGGGTCGTTGAAGTGGGTGGCGGCTTTAACGATGGCGCGGGCGCGCTTTTCGGCTTCGGCGGGATCGGCGAAGGTGGTGGAATCCTGCATGAAGATGCCGCTGCCTACGAAGACGGCTTCGGCGCCGAGTTGCATGACGAGGCTCGCGTCGGCGGGCGTGGCGATGCCGCCGGCGGAAAAATTCGGCACCGGCAGCTTGCCTGTTTTCGCGACCAGCTTGATGAGTTCGTAGGGCGCGCCATGTTCTTTGGCTTTGGCGTAGAGTTCTTCTTCGCCGAGGACGGTGAGGATGCGCATCTCCTGCACGATCTGGCGGATGTGTTTGACGGCGTGGACGACGTCGCCGGTGCCGGCCTCACCCTTGGTGCGGATCATGGCTGCGCCTTCGGCGATGCGACGCAGCGCTTCTCCGAGATTGCGCGCGCCGCACACGAATGGAACTTTGAACGCGTGCTTGTCTACATGATGCGCCTCGTCGGCGGGCGTGAGCACTTCAGATTCGTCAATGTAGTCGACGCCTAGTTCTTCAAGAATCTGGGCTTCGGCAAAATGTCCGATGCGGCATTTCGCCATCACAGGGATAGAGACGGTGGCCATGATCTCGCGAATCTTTTTGGGCGAAGCCATCCGCGCCACGCCGCCCTCCGCGCGGATCTGCGCCGGTACGCGTTCAAGCGCCATGACTGCGACCGCCCCGGCCTTTTCGGCGATGGAAGCCTGCTCAGCATTGGTCACATCCATAATCACGCCGCCTTTGAGCATTTCGGCGAGGCCGGTTTTCAGGCGGAGGCTGGTGGACGAGTTATTGGAGCCGTTGGTTTTGGACATGATGAACTCTTTTCGCGATCGCGAAGGATTGGCGCGTAGCGCCTTGTAATTATCTATTCTACAACGGGAGAAGTGATTTCGATTCGTGCGCTGCTGTGCGGCATAGCGAAAGTCAAAAGCGTCGGACAGGAGTGTCCGACCCACACGAGCTATTTGTCTACATATTTGGCGAACATCTTTGCGGGGTCGACGGCGATAAAGATGCCGCGGCTGCGGGCGAGGACTTCATTTTTGTCGTTGAGGATTTCGGCGGAGTTGACGTGAGTGCGTCCCTTCTTTTCTATTTCGCGGCCTTCGACGCGCAGAGGCTTGTGCAGCGGAACGGGCCTGAGATATTCGACAGTCATCTCTCGGGTGAGGGCGACGACATGATGGAGTTTATTTACTTTGCCCATGGCATCGTCGAGGATGCTGGCAATGATGCCGCCGTGGCAATGGCCGGGAGGTCCGGTGTAGCGGTTGGTGAGGCGGAAGCGGCAGACGAAAGTTTGGCGGGTTTCGTCGAGGATGAACTTCAGGCGCATGCCGCCAGGATTATTTAGGCCGCAGACGAAGCAGTTGTTCTTTTGCGGCTTGTGATAGCGGGTGTCGTGGCCTTGGGTTTGGGGCTTTCGTGGCATGGAGGGATTTTAACGTGATTTCGGAACAAGCGTTCCGCACGGGTGCACACTGCGGCAGCAGTCATCGGGACGAACTGAAAGTCAAAATCCTCACCCCTTCGACACGGTCAGGGCAAGCTCTGTCGCAAAGAGCGCGAAAAGGGTGGGGCATCCACCGCACAGCTGATTCCAAGCGCGGATGGAAATGCCTTGCGGGGGTAGTAACGGCGCTGGCTGGTAAGGGATCTTTCGACTGCGGTTGTGCTTCGCGTTCGCGAAGCACAACCTTCGCTCAAGATGACAAAGTTGAGGATGCCCAATTCATGCTTCTAAGTCTGCGCGGAATCCTGTATATCTATCGGTTTCGAAGATCGTTGAAGAATATCCTTGAATTGGAGCTCTCTGTGAAATCACGATTCGCCGTTCTGTCCGTACTCTTTCTCGCGCTCGCATCTTTAGCCGCAACTCCGCAGGATAACAATAAGGTGGGGCCGACTAAGAAGGAGCAGAAGAAACCCCAGAAGAAGGATGAGTCTAAGGACGCTGCGCAAGATAAAGATAAGGACAAGGACAAAGAAGAGAAGAAGCCTGGGATGAACGCCGACACGTTCTCCGGGCTGAAGTTTCGGTCGATTGGGCCGGCGGTGGCTTCGGGGCGGGTGATGTCGATTGCGGTGAATCCGAAGAACAAGGTCGAGTATTACGTTGGCGTAGCGTCCGGCGGAGTGTGGAAGACGGTGAATGATGGGACGACATGGACTCCGCTGTTCGATAAGGAAGGATCGTATTCGATTGGGTGGGTAGCGCTTGATCCGAATGACCCGAGTGTGGTTTGGGTGGGCGCGGGGGAGAGTAATTCGCAGCGCAGCGTTTCTTATGGCGATGGAATTTACTGGTCGGATGACGGCGGCAAAGATTGGCAGAACTTGGGGCTGAAGAAGTCGGAGCACATTGGGCGGGTGGTGATTGATCCGCGGGATTCGAAGGTTGTGTATGTGGCGGCAGAGGGGCCGCTGTGGGGGCCGGGCGGCGATCGCGGCCTATATAAGTCGGGGGACGGAGGAAAGACGTGGAAGGCCGTGTTGGCGATTAGCGAGAACACGGGAGTAGTGGATGTGGCGATCGATCCGTCGAATCCGGATGTTATTTACGCGGCGGCTTATCAGCGGCGGAGGCATGTTTTTACGTTGATTGATGGCGGGCCGGAGAGCGCGATTTATAAATCCACGGATGCGGGAGCGACGTGGAACAAGCTGAAATCCGGGCTGCCAACGGTGGATATGGGAAGGATCGGGCTGGCGGTTTCGCCGGCGGATCCGAATGTGGTGTATGCGACGATTGAAGCGGCGGACGGCAAGGGAGGAATTTTCCGGTCCGATGACCGCGGAGCAAACTGGGAGCGGCGAAACGAATTCGATGCGGGTGCGATGTACTACGCGCGAGTGGTTTGCGATCCGAAAAATGTGGATCGGATTTTTATCATGAACGTGAGCTTGCGGGAATCGCTCGACGGCGGAAAGACTCTGCACAAAGTACAGGAGACGAATCATCACGGGGACAATCACGCGCTGTGGATTGATCCTGAGAACACGAAGCATTGGCTGCTGGGGTCGGACGGCGGGATGTATGAGACCTGGGACGATGCGAAGAATTGGCAGTTCAAGGCGAACCTGCCGACGGTACAGTTCTACGACGTGGCGGTGGACAATGCGGTTCCCTTCTACAACGTTTGCGGCGGTACGCAGGACTATTTTTCATGGTGCGGGCCGGCGCGGACGCGCAACATCAACGGCATTGTGAATTCGGATTGGTTCGTGACTACGGGCGGAGACGGGTTCCGCTCGGTGGTGGACCCGGTGGATCCGAACACGATTTATTCCGAGTCGCAGTACGGCGTGCTGGTGCGCTACGACAAGCCCACGGGGCAGGAGTTGGCTTTGCAGCCGCTCGAGGGTAAGGGCGAGCCTCCGCTGCGATGGAATTGGGATTCGCCGGTGATTATCTCGCCGCATTCGCATACGCGGTTGTATTTTGCGGCGAACAAGTTGTTTCGCAGCGATGACCGGGGGGATACGTGGAAGGCGATTAGCGGCGACCTGACGCGGCAGACGGATCGAAATAAATTGCCGGTGATGGGCAGAGTTTGGGAGCCGGATGCGGTGGCAAAGAATGCGTCGACCTCGCTGTATGGAAATATTGTGGCGCTGGCCGAGTCGCCGAAAAAAGAAGGGTTGATTTATGTGGGCACCGACGATGGGCTGATTCAGATTACCGGCGATGGCGGGCAGAGTTGGACGAAGTATGAAAAGTTTCCGGGGGTGCCGGAGATGACTTACGTGAGCCGATTGGCGGCTTCGCAGCATGATGCCAATGTGGTGTATGCGGCGTTTGACAGACATAAGAATGAGGATTTCAAACCTTATTTATTGCGATCGGGGGACGCGGGCAAGACTTGGACGTCCATTGCGGGCAACTTACCGGAAAATGGGACAGTCCTGTCGATTGCGGAAGATACGGTTAATCCCACTCTTTTATTTGTGGGGACGGAATTCGGCGCGTTCTTCACGATCGATGGCGGGGCGCACTGGGTGCAATTGAAGGGTGGATTGCCGACGATTGCAGTTCGCGACATGGTGATGCAGACGCGCGAAAGCGATTTGGTGATCGCAACGTTTGGGCGTGGGTTTTATGTGCTCGACGATATTTCGGCGCTGCGGAAGACGAAGGCTGAATCGCTGGAGCAGGGCGCGGCTCTGTTTCCGGTGCGGGATTCGCTGTTGTATATCGAGCGGCATCCGCTGGGGGGACCGAAGAAGGGGTATCAGGGCGACGCATTTTATACGGCGGAGAATCCTCCCTACGGGGCGGTGTTCACGGCTTACTTGAAAGAGAAGTTGAAGACGAAGAAGGAAAAGCGGCAGGAGGCGGAGAAAGAAGCAGCGAAGAAGAACCAGACGCTGGCTTATCCGACGAACGATGAATTGCGGGCTGAGGCGGAGGAGACGAAGCCTGAAGTTTATTTTGTGGTTTATGACGAATCGGGAGCGGCGATTCGACGCGTGGACGGCAGTACTGATGCGGGGTTTCAGCGAGTGGCGTGGGACTTGCGGTATCCGGCGCCGTCGCTACATGAGCATATGGAAGAGGGAGAAGATTTTCCTGCGGCGGGATCGAAGGGGCCGCTGGTGATTTCGGGGAATTATTCGGTACGCATGTTTCAGAAAGTGGATGGAGCGATTGCGGAGTTGGGTGGAGCGCAGAATTTTAAGGTAGCGCTGGATGGTACGGGTGCGGTGAGTGCCGCGGACCGGGCGGCGCAGGAGGAGTTCCAGCGCAAGGTGGCTCGTTTATATCGAGCGGTATCTGGCGGGGTGCATACGGGCGAGGAAGTGGAGACGCGGTTGAAGGAAATTCGGAAAGCTTTGCGGGAAACTCCGGCTGCGGAAAAACAGTTGGCTGCAGCGGCAGATTCGATTGAGCAACGGGATCGCGAAATTCTTCGAATGTTGCGCGGAGACACGGAATTGCAGAAGCGGAATGAGCCGGTGCCGTCATCGATTAACGAGCGGGTCAATACCATTCTGGAGGGTGAGCGATTCTCGCTAGCGAAGCCGACGCAGACTCATGTCGATGATTACAACGTGGCGGCTGGGGAATTTGGGGAACTCCTGGGGAAACTTCATGGCTTGGTTGAGGTGGATTTGGTGAAGCTGGAGAAAGATATCGAGGCTGCGGGTGCGCCGTGGACTCCGGGGAGGGTGCCGGAGTGGAAGGATAAATAAAACTTGCCACGGATTTGCACGGATCTCACGGATTTTAAGAAGAAGCAAAATCTTTATCAAGGAAGACGCGTGGGACCACAGGGTAGATCGATGAGAAGCGTTCGATGAAGCGAATTCTTCTGTCTTGGAGTAGCGGGAAGGATAGTGCCTGGTCTCTGCACGTTCTGCGGCAGCGGGGGGAGTATGAGGTCGTGGGATTGTTGACTACGTTTAATGAAGAGGCGGACCGGGTTGCCATGCATGCGGTGCGGCGCGAACTGGTTGAACGTCAGGCTGCGGCAGCAGGGCTTTCTCTCTGGAGCGTACCCCTGCCGTGGCCGTGTTCCAACGAAAAATATGAGTCGCTTATGTCAGGAGCTTGCGCGAAGGCGGTGGGTGAAGGGATTGCAGGAATTGCGTTTGGAGATTTATTTCTGGAAGACGTGCGCGAGTACAGGGTGAAGCAGATGAAAGGTACGGGGCTGGAACCAATCTTTCCGGTTTGGGGGCTGCCAACTCGGACGTTGGCGCAGGAAATGATTGTGTCGGGGGTGCGAGCCAAGTTGACTTGCGTCGACACGGAGAAACTTGATCGGTCGTTTGTGGGGCGCGAGTTCGATCAGGCATTGCTTGCGGATCTTCCCGAGGGCGTCGATCCGTGTGGGGAGCGCGGGGAGTTTCATTCTTTTGTTTATGCCGGGCCGATGCTGGGTGCGGAGGTGGCGGTTTCTGTTGGAGAGATAGTGGTTCGCGATCAGTTTGTGTTTGCGGATTTGAGGGCAGCATGGATCAGAGCGGAAATGGCAAAATGTTTAACACAGGGGACACGGGGGAACACTGGGTAGATCGATTACGAATGGAATTTAATTTCGTTTCGTTTTATCCGTGAGAATCCGCGAAAATCCGTGGCTGATTTCTTTTCAGAAAACTCGATTGCAATATCCTCAAGCGGCTGTGGTAAACTCGCCGCCGACTGTTGCTTTGCGCTATTGGGCGCGGCAATTCGCCGAGGAAGATTCGTTTTCGTCCGGGAGGACTAGGGAATGGGCCTCGCGTTACTGGTCGTTATCTGGCTGATTACTCTAATCAGCACATATTTTTTTGTCGCCAAGACCTGGTGGCTGCCGGTTGGAGCCTCAGCGGCCACGGGATTTATCGACGGACAATTCGCACTCACGTTTGTGCTGATGGGAATTGTTTTCCTGGCGGCGCAACTCTCCTTGGGCTACTTCGCGTGGAGATATCGCGAACAACCCTCCTCCCCTCCGGTTAAATACTCGCACGGCAATGTGAACCTTGAAGTGGTCTGGACCGTGCTGACCACGGTTCTGTTCGTGGGATTAAATCTGATGGGCAGCCGCGTGTGGGCGAGCCAGCGCTTCGATCAGGCGGGGCCGGGCGCGGTGCAGGTGGAAGTCACGGGCATGCAGTTTGCCTGGTACTTCCGCTATCCGGGGCCGGACGGAAAATACGGTGCGACCAGCGTCAAGCTAATGGATCCTTCGGCTGGAGGCGAGGCGGCGGTAGGCCTGAACACTTCCGATCCCGCAGCGAAAGATGATGTGGTTACAGGAACGATGTTCTTGCCGGTGGACCGCGAGGTGGACGTAAGCTTGCGGGCGGTGGATGTGATTCACAGCTTCTTTGTGCCCAACCTGCGATTCAAGCAGGACGCGGTGCCGGGCTTGAATATTCATATGCACTTTACTCCGACGGCGATTGGCGAGTATGAGATTGCTTGCGCCGAGCTGTGCGGGCTCGGTCATTACAAGATGCACGGCATGGTACACGTCGTCAGCCAGGGAGATTTCGATAAATGGCTGGCGGCACGGGAGGCGGAGAAACAATAACATGGCAACATCGGTTACCGTTCACGCGCACGCTCCTCAGGGGTTCATCCGCAAATATATTTTTAGCCTGGATCACAAAGTTATAGGTATTCAGTATTTCTTTCTGGCGCTCACGGCGGTGTGGGTGGGGATGTTTTTGTCGCTGCTGATGCGCATCCACTTGTTGTGGCCGGGCGTGAGTTTGCCACTGGTGGGCGAAATCAAGCCGGAAACTTATCTCAGCCTGCTGACCATGCACGGCACGATCATGGTGTTCTTCGTGCTGACCACGGCGCCACAGGGTGGCTTTGGAAATTATTTTTTGCCGATTCAGATTGGAGCGCCGGATATGGCGTTTCCGGTGCTGAATATGATGTCGTTCTGGACGACGTTTGTGGCGTTTGTAGTAATCATCGCGGCGTTCTTTGTGAGTGGTGGAGCTCCACTGCATGGGTGGACGGGATATCCGCCGCTGAGCGCATTGCAATCTGCGGGGCCGGGCGAAGGGCTGGGCGCGGATTTGTGGATCACGAGCATCGCGATTTTCTGTTTAGCGTCGCTGATGGGCGCGCTGAATTTTCTGACGACTACGCTCGACATGCGGGCCAAGGGCATGACCATGATGCGCATGCCGCTAACAGTGTGGTCGTGGTTTATTACGGCGATTTTAGGATTGTTGGCGTTTGGAGTGCTGCTCTCGGCGGGAATTTTACTGCTGATGGATCGCAACCTGGGCACGAGTTTTTATGTGCCGCTGGTGGTGGTGAACGGGCAGATTATGGGTCACAAGGGCGGGTCGCCGCTATTGTGGCAACATCTGTTCTGGTTCTTTGGACATCCAGAGGTCTACATCGCGATTCTGCCAGGGATGGGCGTGGCCTCGCAGATTTTATCGACGTTCTCGCGCAAACCGATCTTTGGCTATAAGGCAATGGTCTACGCCATGCTCGCCATTGGCTTTTTCGGATTCATGGTGTGGGGCCATCACATGTTCATGAGCGGCATGAGCCCGTATTCGGCTTTTGCGTTTTCGCTGCTGACCATGTGCATTGGCGTGCCGTCGGCGATCAAGACATTTAATTGGCTGGGGACCATGTATAAAGCGCGGATTCGATTTCAGACTCCGATGCTGTATGCGATTGGCTTCGTTTCTCTTTTTGTTTCGGGTGGATTGAGCGGGCCTTTTCTGGCGCAGCCGGTGCTCGACATTCAGTTGCACGATACTTATTTTGTGGTCGGACACTTTCACCTGATCATGGGCGTGGCAGCGATCTTTGGAATGTTTGCGGCGACTTATTATTGGGTGCCGAAAATGTTTGGCCGGATGATGAACGAGACGTGGGGAAGAATTCATTTCTTCCTTACTCTGGCCGGGACTTACGCAATCTTCATGCCGATGCACTATCTGGGCATTGCGGGCGGAACGCGGCGGTATTCGCAGTATACGGAAGTGGCGTACTTGCAGAAGCTGATGCCGCTGCATCAGTTCATGACTTACGCGGCGATCATCACCATTGCGGCGCAGTTTATTTTCGTGATCAATCTGTTCTGGAGCATTTTCAAGGGACCGAAGGCGAGTGACAATCCGTGGGAAGCAACGACACTGGAGTGGACGACCGCCACGCCTCCACCGCATGACAATTTCGGCGGGGTGACGCCGGTCGTACATAACGGGCCGTATGAGTATGGAGTGCCGGGGGCTGCACGGGATTATGTTATGCAGACGGATCCTGCGACGGGGACGGGGCATTAGGCGGGGACCTCAGCGGCTGAAGCCGGCGAGAGAATGGATAGGGATCGCAGCGCTCAAGCGCTGCGCCACCCAAAAACCGCTGAAGCAATGCGCCGAATAAATGTGGAACTAAGCCGTCGAAGTGCTAAGTCCGCGAATACGGTGGTGGTTGGTTCGGCATCTGAGTAATTATGGCGACTTACGTTCCAAACAGTCCGGTTAGTCAGTTGGGTGGCGGCGGAGGAGTGCCGCGGCCTCCGAAGGGCGGCGGCGATGATGGGAGATATCCCGATTCGAATTTGCCGGACTACAGCGGGCGGTTGCGAAGGGCGCGGCTGGGGCTGATCTGCGCGATTGCGACTGTCAGCATGGTATTTGTTTCGTTGACCAGCGCTTATGTTGTGCGGCGTGGGCTACCGACTTTTGACGATTCGTCGCGAACTTATTTTCGCGACTGGGGATCGGTGCAATTGCCTTGGCTGCTGCTCGCGATTAATACAGTGTTGCTTTTGATCAGCAGCTTGACGATGGAGAAGGCTCGCCGGAATATTGCCCGGAGTGCGGCTCTGGCGCCGGTGCGGTCGATTCCCGGGATTTCGCTGGGGGACGAGAAAACTTTTCCCTGGCTGAGTGTGACGGTGGTTTTGGGATTTGGATTTTTGATTGGACAGTGGATGGCTTGGGGCGAATTGAGAGCTCGCGGGTTCTTCGTGAATACGAATCCCGACAGCTCGTTCATTTATTTACTGACAGCGGCGCATGCGGTGCATTTGGCTGGAGGAGTTATGGCCTTGCTGTGGGCAGGGACGACTTCCCTGCTGCACCGGCCAATCGAGGGACAGCGGATTGTCGTGGATGTTACAGCATGGTATTGGCATTTTATGGCGCTCCTGTGGATTTACATTTTTGCTCTGTTAGCGTTTGTGCGATAGCGTTTCGCGATACTTGAAAGGGGAATTCGGGAATGGCTGATGCCACTCTGCAACATAGCGTCGCTGCGGCGCACGGCGCAGCGGACGAGTTCGAAGCGCCGCTGTTTGGAGCTTATTCCAAAAAGGTGGGCATGTGGCTGTTTTTGGCTTCGGACTCGCTGACGTTCGGGGCTCTGCTTTTCGCCTTCAGCTATAACCGAATTTATACGGTTTGGCCGACGCCGTTTGGCAAGGACAGCATCATCAATGCGACGGTGATGACGGCGTGCCTGCTCTCGAGTTCGCTAACGATGGTGATGGCGGTGTTCGCGGCGCAACGGAACGACCGGACGTGGACGCGAAACTGGCTGCTGGCGACCATGGCGTTCGGTACGGCGTTCATCGTGTTGCATGGCATGGAATGGACAAAATTAATCCATGAGGGGCTGACGATACCGGGATTTCCGAAGCCTGCCGGGCAGGGGGCGGGGGATTTTGCCACGATATCGTCGGGCGTGCCTCAGTTCGCTGCGACATTTTTTGGCCTGACGGCGATGCATATGTTGCACGTCACGATTGGTGTAATTTATCTAGGCGTGGTGGCGCTGAGGAAGTGGTTCCTGCCCATCCTGGGCGTTATCTGGCTGGGCGCGTTCCTGGCAATTCCAGCGGACAATGTTTTTCATTACGCCGTCCATGCGCTGCTACTCGGCCTGATTGTGTCGGCTATTATTCTTTTCTTGAAGCCCAAAGACTACGACGCGCACGATGTTGAAGTGTCTGGGCTGTACTGGCATTTTGTCGACCTAGTGTGGATGTTTATTTTCCCGCTCGTGTATTTGATGTCGACGAAAATCTAGGGCCTTAGTGAGGCGAGTTGCATAGGTCCTTCGCGCAGAGAACGCGCTCAGGATGACAAGCATTGTAAAAGGGGAACACGATGCATGACGTGGCGAAACACGACGACAGCAAAGCGCAATATTTCTGGGTATGGGGAGCATTGCTGTTTCTGACGGCGGTTGAGGTCTGGCTGGGTTACCGGCAGATCTTCGAGCCGGTGCGCATGCTGGAAGTGCTGCTGGTACTGTCGGTGATCAAGTCCGCGCTGATCATTGGATATTTCATGCATTTGAAATTCGAGAAGCCGATCATGCGGTGGATGATCGTTATCTCAGTGGTGGGATGCTTCGTGATTATGTACTTCTTCTTTTTCCCGGATGCGGGGCGGGTCCTGCGGCTGGGCGTGAAGTGACGCGATGAAATTTATTTTGGACAGAATTCGAATTGTGGCGATGATCGCAGTGGTTTGCGTTTGCACGGTTCCAGCGTTCGGCCAGGGTTGTGCGATGTGCAATGCGAACGCACGCAGCACGCCGAAAGAAGGTCAGCAGGCGTTGAACCGGGCGGTGCTGGTGCTGTTGATTCCTCCGGTGGGGTTTATGTTGCTGGGGGTTGGATTGGCTTTCCGGTATGGGAAGAAGCGGGACCGGGAGCAGGATTAGGCTTTGTCTGAAGTTGAGTCCCAAGCCGCCCCTTCGGGGCTCGTTAATTCCAGGCAATCATACTCACGGCTTGCGCCTCTTCGACAAGGTTGGCAAGCTGTGGCTGCATTCTCTCAGCGCTTCGGCTGACGTGACGCGATTTACACGCATCACGATAGCGGCAGTTGCCTGCTTCAACTCTCCTTTATAATAGAGGATTCGGCATTGGCCGCTGAGGGCGCTGGGCGCACTCCTGGCGGGATTGGTGCCGGATCACTTACTCGATGTCGACCTCATTAGCTATCGAAAGCATCATTGTCCGCGGGGCCCGGGTCCATAATCTCAAGAATATTGATTTTGAAGTTCCACACAATACTCTGACGGTGGTTACGGGGGTGTCGGGCTCGGGGAAATCCTCGCTCGCATTCGACACGATTTATGCGGAGGGACAGCGGCGGTATGTGGAGTCGCTGTCAGCGTATGCGCGGCAGTTTCTGGAGCGCATCGAAAAGCCGGACGCCGATTCGATTGACGGCATCGCTCCAGCGGTGGCGATCAAGCAGAAGAACTCCACGCGCAATCCGCGGTCAACCGTGGCGACGGCAACGGAAATCTACGATTACCTGCGATTGTTGTTTGCGCGGGTGGGGCGGACTTACTGCGCGAACTGCGGGCAGGAAGTAAAGAAAGATACGGTCGATGAGATCGCGGACGCTGTGCTTGCACTCGATCCGAATACGCGGGTGCAAGTTGTTTTTCCTTTGCAGCCGGCATCTGCTGCGGCGCCGGAGCCGGAGAAGAAAGCGCGGGGACGCAAGTCGAAGAAGGCAGTTGCGGCGGATTCGGGTTTGACGGAGCAGTTGAATACTCGTCTATTCGACTTGCGTAAGGGCGGGTTTAATCGGCTGTATCAGTCGGGACAGGTGGTTGAGTTCTCTACTCCGGAATCGCTTCTTGATCTTCGCTTCGATCAGCCAGTGTATGTGCTGGTAGACCGGCTAACGGTATCGGCCGAGTCACGGACGCGCATTGTAGATGCGGTTGAAACCGCGTACAGGGAAGCGGGCGAGGTGATTTTCGATCTGCCTCCGCACGACAGTCAACCGGCGCGACAGTTGCGGTTTGCTCAGCGTTTCGAGTGCAAGAATTGCCATTTGCGCTATGAGGAGCCAGAGCCGCGATTGTTTTCGTTTAACAATCCTTACGGGGCGTGCGCGCGTTGCCAGGGATTTGGCAACACGATTGATTTCGATATGGACTTGGTGATTCCCAACAAAACGAAATCCCTGGGCGAAGGCGCCATCGATCCCTGGAATAAGCCGAAATACCGGCCGCTATTCACTGAGATGAAGCGGTTTGCCAAACAGGAAAACGTCCCGTTGGACGTGCCTTGGGCGGAGCTGAGTAGCGAGCAGCAGGAATTGATTCTGGATGGCGACGATAAGTTTCTGGGGGTGCGCGGGTTTTTTCAGTACCTGGAGCGTAAGAAATATAAGTTGCACGTCCGCGTATTTTTGAGCCGTTACCGGGGCTACTCCACTTGCCTGGATTGTCGCGGGGCGCGGCTGCGGGTGGAAGCGCGGCAAGTGAAGATCGATGGGCGGAACATTTGTGAAGTTTGCTCGATGACGGTGGAGGAGGTGGCGAAATTCTTTGCCGGAGTCAAGCTCAGTCCGGAAGAAGCGGAGATTGCGCAGCGGCTACTCGAGGAGATCCGCGAGCGCTTGCGATTCTTAAATGATGTGGGATTGGAGTATTTAACGCTCGACCGATTGTCTTCGACGCTTTCCGGAGGCGAGGCGCAGCGTATTCAGCTTGCCACTTCGCTGGGATCAAGGCTCGTAGGAACGCTCTACGTGCTGGACGAGCCCTCGATTGGATTGCACAGCCGCGACACCCACCGGCTGATCAAAATATTGCAAGACTTGCGCGATCTGGGAAACACGATCCTGGTGGTGGAACACGATCCAGACATTATGCGAACGGCAGATCGAATTCTCGATCTCGGTCCGGGAGCGGGAGAGAACGGCGGCAAGCTGGTGGCTGCGGGAACTTACGAAGAGATTTTGCGAAATCCGGCCTCGCTTACGGGCCGTTATTTGGCTGACGATTTGCGGATTCAAATACCCGTTGTGCGGCGGCAGCCGGGGCCGCAGCAGATCAAGATGACCGGGATACAAGCCAACAATCTCAAAGGAATCGACATTTGCATTCCGTTGAATATGCTGGTGGCAATTACGGGAGTTTCGGGTTCCGGGAAATCCACGTTGCTGCATCAGGTTTTGTATCGAGCTCTCGGTGAAGCCAAGAAACAGCAGACCAACGGTTCGGAGCGGGGCGCGGCCACATGGGAAAGTTTGGAGGGAGATGAGTTCATCGACGAAGTGGTGCTGGTCGATCAATCTCCGATCGGGCGGACGCCGCGGTCAAATCCGGTAACTTATATCAAGGCGTTTGATGCGATCCGTGATCTTTTCGCGGCGCTGCCTGAGGCCAAGAAGCGCGGGTTCACTTCCGGGCACTTTTCTTTCAATATTCCGGGCGGGCGCTGCGAGACTTGCCAGGGCGATGGCACGGTTACCGTTGAAATGCAGTTTCTCGCCGACGTTGAACTGATCTGTGAGGAATGCAAAGGTACACGCTACAAAGCGCAGGTGCTTGAGGTTCGCTACCGGGGCAAGAATATTCACGAGGTGTTGAACCTTACAGTGAAGGAAGCGCTTAAGTTTTTTGCGGAAGTACCGAAGATCAGCGAGAAGCTCCGGGTGCTGGAAGAAGTTGGGTTGGGATATTTACGGCTGGGGCAGTCGGCCACGACTTTATCAGGAGGCGAAGCCCAACGCATGAAGCTGGCGGCGCATCTGCAACCGGCGACGCGGGAAAGTGGGCGGCCGAGTTCCGCGAAGCCGGACGAAGGACGCCGACGGCGTCGTCTGCTTTACATTTTTGACGAGCCCACCACGGGACTTCATTTTGATGACGTGAGCAAACTTCTGGCGGCCTTCCGCCGTCTTATCGATGTGGGTGGTTCCATCCTTGTGATCGAACACAATTTGGAAGTGATCAAGACGGCGGACTGGGTGATCGACCTGGGACCGGAAGGCGGGGCGCGCGGCGGAAAGATTGTAGGCGCGGGTCCGCCGGAAGCGATCGCAAAATTGCCCGGCTCCTACACCGGGAAATATCTGGCTCATCTGCTGAACGGTCAAAACAAAAGCGACGGTAACGGAGCGGCGCGTTCCAATGGGCGCAGATAGAATCCTCGCGCTGTTATTGATAGTGACCGGGTGCGTGTTTGCACAGGATGCGAGTCCGCCTGCCGGTTCCAGTCCAACGGAGTCGAAGTCTGAGGCGTCGCGGCCCGCCGGGAGAGAGTTGCCTGCCACCCAGAATGAGCCACCTGGAAAAGAGTCGAGCTCTCGCCGGTCCACTCATCGCATTCAGGTTCCAGTTGAGGATTCCGTAACTCAGTCTCCCGACCTTGCGCGCGCGGAAGAGGCGATCGAAAAGCGAGAATACGTTGTTGCCGAGGCACTTCTCCGGAAGTCGGTTGAAAAAGACTCCGCGAGTTATGTGGCATGGTTCGATCTTGGATTTGTGGAAAATGCTTTGGGCAAAGTGAACGAATCGATCGCGGCTTATCGGAAATCCGTTGCCGCGAAGCCGGATGTCTTCGAATCGAATCTGAATCTTGGACTGCAACTCGCCAAGACGGGGCAGCCCGATGCGGAAGTCTTTCTGCGAGCTGCGACCCGGCTCAAAGCCACCAGTCATGCGGCTGAGGGGCAGTACCGGGCATGGCTTTCGCTGGCGCAGGCGATTGAGAAATCGAGGCCTGAGGAAGCGTTGGCCGCGTACCATCAGGCGGCGGCTATTCAGCCTAAGGAGGCCGATCCGCATCTTTATTCGGGGGAAATTCTCGAGCAAGAGAATAAGTTCGCCGAGGCCGAGGAAGAGTACAAGCAAGCCCTTGCCCTGGACCCAGGAGCAACCGACGCAGTTACGGGGCTGGCGAATATCTACGTGCGGGGACGACGTTTTCCGGAAGCGGAAGACTATCTGCGAAAGCTGTTGGCGGAACATACAGACTCTGCGCAGCTCCACGTGCAGTTGGGACGAGTGCTTGCCGCCGAGGGCAAGACTGACGCGGCTGCCGCGGAACTGCACTTGGGAATCAAGCTGGCGCCGGGCGATGAAGCCGTGCAGCGCGAGCTGGCAGATTTGTATGCGAGCAGCGGAAAGAACGACTTGGCCGAGACGGCTTACCGCACGCTGCTTGTGGCTCATTCGAACGATGCCGAACTTCACCGGCGGCTTGGCGAGGCACTGTTAGCGCAGAAGAAATTTCCGGAGGCCGAGAAGCAGTTTATCGATGCGGTAAAACTCAAGCCCGATCTTGGAGAAGCGTATGGTGGGCTGGCATTTGCCGCTGGGGAGAACAAAAATTATGCGCTGGCGGTTCGCGCGCTGGATGCCCGCGCTAAATTTCTGCCGGAGGCCGCTATTACATATTTTATGAGGGCATCTGCGTACGATCACCTGCACGACTTCAAGCACGCCGCGGCCAACTATCGCCTCTTCCTCAGCAGCGCCAAGGGGAAGTATCCTGATCAGGAGTGGCAGGCGAAGCATCGGCTGATTGCCATTGAGCCGAAGAAATAGGCCGCGGTCGGGGGAACGGTATAGGGCATGGGACCTTCAGGCATGGGGCGCGCATCGGTTGTGGGTCTGATGATGTGCCTGCTGGCAGCGCCTTTCGCGCTGGGCAGCGGCAATCAGGAGACGGTCGAGGAGCTCAAGGCGCGGGTCGCGCGCCTGGGCGTGGGGGATCGTCCGCCGTTATGCCTTCGCATCGCCGAGCTGCAACTGGATGCAGCTCGGAAATATTACTTAGCCGGTGAAATCGAAAAGGGGCAGTCGGCACTGGCGGATGTGGTTGCCTTTGCCGAGTTGGATCGGGATTCCGCCATCCAATCGCACAAGCACGAAAAACAAAGCGAGATCGCGATCCGCAAGATGGCCCGCAAACTGGGAGACATGAAGCACACCGTTTCACGCGAGGAGCAGGAGCAAATGCAGAAGACGATCGACCGGCTGGAGCAGGTGCGTGACGATTTGCTGGCGGCAATGTTTCCGAGAGGTAAGAAATGACGGCGCGCTCATTTGGATTTCATGTGATGGGCCTGATTTTGATGCTGACGCCGGCTTGGGCGCAGAGTCACCACGATCCTTTTACCTCGGCGGAAATTGATCAGATCCGCGATGCCAGTTGGGAGCCGCAGCAGCGGCTGGCGCTTTACCTGAAGTTTGCCAGGGCCCGGCTGGTCGCGCTCGAACAGATGCGCAGTGATCCTAAAATAAAGGATCGCGCACAAGAAACGCATGACCGGCTGGATGACTTTCTGCTGATCTATGACGAATTGAACGACAATATCGACACTTACGTCGATCGGAAGAACGACATTCGCAAGCCGTTGAAGCTGATTATCGATGCCGACACTGAGTTTGAGGCCAAGTTGCGCGCGTTGAAGGATGCAGCGAACACGCCTCCGGAAGAAGCGAAGAAGTATGAATTTGTTTTGAGCAGTGCGCTCGATACCATTGACACTTCGATTGAAGATCATCGCAAGCTGCTGGCTGAGCAAGAAGAAGCTAGCAAGCATGGGAAGAGATCTTACTCGAAGCCTTCCGCGAGTAAGCCTGAGTGATGGTCTTGGTGAGATTGCTAGGAGCGAGAAAAAGCGGCGATCCTCGCTCGATTGAGTGCCGGGGGCGGCTGTCCATCATAAAGTATCCCCTCTGCTAATCTGCCCGTGCCAATCTGACATGCTAATCTGGGTTCACTGTGCGTGAGGGACTCCTCAACATTTTCCATGATGAGCACCGGCAGTTGCGTCCGGGCACGGCTGCGCCTGAGCTGAAGGTGGAGTTTTTTGCTTTCGCAAACGTAAATAATACGATTCGACTGCGCGAGGGCAGACTGCTGGTCAGACTGTCTGATCTGCTGGAAGGCGCGCCGGACACGGTGGTGCGAGCCATCGCCCACATTCTGCTGGCCAAGATGTACCGCAAACCAATTGATCGCGCCCACGCGGCGCGTTATCGAAAATATGTGGGCAGCCATGAAGTCGTAAATAAGGCGCACCTGGTGCGGCAAATGCGCGGACGCAAGCAACTGCATTCGCCGAAGGGCCGCATTTACGACCTGGATGAAGTTTTCGAGGATCTGAACCGGCGATTCTTTCATGGATTGCTGGGGCGGCCGCGCATGAGTTGGAGTCCGAGCAAGACACGGCGCATTCTGGGGCATTATGATCCGGCGCACAATGCGATTGTGATCAGCCGCATCTTTGATCAGTTTCTGGTCCCGCGCTACGCGGTGGAATACATCGTGTACCACGAGATGCTGCACTTGAAGCATCCGGTAAGATTGCGGGGAAGCCGGCGGTGCGTGCACTCCGCGGAGTTTCATGCGGAGGAGAAGTTATTTCCGGAGTTGCGGCGGGCCAATGCTTTTCTGAAGAGATTATGAGTGTAATGGCCTTCCATGAGAAGGCCGGTCGGAGTCAAGTCGATTCTTCATTGGCTTCATTGAACAAGGTTTTGTTCTCCCGCCGAGTGGCCGCTGTCGCCATGCTTCCATCCGCACTATCGAGGAGCGATTGGTTTC